>SDBT01014258.1_pt1 | contig 12687 bp, 11 predicted proteins | sample 2277101 | NCBI WGS metagenome assembly SDBT01 (sample SAMN10404973, study PRJNA504765) | marine sediment metagenome | isolation source: marine sediment core GS10_PC15, 103 cmbsf | place: Arctic Ocean: Southern Knipovich Ridge | collected 2010 | reverse complement strand
TTTCAGCGGCTGCCCGTCCGCAGGGCGGCGCATGTCAATCCCATCGGGAATGGTTTCACTGGGCTCCGGACCGCTTTCGTCGCCGGCGGCTTCGTCCGGGTCCTGCTCCGGGTCGGGAACATTGAAAATTGGCTGTTTGAACTTGCTCATAAGCGGGTTGATGATTTCCTTTACAATAGCGTGCTTTGGTGGAATTACAGCCAATTTGTCAATTTATTACGCCCGATGACGCGGTCATACGCCGGCGCCAAAGCAACGCAGGCTTCTAGCCTCCAGCTTCCCAGAAAATGCCGCCAAACGAAAAATTCGGCTGCACGCGGTTGGAACACGTGGAAAACCTGCCATATTTTCCCCGCCTGTCAATTACCAAGCATTTCGAGACCTTGCATGACTGATCCCGCCGCGAAAGTACAAATCACCATTGATGGACCCGCCGCCTCGGGCAAAAGCACGGTCGCCCGGCGGCTGGCCGAACGGTTGCACGCCTATTACGTCAATACCGGGGAAATGTACCGGACTTTGACCTGGGCAGTCCTCCAGCGCCGTCTTGACCCGGAAACCCAGACCGATGAAATTATCACGCTGCTTTCGGAAATAGAGATCCGCTACGAACTCCGTGACGGCGCGCTGGTGTTGCTCTTCAACGGCGAACCCGTTGTGCCGGCGGCGATTCGCCAGCCGGAAGTTACGGCCTGGGTGAGCCAGGTCTCGAAAATCGCGGCCGTGCGTGACTGGATGGTCGAGCGCCAGCGGCAGAGCGCCGCCTTCGGGTTGATTGTGATGGAGGGCCGCGACATCGGCACGGTCGTTTTCTCCCAGGCCCGCTGGAAGTTTTACCTCATCGCCAGCGCCGAGGAGCGTGCCCGCCGCCGCCTGGCCCAAGCCGGCGAGACCCCCGCAGATGCCACCTTGGACTCGGTCGCCGCCGACATCGTTCACCGCGATCATCTGGACAGCACCCGCAAAATCTCCCCGCTTACTCCCGCTGCCGACGCTATCCAGATCGACACTACCGCCCTGAGCATCGAAGAGGTCCTGGACCGAATCCTTGCCATTATCCGCCAAGGCAAATGACCCCCTTGCGCGACGCACTCTTCAGTGGTAGAATATGCTTTTGGCATCTGGCGACGAAAACTGAAATACCCGAAAACAGGCGGATGGAAGCTGCGACATGTCCCGTAAAGACGACATTTGGTATGCCGTGAAGATCACCCGGGTGGTGATGCCGCCGCGGCAGACCCTCGAAACCTTCGGCGCCACCACTATCCGCTATCACCTGATCAGTGAGTTGATGGACGAGGTCGACAAGGTCCGCGTCCGTGCCGGCAAGGTCTTTTCCGAACGCCCCCAGATCATTACGCCGGACCATTTTGCCAGGCAATTGCTCGAAGGCTTCGGCGAGAAGGCCCGCGACTACGCCGAGTGGCTGAGCGACCACGGCGAAATGGTCAATATCCTCAAATACGGGCTGCAGTTCCGCAAAAAACATACCAGTGCGGAAATCCTTTCCGAACCTCTCAACCACGTTGCCGACAAAATCAAGGCCGCCGTAAGCAGCGAGGACGATCCGCTCTCGGCCGTAATCATCGGCGCGGACGAGCTCTGGGAAGTGTCCCTGCTAAAGTTCCTGCGCGATTACATCGAGAAATCCGCCCCGGTCAATATTCAGCAACTCCGCCAGCGTGATCACGAAGCAGACCTTGAAATCCCGCGCGAGATCGAGATGGAATTCCGGGCCGCGGCCCTGGATAAGAAGCGGATTCCGGGCTTGGGGAAAAAACTGCAGAAATACGGCTTATTCGAGAAGTACGAAGACCGCTTCTACGCCCTCGTCCATCAACGCTAGTGCTTGGTTGCGGGAGGGAAATATGTGACGCAGTGTAGACTGACGCTTCAGATAAACCCGGGGCCGCTGAAAAAGCATCCTGTTCTTGGCGCGCTCAACAAATTCAAGGGCAGGACTGCTTCAATACAGTCCAGCAGTTTTGTCAGGTTGAGATGCACTTAAAAAAGCGTCCCGAAGGGACCGCGCCAACGTAGCCCAGCACTTTAGTGCTGGGTTCAGGAGAACCCCGAGAAACAGTCCTGTAAGGACGACTGAATCTCCCCGGTACTTCAATGCCGGGATGAGTTCGGAGTAAATAAAAGGTGGAATCATGCCTCATTCGTTTATCGTCTGCCGGATGCACTGTATTTTCTCGACCAGGGAACGCCAGCCCCTGATCACGCCCGAAATGGCCGCGCGCCTGCATCCGTACCTGGCGGGGATCGCCCGCCAAAACAAGATTATACCACACGCCGTCGGCGGCACTGAAGATCACGTGCATTTGCTTGTAGATTTGCCCTCGACTATGGCCGTGGCCAAGGCGCTCCAATTGATTAAAGGCGGTTCATCCAAATGGATACATCAGCAATTTCCGCAGACCCAACGTTTCGCCTGGCAGGAAGGCTATGGCGCTTTCAGCATCGGCATCTCGTTAACCGGCAAAACGATAAGATATATCCAAACCCAAAGCGAACACCATCGGGTGAAGACGTTCAAAGAGGAATTTCTGGATTTTCTGAGGCGATATGAGATGGAATATGACGAACGATACATTTGGGACTGAAGGCCACGGCCTCGGCGACGCGGTGGATAATTTCAGCCGTCCCTACGGGACTGATTTGATGCCCGGCCAGAGACCCAGCACTAAAGTGCTGGGCTACGTTGGCGCGGTCCCTACGGGACGCTTTCAGGAACTTCGCTGCCAAGTCTGGAATACGTTTCATCTAACAGGCCGAAGTGCTGGGCTACGTTGATACGGTCCGCTACCCGGACGCTTTTCAAAGTTCGGATTTTTGCTGTATCAGGCTTGCGTTCAAGTTATCCCTAAGGGATATTTTCAGGGATTGCCCTGTCAGGTTCGCGGCGACTATATTTTACGCGGATTTAGTATCGCATGATTCTTTATTTCGAGAAGCTTGATTCGACCAATGCCTACTGCCTGCGCGAGGCGGACCATCTGGCCTCGGAGACGATGGTCGTGGCCGCGCAGCAGAGCGCCGGCCGTGGCCGTCAGGGCCGGAGTTGGCATTCGCCTGCCGGGCTGAACTTCTACGGCTCGCTTATTCTCAAACCGCCCTTTGGGAAAGCCAGGTTCGAGGCCTTGCCGCAGATCGCCACGCTCGCTATTGACCAGGCCGTGCGGGACTTTGGCGTGACCGCAAGCTGGATCAAGTGGCCCAACGATGTCTATGTCGAGGACCGCAAGCTTGCCGGGGTCCTCGCCGAAAGCACCGGAAAAACCGCGGCTAAGCAGGAAGCCCTCGTGCTCGGCCTGGGCGTGAACCTGAATATGAGCAAAGCACAGTTGCGGGCAATTGACCGGCCGGCGACCTCGGTGTTGGTCGAAACCGGCCGGGAGATCGACTGCCGGGCTTTCGCCGAGGCGCTGTACGCCAGACTCATCGAATGGTATCGCCGGGCGCAGGACGGCGAGAGCGAGACTATCTTTCAGGCTTGGGCCGGCAACAGCCCGCTACTGCATCGGGAAGTTACGCTCAGTACCGGCGGGCAGGAACTGCGGGGCGCCGTCCGGCGGATCAACCGCAACGGCAGCATCGAAATCGAACTGGCTGGCGGCGAGGTCAAAACCTTCTTCGCCGGCGACATCTCCCTTCGCCTTTAGCCGTATTCTCGGTGAAAAACTCGGTCATTCCCAGTCATCCGGCCGGGCAGGCGACCGGGCAAGGCTTGATATTGGGCGGCGGCCATTGACCGGGCGCTGACGGTGCTGAGGGGGGGGGGGGATTTTGGGGCTACATTTACCGCTCGGCTGACGAATCAAAAAAGAGTGTTCACAGAATCGGCGGCGCTCGGAGGGAATAATAATCGCTTATCAGTCTAGGGTGTTACGGCTGCTTTGCCGCGAAATACCGCCAGACATTTGCCGTGGACAACGGCTCTTTTCCCGCCGCTTAACGGCATTTAAAGGTCCGCAAATCTTATCAGTTTCGGTTCAGGATGGTTACAAACTTGGTCAAATCAAGAATCCGGGTTATAGTATCTTCAGAGTATAACCTTATACCCGAGAGGTGCCGGCAATGAGTCAAAAGGAAGACTTTGAGTACTTTCTGGACAATAAAGAAGAGTTTCTCGCCCAGCATTCCGGGAAGGTGCTTGCCATCAAGGATAAGCAACTTCTTGGCGTTTATGGCGACGTGACGACCGCCTTAGAAGACGTACTTGAACAAGGACACGAGATGGGGTCATTCATCCTGCAAAAGTGCGTTCCTGGGGATGAGGAAGAAAAGGTAGTGTTTCGTTCGCGGGTCATGATAGGCGGATAAGGTGGCAAAAAGGAAGAAAGCGCCGCGAAAGGGACGGAAGAACCCTTCCTCTGGCGGTGGTGTTAAGCAGCCGCGTTTCGCTTTTACTACGAAATATAGGAATTTCCCCGCTGAATTGAAGGTTCCGGTTGAGATAGGCGCCTATCAACCGAGCCATAGCATGATCACTACTCCCACGCCAGGCGCTGACCTCGGAATGCAAGGATTTAAGGCAATTATTGATACTGGCGCAACGGCCTCAGTTTTATCCCAAAAGGTTGTAGATGCGCTTGGGCTAATTTCCATTGGTCAGAGAAAAGTACATACTGCGAACGGAATCGCCACCCAGCCTGTATTTCTTGTGACTATAGGGCTGCCAAATGGAATAATGGTACCAGGTCTGCAAGTGACGTGTGCTAACAAGCTGGCTGGCACAGAGGTCCTGATCGGAATGGACATAATTAATTATGGGGATATGGCCTTATCCCAAGACGGCGCAGGTAATCGTGTTTTATCTTTCCAGGAACCATCGATGACAAACATCGATTTTGTGGCTGATATTAGAAAAGAAAACGAGGGTAAGCCGTTTTTCTACGGTTAGTTTTCACCCGCTGATTGCCCTGCCCGCCCTGCCGTTTTGTCGCACTATTCGCCGCCGGCGCTGGCGGGCAAAGTACAATCCGGGGGCCTTGACAGCCGTTCTTGCGAAGGTAGAATATGCGGTGCAGGGCCGGAAACTGGCCAGCGAAGCCAGCCCAGCCAATGACAATCCACAGTGGCAGGGGAAATATCGCCACAAACGCTGCTGGGGAACCGGAATCCGCCAAGAAGAAGAAGGATCGCCGGACAGATTCCGGCGCCACAAAGGATCGCCGGACAGATTCCGGCGCCACAAAGGATCGCCGGACAGATTCCGGCGCTACAAAGGATTGATACATGACCGCAAGTCAAAACCCCATTCCCGACGCCGCGGCATTGGCGACGATCTTTGAACAGTCCCCCATCCCAATCGAGTACTACAATGCCGAGGGCAAGTGGGTGTGCGGCAACCTCCCCGCGATGGAGATTTTCGGGATGGAATACGAAGACACCGTCGGCTTCGACATCTTCACGGATGAGGCCATCCCTCTCGAACTGCGTGAGGCCTTGAAGCGGGGGGAGCCGATCCACTTCAAGACCGAGTTCGACTTCTCGAAGGTCACCTATAAGACGGTTCGGAACGACATTGCGACCTTCGAGTTCTATATCACGCCGCTGAGAGACAACGGCGGAAATGTGACCGGCATCATGGTCCAGACCATCGACCTTACACAATCACCATCAAACTAACCCGCGCGCCCCATCTCCCGCGCATAATTACGGAACTGCCAAATGAACTCCAAAGAACGAATGCTGGCGGCGATCAACTGCGAGGATACAGACCACATCCCCTGCTCTTTCATGCTGTTCCACAACATGAGGAACCGGTCTGCGGACGAGACCGAATTCGTTGAGAAACAGCTCGAGCTGGGCTTGGACGCCTGTGTGCACGTGGGCCGTTTGAAGCACTCATTCCATCCCGAGGTGAACTATAATGAATGGGTCGAGACCGACGCTGCCGGCAAAGTCTTCTGCCGGCGGCTCGACACGCCGGCCGGCCCGCTCACCGGCCGCGTGCGCCAGCGTAATGGCTGGCCGCAGGAAGGCAATTTCCCCATCTTCAACGATTGGATCGTGGGCCGCGCCGAAGAGATTCTGGTGAAGCCCGAAGAAGACCTGGAGAAGCTCAAGTATCTCTTCGGGCCGTTCACGGACGAGGCGATCGGCGAACTGCAAGAGCGTGCGGCTCGCGCCAAGGCTCTGGCCGATAAACACGCGCTGCTGCAGGTCGGCGGCTGGACGAGCTTCACTGACCACAGCATGGACGTGGAGCAGCGAGGCAATGCTGACGGCGGCGTGATGGGCGCCGATGCCATGGCCTGGCTCTCCGGATATGAGGAGGTCATGATCCTCTCGCTGACGAACCCGGACATCATCAGGCAGTATGCCCAAATCATCCATGAATGGAACCTGAAACAGATCGAAATCTACCTGGACGTCACCGATGCCGACATCATCTGGCGCCGGGCCTGGTACGAGACCACCGAGTTCTGGACGCCCAACGCCTACCGGGACATCCTTCTGCCGCCCTTGAAGAAGGAGGTCGAACTTGTTCATCAGGCCGGCCGCAAATACGGCTACATCATCACCAGCGCATTCTTGCCGGTGTTAGACTGCATCCTGGAATCGGACATCGACGTCCTGATAGGCCTGGACCCTGAGGAGGGGAAAGGAACCGACCTTAACTTGGTCAAGGATGCTTTCCTGGCGCAAAAGAAGGCTATCTGGGGCGGGGTCAGCGGGGCGATCACAGTTGAACTGGGCACCCCGGCTCAGACCGAGGAAGCCGTTCAACACGCCATCGAGGTCCTTGGTGAAGGCAGTGGCTTCATCCTGTCCCCGGTTGATAACGTCCGTGAAGACACCGAGAATGCCTGGCAGAACACGCACGCCTTCATCAACGCCTGGAAGAAGTACAGAGGCGATCAATAGGAGAAAGTCTCCTTTCTAAGGAAGTCGAAGAGTCGAAGAGCAGGAAAGAGGACGTAACTGGTGAAAGCTATTCTCATTCTATTTGATTCGCTGTCGCGGGAGTTTCTGCCGCCTTACGGTAATGACTGGGTGACAGCGCCGTCCTTCACGGAACTGGGGCGGCGTTCCGTGACCTTTGACAAGTGCCATGTCGGCAGCATGCCGTGTATCCCGGCGCGGCGCGAGCTGCATACGGGGCGTTACAATTTCTTGCACCGGGGTTGGGGACCGCTCGAACCGTTCGACGATTCCATGCCCCAAATTCTGGCGGGGCAGGGTGTGTATACGCATCTGGTGACGGACCACTACCACTACTGGGAGGATGGCGGGGCAACCTACCACAATCGCTACTCCTCATGGGAAATCGTCCGCGGCCAGGAAGGCGACAAGTGGAAAGGCGAGGTGGCCGATCCTGAGATGCCGCCGCACGCCGGCCATTCCACGCGTCAGGACCAGATCAACCGGAAGTATATGATGCGGGAAGAGGACACCAGCCAGGCGCGTACTTTTGCCCTGGCCCAGGAGTTTCTGGCGAAGAACCAGCGCGAGGACGGTTGGCTGCTGCAGATCGAGTGTTTCGACCCGCATCCGCCGTTCAGCGCGCCGCAGAACTATCGTGACCTTTACCCGGATGAATACGACGGCCCGCGTTTTGATTGGCCGCACTACGCTCCGGTGTCGGAGGCGGAAACGCTGGAAATGGTCGAGCACGGCCGCAAGCAATACGCGGCTCTTGTGAGCATGTGCGATCACTCGCTCGGTTTAATCCTGGACAGTATGGATCGCTACGATTTGTGGAAAGATACCATGTTGATCGTAACTACGGATCACGGCTTCCTTCTGGGCGAGCACGGGTGGTGGGCATTCGTGCGGCCGCCGTTCTATGCCGAAGTAGCAAACAAGCCGCTGTTCATCTGGGACCCGCGAGCCGGCCAGGCGGGGACACGCAACGCGAATTTGGTGCAGACCCATGACCTGCCGGCCACGCTGCTGGAGTACTTCAACGCCGAGCTTCCCCCGGACATGCAGGGCATACCTTTGCGGGAGACGATCGCCTCGCAGGCAAAGGTTCGGGAGGCGGGCCTTTTCGGGGTCTTCGGCGGCCACGTAAACTGCACGGATGGCCGCTACGTATATATGCGCGCCCCGGTTGGTGAAGCCAACGAGCCGCTGCATAACTACACTCTTATGCCGACCCACATGCGGCGGTTTTTCTCCCCGGCGGAGCTTCAGACCATCGAGCTTGCGGGGCCGTTCTCGTTCACAAAAGGCATGCAGGTGATGAAGACCAAGGGGACCGCGTTCATGGCCGAGGCTTACGAGTTCGGCACGCTGCTCTATGATCTGGCGCGCGATCCCCGGCAGGAACACCCGTTCACGGACCCGGCTATCGAGCAACGGATGAGCGCCGAACTCACGCGGCTGATGCAGGAAAATGACGCGCCGCCAGAACAGTTTCAAAGACTGGGCCTGCCAACGCCTGGTCCGGGGTGAGAGCGAAGCGGAATGACGCGCCGAAGGCGCTATGCGAGCCGCAGGCGAGAGCGAAGCGTCAACCATGCCCCGATTCCGCGCCCGCAGGGCGCCTTCGTAATCGTAATCGTAATCATAATCGTAATCTCCTTCTTTCCCCCAATGTGGGAGCGGCAGACGCGCCGAAGGCGCTATGCGAGCCGATAGGCGAGAGCGAAGCGGCAACCATGCCGCGATTCTTCTTGGTCAAAGGCGTGCTCATGACGAAGGTCTTGTCCATTTCCTGGGTGTTTAAAAAGAACATCTTGCGGCTCGCTGTTCGGTTACGGATTCAATATGTCGCTCGCGTCACGCAGTCGAGCAACTTAATTGTTTCTATATTTCCCAATACCTGGCCGATGCTCAGCCCGACGGCGCCGAGCAAGGTCCCCTGCCACTCGCCTTTTGTCCTGAACTCCTGCCTGATTATCAGGATTCGCTTGTCTCCGGGCAGAGGATATTTCTCCTTGTCGGATTTGTTGTAGTCGGAGAATTCAATCTGGAATTCCGGCTTGAGAATGAATCTCTTTTCGCCGGTGAAGCGGAGGGCATACTGCAGGATGAATTTTCGGTCCTTGCCTTTGTTTCCTTTCGCGGTTTTCAGCTCGAGCACCCGGTACCAAAACGAAATGATTTCATACATGCGCGGCTTGCGGAGGCGGACACCCCTGGCCCGTTTCCACGGGCTGAGGCACTTCACCGCCTGGCCCATAATTTTTCGGGGCAGTTCAGCCTCATCCACTTCCACATTCATGGCGCTGATCCACTCTTTAATCCTGAGTCTCCCGGGGTCGGCCGTCCCGGCCTCTTCACGCGTGTACCAGTCATACCTATTATCAAGCCATGCGTCCAGCTCCCTCGCACGTTTTTGCCGCGCCGCCTCCCCGTCCAGCTCCTTGCCCGTCTTCGCCCCGTGTCTGCGGAGAAGTTCGATGACCTCTTTCGAGCTCCCTTTGATTGCCCAATCAAGTGGCGTCCTGCCATCCTCGTCTTTGGCGTTGACCTCGCCCCCGGCCTTAACCAGGAGCTTGACCACCTCCGTATGGCCATCGAGCGCCCAGTGCAGTGGTGTTTCGCCATAGTCATTTTTGCCATTGACCTCGGCCCCGGCCGCAACCAATATTTTTGCCACCTCGGTTTTGCCTCGCCGTGCCGCCCAGTGCAGCGGCGTCGTTCCATCCGCATCCTTGGCGTTGACTTTAGCCCCGGACTTAAGCAGAATCTTTACGAACCCGGCATGGCCCTGGTGTGCCGCCCAGAGCAGCGGCGTTGATCCCCCTTTGATCTCGGCATTGACCTTAGCCCCAGCCTTGAGCAGTATCCTGGCCACCTCGGTATGACCGTCCAATGCCGCGCCGTACAGCGGCGTCAAACCATCCTTGTCCTTGGCATTAACCTTTGCCCCGGCCTTAACCAGTATCCTGGCCACCTCGGTATGGCCGTCCAATGCCGCGCCGTGCAGCGGCGTATCGCCATCCTCATCCTTGGCATTGAGCTCGGCCCCAGCCTTAAGCAGTATCTTGGTCACTTCGGTATGGCCCATCCTTGCTGCCCAGTGCAGCAGCGTCCTGCCAGACCACCCCTCTCTGACATTGACACTGCCGGGCCGCCAGCGCAGGACATACGCAAGGTCTTCGGTATTGTCTAGCTTGGCAAGCTCCCACACATCAAAGCATCCCGCCCCCAACCAGTTTGCATACCACCATATTCCTCCGGCGAACAGCAGCAGAAGCGCGGCAATAATGGGTAATTGCCAGGCCCGTTTCTTGTCCAGGCCCAGGGTCAGTACTTTGCCCAGACGGTTCATTTGCTTTCCGTCAGGATGATATCACTGAGATTGAGTTTGGTGGTGAAGACGGCCGTGTATCGGTAGCCTTGCTGCCGCCAGGCAGCAGGAGCCCGCGTGATCGAGAACCTGAGTTTGCCGTGCTGGACCGAGCGTAGCGAGCGGGGCTTCCGTTTCAGCGGCAGTCGCACGGTCATGGCCCGAATCGGTTTGTAGGTGAAGTTCGCCAGGACCAGCGCGGTGCCGGCGGGGGCATCGTAGACGCCGGCCTCGACCACGGGCCGGTCCAACTGGACCAGGCGTGGCGCCATAGCGGCCCGGGCCCAGGCATTGATTGCCCGGCGCTGCGTGGCCGGCCATTTCTCCTTGAGTGCGCGCGGCACAAATTTCGCATCCTTGATATACGAAAGCGCCGGCGACGTGCCGAAGTAGATCGCGCGGCCTTTGCCGAAGCGACTGACGACCACCGCCGGCGAGCCGTCCTTGAACCTGCCGACGACTTTGGCCCGGTGTGGCTGGAAGGATACCCTCGTACCTAGAGCGCCGAACCTATGGTCCCGTTCATTCCCGGGAATCTTGCCCATGGTGATCTGATCCGTGTAGTCCATGGCGTTCAGTCCGCCGCGGAATCGATACCTCCCCTTCTGCGTCCGGATGGACAGCCCCGGCTTGATGCTGAAGACACGGGACAGGCCGGGGACCTCGCGGTCGAACTCGTCACGGCTCCCGGCCCCGGTGGAGCCATAGAGATAGCCGCCGTCTTTGACCCAGGCCGCAATCAGTTTGACGGCGGCCCTGGTGATGTTCGGATCGGTTACGTAGAGCACGTCGTAGTTCTTGAGTCGTCCGGCTGCGATGTCATCCTCTGTAAGCATATCGACCAGGTATTGGTCATGGACCAGTGAAAGGTAGGTGCCGCGGCGCTCGAGCATGTGGATGTAGCCATAGGGTTGCCACAGATCAGACGAGATGCTGTAGAGCAACGCCACTTTGGTCGCTCGAGGTTTCCCCGGCGCCAGGATGTGCTCGGCCGCTGCCAACTGCCGGCTCACCGCAGCGATACCGTCATACTCCCCACGCAGGTCGGACCAGTAGTTCTCCGTCCCCATACACGTCGGGCCAAAGGTCCAGAAGAAGAAGTTCTTCGCCCCTTGGCAAAGGGCCGACGCCGCTTTCAATCGCAGGTTCGTCTCATCACTCGGGGTGATCCAGGCCATGATCGGCATGGTCCCGCGACTGCCGCTGCGGAAGATGGCCGCCTGGAACCCCATCAGTTGAAAGCCCTCCCAGGTGTAGTTCGGCCCGTACATGTACTGCAAGCCCATCCAGTCCTCGATCCCGATCATGTCAACGGCTTTGTGTCGAGCGAGGTCAAACCAGTCCAGGGCCAAGGGCGCCCCGCCCCAGGCGGTGTTCGGCGTCATCCCCATCCCCAGCCCGGTGCCGCCGAAGTACGGGTGGTCGGCGACGAGGGTGGACGTGACCAGGCCGGGCTGGAAATACTTGTGGAACGCCTCGGTCGTCCAGCGGATCCGCTGTGTTCCGGCCTGCTGCCGGAAGCGGCTGCTGTAGTAGAACACGCGGTTAGCCGCCAGGACACCGGCTTTCCGGCGCTCGCGCAATTGCTCGGGTGTTTCAATGGGGACCACCTCATCAAGCTTCGCCACGCCCAGATCGGCCGGGGCGATCCGCTGCTCGGCCAGCCAGTTGTGGAAGTGTTCCAGGGCCTTCGGGCTCTTGCCGATGCGCGGCCGGCAGCAGAGCTCATCACCGAAGTTGAAGGGCACGCCAGGCTTACTGAGATGCTTGTTCTTGGCGGCATGCTTCTTCATCAGCGCGTCGATCTGTTCGCGCGTTGCCGCGGGTGCGAAGTTGACGCCGTGGGTATGGCCCGGGAGCCGCAACTCCGGGAACTTCTGCCGTATTTCAGGTGTCTGGTTTCCCACGACGTTGAACCCCAACAACCAAAGCGCCTCCGCATCCCGGATATTCGGCCCGTAGAAGCTGGTCTGGACCAGCAGTTTCCGGGGCGCGACCCGCTTCCCGCCACTGGCCTCGCGGGCCCATTTCACGTGGCGTTCACACATCTGCGAGAAGGTCTCCAGTTCATCTTTGTCCCGCTCTAATGAGGGCGATACGAGAAAGCTCGTGAAGTTGCCCGCAAAGCGTTCGGTGAAGGTCTTGACCACCGCCTTGGGATCACGCCCCGTGGCCAGTTCGATCACCACTTCCCGCTCAGGTCCCGCTTGGTCAATGACAAAGTTCAGGGCGACGTTCGGGAACTCGGCCACGCCGCCGGATCGGTTCATGCGCCCGTGCAGCTTCTTGCCGGCCCAGGCCTTCACGTCAAACCAGTCTGTATACTCCCCGGCCTTCGCGCGCTTGCCCGGATCCTTGGCCGCACCCTTGGGGAAGACGCTTGGCGGCAGGTACCAGTTGGGACGATGGATATAGCCGCGCAGGCGAATGTA
>SDBT01014257.1_pt1 | contig 12687 bp, 23 predicted proteins | sample 2277101 | NCBI WGS metagenome assembly SDBT01 (sample SAMN10404973, study PRJNA504765) | marine sediment metagenome | isolation source: marine sediment core GS10_PC15, 103 cmbsf | place: Arctic Ocean: Southern Knipovich Ridge | collected 2010 | reverse complement strand
CTTTGTTCTGTACTTTCAGTATGTTTTTCATTTCTTTTTATTCAGTTTTTCTTTGAGCAAAATGCAAGCATCCCAATTATTGCAATCATCACATTCATTATGCTCTTCACAATCCTTTCCAAACTCATATCCTTCTGGGCACTCTCCATCTTTTGTTTTATCCTTGGGCTTACCTTTCTTAGAACCGCGCGTCATTTCTTTTGGGGGCTCTTCCTTAGATTCTTTTTTATTAGACTTTTTCTTTCTTTCGGACTTGTCTTTTTTTGGAGGTTTGTTGACAATGGTTTCCTTATTATCATCATCTCCACTTTCCGTTTCAAAGAACATGTCATGCAATTCCTGGTAGGATTTAATATCTAATAATTTATCCAAGTTTGGTACTTCATCAAGGATATCATCTGAATAAGGCTCATCCCTATCCTCAAAAGTGATGTCTCTGGTTTCGGGATATTTATTTTTACCAAATTTCTTCCACTTGAATTTTACGGTCAATGTTTTTCCTTCTTCCAGGCTGGGGAATATCCGACAACTTTCATCCTCTTCTAATTGATCATTCAGTTCTTCCTGGAATAGAAACTGGGACATATCCCAAACATGAATAATATCATCATGATCTTTAGAATCCAATGGGCGGACGGCATAGAGATTTCTATCTTTTGCAGAAATATCTTTCATTTCATCCCATTCAGCGCCATCTTTCAATCGCTGGATTACAAACTCACAAATAGGACATTTTTTACCAATCGTAGTGCGGCAAATGACTGTTTTATTCTCAGCCCCTACATCTCTGTGCGTTTTAAAAGGCTTTTTGTACCAAAGGTCTCCAGGAAAGGCTCTTGTTTCTGTCCTGTCCAAATGCTTTTCATCTGTAACTTCATAAGGAATGAAATCCAAATCAATCTTTCGAGTATCTTCTTTTACTTTCAAAGTTTTTACTCCTTTTGGTAATTTCAAATAACCATAAGATTTCTTTTCCTTTTGTCTTTTTACATCCTCATGGGTTGATGTACGAAAATTAGTTTTCCTTCTCTTCTTGCTCATAATTTTTAATTTTAGAATTAATATAACGATCAAATTCGTGTAACCAAGCTCGCATTATTACACGGCTTAGTAAATATGTAGGTATTAATAATACAATTGATAGGAGAAATATTCCTCCTGCTATTTGAAGTGGGGTGATTGTCATTGTCTAGTCCTCCTTGTCATTCCTTCTACTTTATCATCGGCACTTTTTTGTTTCCTTCGTTTTTCTACCTCGGTGGATAAATTACGTGGTATTTTAGGACCGGCAAAATATTGTTGGCCATGTAAGATTACGAGATTCTCCAAGGCTGCTTTCCTGGTAAAACTGATTTCATTCTTAGCAACTTCAGCCATATCCAATTCATATTGTAAACGAATTATTTCCTCCTTTGCTTTTTTATGTCGTTTATGATTACGATAGTATGCTTCAATATCTCCGGCATTTGGTTTTTCTTTATCACAACAACCTTCCGGATCTTCATTTGCTTCTTTGATTAATTCTGATCTGGTTATTTTTATGGTTTCTTCTGCCTCAGATAATATCTTTTTACATTTGGCAAAATGTTTTCCATACTTTAAAGCAAGGGTGGCTTGTTCCGTCCACTCCACATCCAATTCATCAACGTCGATTCTAATGTCTTCTTCGTAGTTCATAATTAAAGTATTACTAATGTTATATGAATATCCATTATAGGACCAGGTTTATGAGTTATTAAAAACATATCTGATTTTAAAGGATCTACTACAGCAAGTCTTTCTATTTGGAAGGCCTCTAGTGCCCATTTATCTTTTTTATCAAGTCTTTGTAATTCTTGAATAAGTCTTTTTAAGGTTATTTCTTCTGTACCTAATTTCATATCAATCAGTTTTTTCTATTTTCAATTGATTATCTTGCTCATAAAATATCTTACCACCTATCTCTTTTCTACGCCTATCGATTAGTGCAAATTGATGAAATTCTTCTAGATCAAGTAACCGCACTTTCCTTGACTCTACTATAGCTCCCATAGGATTGGCAATACCATACTTTTTACATAGTTCATTAGCTTCCTCCTCAGAGTTGGCCTTTACTACATGCCCAGTTGATTTGGATCCTTTGTATTTGTTTTCAATATAATAGTAGTTCATATCAATTAATTTTGATTTTTGTTAATCCAATTCTTTTTACCTTGTTCAAAACCAATAAGGCGTCCAGCTTCATATATTTTATCAATTAACACACCATATTGTTTGATGGTTTCTTGTACTTGCATAAAAGGACTTTCGAGCTTTTGGACGTTTAGTGCAACATCAAAAATCTTTGCAATTAACAATTCCTTTTCTTTTTCTTCTAATTTTGCAGCCATATCAATTTAATTAATTATGGTATAACAAGCCAATGTCAATCCAGGATCTCCAGAGTTATAAAATGGTTCAATAAATTCTACAAGTATCTGAGCCGCCGTAGCATTTTCCCCACTTAACAAAACAGTATTAGCATATCCTAATACCACTCTTCGAATCGCTTCTGCATCCTGACCTTTCAATCCTTTCAATATTTCTTTAACCCTTTTCCACGATTCTCCTTTTAACAAAGCCCGGCATAGCTCTATACTCTCAGATTGTACCTTAGCAGCCGTTTGGGCTACTTCTAAGCGTTGATCTACGTCTACCCGTAGTACTTGGTCCAGTATCTGTAAAGCGTTGCGTGGATGACCTAAGCTGTCATTGATGATTTGATCGTATACTTCCTTGGGAACATCCTCCCCTTCAGCATTACCGACACGACGCAACAGACGAAACATTTGTCGATCAGTTAATGTGGATAACATGAATTGACTACATCGACCACGTATGGTAGGAAGCAATTTTTGTGGATCAGTGGTACAAAGAACGAAGTAGACATGCTTGGGTGTGTCTTCCAGCATTTTCAGCAGAGCACTCTGGGCATTACGGGTCATTTCATGGCACTCATCAATTAACCAAACCTGGCAGGGGCTTTCCAAAGACTTATATTGTAATTGTGATCGGATTGCTCGGATAGTATCAATGCCTCTAAAGTCAGCTGAATCTACTTCATGGAAATCATTGCCTTTGCATTTCAAACGAGTTGCTATGATTCTACCAATCGTTGTTTTGCCTGTTCCTGTAGGTCCGTGGAGTAAAAATACATGAGGGCAGGTTTTTACATTACTCAACATCGCATCCAAAGGTTCTACGACTTTGGAATTGCCTTGAATGTCTTCAAGTGTTTTTGGGCGGTATTTTAGGTATAAGCTCATGTTGTACGAGAGGAGAAATTTATGGACTTTTTGGAAACGTTCAGGGAAGGATCAATAGGATCATCATCCATCTGATTTTGATACACAAACACATCATGAACAGCGTTTATTAAATTGCGTTCGGCTTCATTCTCGTTGTCTCCTTCGGCAATAATATCTGGAAATTGCTTGAAATAGGCCGTGTAACCACGAGAATGTGGATCTTGTACCATAATAATGGTTAAGGGGATGAAGTTGCCGGGTTCCCTAGTTTTCTTTTTTGTTTTCATTTTTGTTTTTATTTTTGTTTTTATTTTTCATTTATTATTTATTATTATTATACAAAAAATTTATTTATAATTTTAAAAAACCATACCTTACCTTACCTGACCGGACCAGACCCCACCTGACTCGACCCAACCTCACCAGGCCACATTTACATTTATAATTTCTATCATTTACTATATTATACAAAAAAAATATTTAACTAACTAAATCATATTTTTCTTTCTCAGCCCATGAACAATCTACAGGGCTCAAATCAGCCTCAATTTGTAGTGGCACAATGATCCAAGGCCACTCTGCCGGTAAACGAACACAGGTAATTTCTCGTACCAATTTACTTAGCCTTTTCATTTCATCCGGATGGGCGTCAAATATTATAGAGTCATGAATTTGTCCAATAATTTTAGAGTCCCAGCTTTCCTTATAAAGAATTTCATCTATTTTATTAAATGACCAAAGCAAACAATGAAATGCCGATCCTTGTATGGGCCAATTGGTACAATCATTAAATCCCATCAACCCACTACACCGAAATCCTGTAAGTAAATCTATATAACCACACTTCTGGTATGCGTTCCACCACACTTCCTTCCAAGCTGCATAATCTGGAAAACGGTTGGTCCATAAATCATGTTCAATATCTTGGATATGTTTAGTAAATTGAGTCAATGATTTGAATCCATTATTTATCATATGGGCACCTAGTTTCTCATCCCCTATATCTATTCCATGATGTGATTTCCATTTTCCATTAGGTAACCCTCCCCACTTACAAGCTAAACTTGGAGCACAATTACCAAAGTAGTCTCCATAAAATTCGGGAAATACAAATCCATTTTTGGTAGCATCCCGAAGTGTTTTATGTTTGTTTTTGTCGTATTTAATTTTGAATATTTGCTCCGCCATATCACCATGCATATCACTTGTAGGATCATGAAGATATTTCAACATCGTTTTATCCTTATGGTAACAAGCGGCAATGGACACTTCTAATCCTTTGAAGTCTGCTTCAAACAATTGATGCCCTGGACGAGGATACAAAGCCTTACGAACGGTTTGCATTGATTCTTCATCACGTACAGGTATGTTCTGGAAGTTGGGGCTGTCCGAACTCGAACGAAAAGTACGAACAAGATGGAGATTAAAAAATGGATGAATATATCCGTCTACAGCTTCCCTGGTGAATGCATCTAGATATTTGTCTCGGAGGTCTTTTAGTTTTTTCATTTCCAAGAGCATATCCAGCTCAGGAATGTTTAGTTGTTTTAGGGTTTCTTCATTCGTTGAACCCAATCCTGTTTTAGTTGTATTGCTCGGTTCTAATTTTTTTACATTGTAAAGAAAATTTCTAAGCTGGGGTCCTGAGTTGATATTTACTTTCCCTTTTGATGAGTGTTCCCAATGTCGATAGAATTTTGTGTCTTTGAATTCACTTTCTAAGCGTTTTATTTTCTTAGTCAATTGTAATTTTTTACGCTCAGCATAATCCAAATCGACACGAATACCTTGTCGTTCTGCACGAGATAATGCCAGGACTCCGTTGTGGAGTAAATTATAAGCCTGTTCGGTGTTAGGATTTAATTGCATTCTTGTTTTTAATTTTATTGTTAAAATAATTAGCTACAAGTTTATGAAGTAATTTAGGAGTGACATCTCCGTATAGATAATAGTACGGAGTATGATCACATACATCATCGCAAATGCATGAAGACACCCGGTTTACATTTCTTTTATCATCATTACACCACCAACTACATATATGATCATAAGTCCATTTACCTCCAAATTGCTTTGATAAATATTTAGAAATATTCATATCAATTTTCCTCCATATAATTCTATATTTTTATCCTTACATTCTTTCTCATACTTTTCAAGCCTTTCTACCCCTTCATTTGTAATATCTGATAAAGTAAAAAGGCCTGTTTGAATAATTGTCCCGTGAGGTGTGGCAAATAGTGGAATTGAAAAATATTTCCGCCCATCTATTTCTCCCCAGGTGCCACTTTCGTGTTCACCAACAATTCTACCAACTATAGAATTATCGAGCATACAAGGATATCCTTTTTCATATTTTTGTATTAATTTCATAATATTTATTTTACAATGGTAAAAATGAATATCCTATTTTATCAATCTGTAACATTGCAAGTCTGTATTCGTAAATGGAATCCAGCCCGCAATACTGCAGTAATTTCTTTTCCCCGTCCGGAAGTTTCAAAAACTCATAGATACGATTATGTGCGTTTCCGTTTTTATTATCTATTGCTTTCAAATAAGGTTCAATCTCACTGCTATAATCTATCACACCAAACTGAACGTAGGTTTGAAATTTTAAACTTGTTATACCAGGACGATTATCAAGTGTATGTGCGGCCAACATTGAATCCCATTCCCAATTAGCTACAGATTGTTTTAAACGTACGACACTCCACGTCTCCTCGAACTTTATGCTATGTGCCATTTTACCAATATGAGGATTAGCTATGAAATTAATAAATGGCAATCGCTTCTTTTTCTTCTTTGGCATCATAAATGAATAACAATGATTTTCATCTACAGCTATTGAAGCACATACTATTCTGTGACCAGGTGCCTGTGGTTTTAATCCTGTCGTTTCATAATCAAAAGATGATAGACTGCATTTCAAGTCATTTAATACTGAGAGATCCTCAATAATTTCAATCCTAGGGTTTTTATATTTAGGTAATCGGATATTTACATGGTTTGCTATTCGCTTTAAATCCTGTTCCCAGATAGTTTCTACTTCTTTGCTGTCAGAACGCTCTACAAAACTTGGATGGAATATAGGGCAAACCCAAGCTTTAAAATCACGATCAGGAATATTCCAACCTCTCCATTTACTGATCCCCTCCAGGGATTTTTTCCATCGATGGCCTAATAAAGAATACAATGCTGATCCTCCCAAGAGGACAATCATTTGGGGTTGGTATTCATCGATAATTTTTAATATTGTGCGTCTGCAGCAATCCATCTCATAATTGGTAGGGGCCCTGTTGTTAGGGGGTCGACAATTTACGGCGTTCACGTTCAAACAATCTTCAAACAAATCTACTCCTAATCTTCTGTAAGTTACTTTCAGCAGACGTCCTGTTTTCCCTTGCCATTGTTTTCCTCGTTCATCTTCTGTTTTTCCGGGGGCTTCACCGATATTGAGGATTCCTTTTTTGAAATTGCCAAACGGTTTCATTCTTGGACAGTTCACACCTTTATACAATCCACAGGAGGCGCAGGAATAGGTTTTCCCATCCGGGCGGGATTTGGAATCAGTTTGTTTTTTGGTGAAGAATCCGTCTTTCATTCCTTTTCTAAAATTTCTTGTAATGTTTTTCCAATCTTATATATTGTACGTCTTAGACGGATATCATCCCATATTAGGATAATAATGATAGCTAATAAAAGACAATTAAATAGACTCATGGTTTTTAATATTTAAAAATGTACAATTCAAGATCATATTTCTTAGCCAGATCTATCATATGTTTTGTACCTTTACTTTTACCATCCCAGAAACATATACATATACCAGCATACTTTGCCATTTTTTTATTTCTTCTATATCCAGCTGATTTACCATATTTCTCCCAATTTGCTGGATAAGTCTTTAATTCACAATTTCTTTTTCGAGCATATTTCTCCCCTAAAGAATCAGCTCCCTTGGCTCCTCCAGAAACAATTTTAAACTTATCACCAGGTGAGCGCAGTTCAGCAAGTACTTCATCCACTTTTTGCTCAAGCATAGGATAATCATCAAAATCTCTACCGCCTGCTATTATTATTTTATGTTTCATTATAATTGTTATTAATCAATTTTCCCATTATAGTCAAATGAAAGTCCTACCTCTCCTGTGACCAGGTGTCTGTATTTTTTAGCATGTTTGGCTGCAAGGGCTTGTCCGTTCTTGTGACTATTAAATTCAGCCCCACAATCCTGACAAGTTGCAATTGTATGAGTTTTCCATATTTCCTTTTTCATTATTTTATTATTTACACTGGTGTAATGCTTTTTTAGTAGAATTCCAAATTTTTATTGTCATATCAGGTGGAAATGAATATTCAAAATTGATTCCTTTTATTATAATCATTTTATTGTTAACAATTACAGAAATTCCATCAAAAGGAACAAAATCAGCAGTTCCAAATATATACTGCTCAAATATCCATTTGATTTTATCATTGAATGAATATCTTTTTACTTGGTGATCTTCAAAAAAGCCTTTAATATTTTCCATGATTATTCAGCTGATTCAGTCAATAAAGCAATATGAACCCAACCTGCCCCCTGGAATTTCAATCTATCTTCACACAGAACACAAGTTGAAGTCTCCGACAGGATTCCTTTCAGCAAATAAGGGGCAATCGAAAACGTCACGGCCAGATCCGTATATTTCATATTCACTGATTCCTTAAACCACCCGGCATCCGATTGGCTTTTTATTTTCAGACGATTATCTTCCAAGCACAACTCAACCATTTCATCCAGGGTGTAATCTCGCTTGGAAAACACAGAAGCTCTTTCCAAAACATCCTCCATGGTTTTAGGAAATGTGATATCCACTCCTTCCACTTCCAGGAATACTGATGTGTCTGGATATTCATCTTCGTATACTCGACAGGACATCACTGAACCCTCGTCGGTTTTGAAATGCACCCAACTCTTTCCTCCAGATATTTTTGTAGGTTTTAATTTCACTACTTGCTGGACGGTACTGGCTGGGATGAGAAAAGTATCAACAGGCATCTTCTCTTCCATTTCGCAATGAGTGATCCTATGCCCATCGGAGGATTCAATAAACCCTTTTTTGTTTACGTGAACACAAGTTAGAATAGGTCTGCTCATATCCCTGGAGCAGGAAGACATTGCGAAGGACATAAACCGGGTAAAATCCTCGGGTAAGGTTTTCCATTTTTCTCGGCTCTCGATTTCGTCCAACGGGAGTTTTATTTTTTTCTGTAGAGTCAATCCAGCCCGGATGCGTCCTGCTTTAATCAAGACTTCATTTTTGTCTACTGTGATTTCAATTTCTTCCTTGGTAATTTTATTCAACAGTTGGTATAATCCATCCGCTTTAATGGCTCCTGTGATGTCGAGCCCTTCAACGGGATGACTCAAACTGATTTCATCATTGTATGTAACCACTCGTCCTTCCATGAAGGCAAACGAAGTGGATTGTTCAATCATTTCCTTGCTGGCGAGTCCAGGCTTTACGATTTCAAGGGCTTTTTGTAGATCTGCTTTTTTCATTTTTTCATTTTTTTAATTCGTTTGAAACGAGTACCACCATCATTGTTGGTATTTTGCATATCTTTATATGATAAAAGTACACCCCAATCATTTGATTTTCGTTCTAATAATTCAGGAATATTTTCTGCTCGAAAACCATTCCCTGCTAAATAAATTATCATAATAATGTTTTTTTACTTTTTTGCCAAGTCCAAGGCCATTCTGGTAGCTGTTTAACAAAATCTAAAAAATACAATCCATTAAGTGAGCATCGCATGTCTGAATTATTACACAAACCAGGTTTTATGATTAATTCAACCACACCTTTTGTTTTGTCACTCCACAATTCATCGTCTTTCAATTTATAATCAGATGATACGGATTTCATCTCAGATTGCCCCATTACAAATCCTTGCTCCTCGATGTATTTATAAAAAATTTTATCCTGATTTTTAGTCAGTGACGCTTGGTAATTTCTATGTGTTGGATGATATCTGGAACTTGTTCTAAATTTGAAGAAAGGTATATCATATTTCCACTCTTCATTTCGCCATGGTGGATAGATTACAAATCCATACGATCCATACTTTAACCAAGATGTACTGTCCACGGAGTACCAAGGATAACGAACCATTAAATCGTGTGAAGTCATGGCAAAACCGTGGATCTTTGTTATTGGTTTTTTATCAGTGGTATCACAAATAATATTAAAAGCATCATCTGCCCAACCTCTATAAGCAGCTTTAGTGGCATCCTGCGCAATTCCTCCCAGGGCAATATATTTGTATCCCCGCCTGAGATATCTCTTTAGCCACTTTAAATCAGTACCGTGGTGGACGGCTGGTAATGGAGTAAGACCATGTTCTTTTTCAAGATACATTTGCACCTTCCAAGTAATTTCCGGATTGGTGATGGCGTCAACATTTGCAAATACATCAATTGACTTTTTGTTGGCTTTAATAAACACCGCATATTTATCAACATACTGCCAGAATTCATCTGTTTCATAATAATCATATCTGGTGGCGCCATACACCTTATTGACAAACTCATTGAAGATGCCATGGGCACCTGAATCAATGAAGAGTGGATTTGTAAATTTAGACGTAGATTTCCGCTCCATTTTCATTATCTTCTAGAACTGAAACATATACGGCGTGGAATCTGTGTAATAATTCCTCAGCGAGGTCTTCACAGGATTTCCTTCCCATGTTTTGGTCTTCATACTGCGAAAGATATACATTCACTTTACTCTTAAGCTGTAAGATTTCAATGTCTCGATTATTATGGGTCACAGAGCATTTCAAAACCACATGGAATGTATGCCTGTGTGGGTGTTTGAGAAACGAGACTGCCTCAATAGGGCAGTTCGGCCAACAATGTACGGCACTGAAACTTGTTTTGATTATGACGTTCTTTTTCATATTAAATTATAGATATGTTCAATTATATTTGGGATTGCTTCCCTGCCTTTTTCAGTGATCATGTTTTGTTGAATTATCAAATCAACCATAGGTGGATCTTTTGTATACTTATCTATCAATGAAACCAATTCATCGTAGGTTTTGTATTTGAATACGTCAAGATATAACTCTTGATAAGATAATCTATCAGGTACAAGCGGTATGGCCCCACATAAGGTCGCCTCCTGCATACTTATCCCCCAATTCTCATGGTCTGCTGCAGATATGGCAATCTGTGAATTTGCTAATACTTTATAATATTCATCCTTATCAAAATCAAATTCCATCGTTTTAATCCAATTCCAGCGTGGGTATTTTTCTTTAAGATTATCAAAAACTTCTGGATGTTTCTCAAGAACCAGCCTATGTGGGAATACTATTGTATTGATAGTCGACTCCCGTTTGGAACTAACATCAGGCACATATAATGGAAATCCTGTCATTTTGATTGCATCTGTAGGCAAATCAAAATAATTATCAACCACCTCTTTATGAAAATTAGTGGCTACATAGATTTCATCTACAATACCCCCAAACCATCCTTGCTCTAGATAATCAGACCAACGATTCATATCATGGTTGCGTATGAAATCAGCAGCATCATATCCACCAGAATGAAGACAACCACAGATCTTGAGGTTTTTAAACTCCATTCCATCTCTGATATAGGCAATACTGGCGAGGCCGGGAAACCAAATGTCGTGAAAAAATAAAACAAATGGGTCACTATCATCATACATTTCAAGTAGAGCAATAATCTCTATTAATTGTTTGGCCTTATACCGATTCGTTTCTATGGTATCGAGGAAGGATCCAGATTTAATTTTACCACTTGATGGTATATCATCGAGGGTAATTATATCAGCGAATTCATCCTCGAAGGCCGTTTTAAACCAAGTATTCCATTGCTTAGTATACCGCATCTCAATGGGCTCGATGGGAACGTTTATGATTCTCATGATTGTATCAGTTGTATTAACTCTTGCTTAAGGGGGGCATTGGTTTTAAAATCTCCTTTTACGGATGATGTTACCATGACAGAGTTTTGCTTGCTAATTCCCCGCATTCTCATACACATATGGGTCGCCTCAATAATGCAAGCGGCTCCGAGGGGCTTAAGATGCGTCATTAAGGCCTCTGTGACTTGGTCACCGATTCGTTCTTGTATTTGTAAACGACGGGCATAGATATCAAGTAGGCGGGCAAGTTTGCTGATACCTACAATCTTTCCCTTTGGATCTGGTAGGTAAGCAATATGAGCCTTACCAAAAAATGGTAGCATGTGGTGCTCACACATTGAATACAGTTCAATATTCTTCATCAAGATGATCTCATCGTAGCCACCAGCTGAGAACGTCGTCAAGACGTCCTCAGGTTTTCGGGTGTAACCAGCGTAGATCTCTTTCCAAGATTCAACAACTCGGGCGGGTGTATCACGCAGACCTTCACGATTACGATCATCCTTAATTACGCTTAAAATCTGGGAAACCTCATATTCTCCAGCAGGAGCTGCATTCGTAATTAAATCTTTCATCATTTGGTATACTTGTAAATGAGATCGTTATCTGCTTTTTTGATGGCGATGGTGAGTTCCTTGTTATTGACAAGATGATTCACATGAGACTTAATCCGTGCGGCACGCAATCCCGTATTCTCCATGATTGTGGATAGGGGGAGTTTTTTGTTAACATTGGCAAGAAATTGAGCATCAATATCACCAGCTTGACTACCTACTCTGTGACCAAATTTAGTTTGCTCAGCCTTACCTTTTTCTTTGGCTGGCTTTTCAGTTTTAGCAGCTGACTTTTCCTCCTTTTTCTCTTTCTTAGCTTCCTTTTCAGCTTCCTTCTCCTTTTTGTCCTTTTTCTTGTCCTTTTTCTTTTCAGACTTAGGTTCTGGTTCCGCTTCCTTATCATTCAATACTTCCTGCATGGCCTCCCGGAGATCATCAGCGGTCTTGTATGCTGATAATTTACCTCGGATTTCTTTGAATTCATCATTGGATTTCGCGATGTCCTTGAGATCCTTCAACCGTTCAGCCCCTTCTACTTCCTGGGCTAAGGTAAGTTCCTCAACGGTTTCAGTACCATCTGTATTATTTACATTGTCGTCATCCGTTTTTTCTTCAGGAACGATGTCAATGAAGGCTAAACCTTTCAAACATTTTTTATCCAAGTCATCTGGATAATCCTTGGCAAATTGTTCGATTAGTGGATAAGTTTTGAAATCATCACAGGAGTCATTTTCATCGAACATTCCAAAAGCTTTGACCAATTTCTTTACCACCACTTCTTCTTCTTCCGCGATAATTTCAGGGTCAAGGTCAAATAAGTCGTTAATTTCATCTGCGATTTTCTTTAAATCTTTTAGTTTCATGATTTAATTGTTTTTGATTAAACTTCGATTAATAATAAAAATATATAATTGTTTT
>SDBT01014255.1_pt1 | contig 12688 bp, 12 predicted proteins | sample 2277101 | NCBI WGS metagenome assembly SDBT01 (sample SAMN10404973, study PRJNA504765) | marine sediment metagenome | isolation source: marine sediment core GS10_PC15, 103 cmbsf | place: Arctic Ocean: Southern Knipovich Ridge | collected 2010 | reverse complement strand
GGTGACCCCTGGTTCGATTCCACGACGAACCCGGCGACGACGGTCGAAGCACAGATTTCCAAGATCATCACGGACCTCGGTGCGGCAGCAGGGACCGGTGGGGCTAAGATCGGTGCACCTATTGTTGCGGGCACTCCGCACGCCTGGGCATCCGCTGGCGGCCTGTCTGCACGACTCGCAGACCTATTAGGGTGGGGAAACGGTCACTGGGCAGGAACAGCAGACAAGCACGACGCGGACAAGGTCGTGGCGCCGACTGCCGCTGGGTCCCCTTTTAACTGGGCGGCTCCTTCAGAGGTTGCTACACGTCTAGCCACCCTGTTGGGCTATGCCAACGACCAAGCAGATCAATTCAATGACTACGCCCGCAGTGGCGTCATTGACCTCGACTACGGGTCAGCTACTGTGTTGCAGTGGGACGTTGTAGGCGGTGACTACTGGATGAATGGAGTCCGTGAAACGTATGCCGGCGGTTCCGCCACCCTCACAGACAACATTACTAACTATGTCTACATAGATACAGACGGGACTCTTAAGGCGCTTCCTTCGCAATCCATCGCGTTCACGTTACCGCGTCTACCCCTAGCCATCGTGACAACTTCAGGAGGGGTCGTCACGGCGGTACAGGACGTACGGCGCTTCATCACACGACAGAACAGCAAGCACTACGTAACCGTCGGAGGAGCGAACAACGCTGATTTTGCAGATCTTGCAGCTGCTGTCGCGTGGGTAAGAGCAACGCACTCTACGGGAATCGGTGAAAACAAACCTACGATTATTCAGCTCCTCGGGAACGTAACCGTTCCTACTATGATCGACATCGATTTCCCTCTTTTTATCGAGGGCTCTGCATTACACGGAAGCGCTACACCAGGTATCTACGCGCCTGCGGGAAGTTACGCCTTTCGTTTTCTGGCTGGTTCCAGCGAATCTCGTATCCGTGGCGTCCATTGCAGCATGAGCCAGGTTACCCCGGGAAGTGGGTTCTTCACCGTCGGTACCTCTCAAATTGATGGCGTGGTGATCGAGAACTGCAGTTTCGAAGGAGGAAACAACGACTACGCCATCACCTTGAACGCTTACACCTACGCGTGGCGGATCCAAAACAACACATTCAAGGATATGAAGGGAACCGGGACTTTCATTGGAGGTGCCGGCGGCGGGGACCGCTGTCAAATCCAGGGCAATGACTTCCGGATGCTCACGTTCACCGCTAACCACATCGACGTGGAGATCGTCCGTTCAATCCTCAGCGGTAACACGATCACTGGAGGTCTTCACGCCATCCAATTGGGTGGAGTCGGAAACAAGGTCCAAAACAACTCGCTGTACGGTGTCACAGGCTACGGGGTAAAGACTACCGCTGCGCATAACCACATTAGCGACAACTACATCAATGCCGCGGTGGTCAGTGATGATGCGATCTTATGTAGCGGCGACCACACGATCGTCGAGAACAACCGCATCCACGAATGGGTCGACGGCGTCGGCATCTGGATGGACGGCGCCCACTCAATCATATCGGGAAATAAGCTCTACGGAGCGCCTGCGGTCGAAGCGACGTTTGGCCCTGGTATTTTCTTGGACGACTCCAACGCCCACGGGTGTCTTGTCCGGGGTAACTTCATCGATATGAAGCCAGGCGCTTCGGCGGGTGATGGTTGTGACGGCGCTGAAGGTATCGACGGGGGACAGAATACCTACGACAACACAATTACCGACAATGTCGTTTTGAATTGTGGCTCGACTTCCGTTTTGGGCATAGGAATTAGGACGGGCAAAGAATCGCACGTCGCGAACAATCGAGTTCAAAACTGCCGTGGAAACGCGTACAAGTTTCACGGTCCAGGTCAAATCGTCACTGGAAACCGGGCGCAAGATCATGGTGGCGGCGTCGACTTCCTGTTCGACGAGGACAGCTCAGATCAGCCCACTGAATGTATCGTCACTGGCAACTGGGCCGCCGATCCCGGGGGGAGTTTCAAGGGTTACGGTTTTACAGCAGGTTCGACTCCAGCCGATAATCGTTTCTGGAACAACTACGGATCAACCACCATGGACGTGGCGAAAGCCGGTTACCATTCCTCCAAGCAGTTTTACCAGGCTTTTAACCCCTCTTCCCAGGAGTGGGCGACCGCTATAACTGAACTCGCGACATACGTTCCTGATGATGGATATGTGGGTGTGATTCCTAGTTCATGGACACTGCCCGCGTACGAAAGTAGTAACTGTCAAGCAGGGATCAAGTTTTATTGGAGCGATGGGTCCGTGTCCTATGAAATGAACGCTACAGGCGGCAACGTAACAACAAATCGCAGCGATATGCGATTTCAAAAAAACGGGTTAGGGATCATCGGCGTTGGTTTTGTCGTCAACAATACTTCGTCACCTGTTGTTCATGACTTTGGCCCTCTTATTATCGAAGGTGACTGGGTCTAATCAGACCTCGCGCATGATGCACTGACCGCCACCACCAACGTAGTGGCAGCCGAACTCCGCCCACCTCACCCGCTCCCCCTGATACATGAATTCAACCACGAGGCCGCCCTGTGGCGGGTAGTGGGCGCTGTCCGGTGTGTGCCAGTCATAGAGCACGCGCACGATGACCTCGTCGTAGAACTCGTCGTACGGCGCGTCGACCGCGTGTGAGCCCACGCCCTTGCGTGCGTAAAACCAGGACAATCTCTTGAAGACCGGTGTGAGCCCGAGAAAATGTTCGACGCGGCTCATTCCACAGTAACGCCGAAGGCTCGACTTTGCATTTCGAGCACGGAGAACTGTTCGTAGGCGAATTGGCCGGCGATGTTGCGTTTAAGCACGAGCTTGATGGTCTTCGCTCCGTCGAGACACTCAGGACAGAGTCCCGCGATATAGATAGGCATTGACGATCCTGGAATATCCCGGTGGCCTAAGGACCCCTGTACCATGCACAAAGAGCCAACTTGGTGCGCAGGGAATTCAGAACCGCAGTTCGAGCATACATTGGAAGTCATGCTCGATGTTTACCACGTAAACGGGTTCTCTAGCAAATGTTTCGCTGCACGGGCTATCCACGCAACAAAGTCTTGGTGGGCCATTGTCAGCTTCGCACGGTTACAAACCGCGCAACATGACACGACGTTATCACGGACATACCCTTTACTGTTATCGACGCGGTCGATTCCGTTGTAAAAGAACCCCCGCCTCCCCTGGGACGCAGGAGGAGCGCCACAATATACGCAGGACGCAGTGAACAGTTGTTCGCAGTCGCTGTATGTCAGGTCCCATAGTATCCCGCGTCTATCCGCGTTTGAAATGTACACCCCGATAGCGTGGTTACACGGCCCGGTGCGCGTGTTGGCATACTGTCTTGGAACCGGCATCCGTCCTTCATCGATCAGCACACGGGCGAGACGGCGCGAATTTTCCCTACGTAAGCATCCACAACTTTTTGTGGTACCACTAACAAGGGTGTCGTGAGCTACAGTGGTGCTTTGTCCACAGTCACATAGACACTGCCAGTACGCCCTTTTTTTATTCGGACGCGGTGCGCGCTTTTGCACCAACAGACGTCCGAAACGTTGTCCGGTGTGGTCAATCAGCACGCCCATCAGACGACTTCGCAAGCCCCTCCGGAGCACGCCGCTTCTCCGGAATGGTTAGTACCGTCGTCTTCTTCGTATGGAGTTGTGTAGTCGACAGGTTGGTAGTTCGCGACGAGCTGGTTCCAGCGAATTTCGTCAGCCTGTGTTGTGATCGCCTCACAAGGGCTGAACGCGTAGTCCTTATCTCCTGACGCGGCGAGTAGCGTAACACCGGTGAACGTGCTCCGGTTCTTCCAGAGATAGTCGGAGACTTTGTCCCACTCTTCAGGCCGCACCTGAACAGTATTTGAGACGTTGTGGGCGAGCCCAGGGGAAACGTCGGCGCGGGCGGTGCCGGGGAGGACCCAGTGAGTCTGGGTCGACTTCACCATGTTCAGGAAGTCGATAGCCATGAGGTCGTCTTTAACGATGGCGCCCTCGGGCGCCTGGACAGGAAACTCGATGACCCATTTTCCATCCGCTTTTCTCACGCAAGCGCTTGGATTCGCACGACGAAAAATCTGGAAAATGGTCTCCAGCTCATCGGCTGTGACGCGCCGGATGTAGCGCCGGGCGTGGTGCGGATGATGGCCTGACGCGACGCAGCCCAGCTCAAGTGAAGTTGTCCCGGAGGGCTTGACGCAAGTGGTGCGGGCAGCGGGGCGAATGCCTACCTGGGTGGCAATCTCCCCGTTCCACTTCTGGATCTGTTCGGCGACCTGGCGCTGGTACTCCGGGTCCAGGGCGACCTGTGGCGCGTCGAACATCCCCGTCATGCCAATGCCCAGGAGCGCTTCACGCTCGGCGAGAACTTCCGAGACCCAGCCAAGGTATGGCATGGACGTGTAGGAGGCCTGGAGCGTGGCGATGATCGTCGCAGCGCGGGCAACCTCCAGGAAGTCCTCGAGGCTGGTGAAGCGGGCGGCGTTCATCTCAGTGAGGTTGCAGAACCCCCAGCCGGACAACTCGGCGCCGTCGGAAAGATCCGCGGCAGCTCTCTTACCGATCTTCTTAGTGATGAGGTCACGCACATCGTTGTTCACGACGAGCTTGGGGTTCATCCCAATCTCGCCGCAAGGGTTGGTTCCGTAGTCGGTGTCTTCGACGAACAGGAAGCCGGGCTCGCCCCATTCCTTAACCATTGTGAAGATTCGACGAAATTGCTTCCGTTTGACCTCGTCTCGCTTGAGCACCACGGTGTTGTTCGCGTTGGCTAACCAGGGTTCTTTCTGGTACCAATCACCGGTCTTGAGGTAAACCATCTCACTGTCTTCCAGAGAGAAGAGGCAGATCATCGCAGAGCGCCTGATCCCCCCTGAGAGGACCGCGTCGGCGCCATGACACATGATGCGATGACACTCGACGGAACGGAGCTTACGCCCTTGAGCAGCGTGCAAGAGCTGTCTGATGCGCTCGAGTGACTCTTTGAGCCGCAGGTGCCCTGGTGCCTTGCCACCTGAGGTCTTGAGCGGAGAGCCCGCCTTGCGGATCAAGTGGTAGCTGAACTCGACCAGGTACCCCTCGATGTAGCTGTCGACCAGGGTATCTAGAGCGTCGGCCCAGCCTTCGATGGTGTCTGCAACGATGTGGTGAACGACTTTTTTTGAATCGATCCGTGCGAGCGGAGGGAGCTTCTCGACGTGATCAAATTGAACTGAATAGCCTACACCGCAACCACAGAGCAGCAAAAAAAGAGCCTCAGCAAAAACGCGAGGCCGGTCTATATGTGTCGCACTGCAGTTGTAGATCCTACAATTATTTGCTTCGATTGCTGTGCCTCCGAACTGCATCGAACGCATGGATGGGAGTACGCGTTTAGCGCGTACTTGGTCGAAGGCCCAGCGAATGTCTTTTTGTAACTCCGGCAAGTGTGAGAACTTCTTCAGATGCATGTTCTCAACGCGCTCGATTGTCTCAGGGAAAATCTCACGTCGCCTCTGTTCAGGAAGGTACCGTGCGTACTTCGCAGCGTGAATGTAGTCAGAGACAGCGAGAGGGTCCGGTGTGAGCCGTGTTTCACGCAACGTCATTCGCTTATGGCGGTAGACGATGTATGCCTTCGCCACCGCGTAGAGATCGTACTTCATCAGTGCGACTTCGACTGCGTCTTGAATCTGTTCGACGTCCGCGATGTCCCCGTGAAGCGTATTGGCAACGAACGTGGCGACTCGTGTCAGCTTCACCTCGTTCACGGGCGTATCGGTATCGCCCCAAGCGGCTCGCATCGCACGTTCGATTTTGGTGAAGTCGAATAACTGTAAGGTGGTTCCGTCCCGCTTTCTGATTTGCTTGGGCGTCGTAGTTGGGGCTAGAGGAAATGTGGTTACAACAGACGCGTAAGAATCTTGAGCTGTGACAGTCAAAGAACTCTCCTACAGTGAATATTTCGTGAGCTTACGGAGACGGTGACCAGGTGTTTTGGGGTGAGGGTGCTGTAATCGATGTACAACATCCATGCGGACACGCGTATTCGGCGCGATGCCGGTATGGATACTGCGGGCGATCATCGCGAGGAAAAACGCATCAGCTTGGTTATCGTCTGCGACATTTACACCCTCTGCCACAGCTGCCTTGACCATGGCTTTTTTTAGCGCCCCCGGATTGTGGGTCGCAAACTTTTTGAGGCTAGCAGGAGAGACAGTGACGTCCGGTATTTGATGCTCAAAAATGACCAATCGAAGGACTCCGCCGATCTCGCCAAGCTCGAAAACGCGCCCTACAGAATGATAGGCATAGCCTTCGAAGCACACAAATTTTACCTCCGAATTCAGGAGGGCTATTAGACTTGACTTTATGTAAGCCAAACGTTCTGCGCCTCTACGCTTCCCTGGGTTCACGGTCTCCAAGTGGACCACGGCGCCAGCGCGGTCAAGGAGACAAAACCCCGACCCGTTAAGCGATTGGTCGACACCGAGGAAGAGCATGGCGCTCAAGGAAAGTAGAAGCTATCATGGTCCTTCTCGGCTTGAAAGACCAATCAGCGGTTTTTGGAGATTGAAAAATGCCCACTGTCGTATTCGACCTACACCAAGTCACCACGGCTCTTGACGGACCAATTTACAGGGTCTTCCAGGAAATCACTGACGCGGTAAACTCCAGTAAAGCCGTATTTGTCTACAAGACAAGCACAGAAGAATTCGACCACATTGCAACCATCATAGACATGCGAACATGGCCAGATTCGTATGCGCAAGCTGTACTAGATAGCGCGGACTTTTACAGACTCGAAGAAGTCACACGAGACTGGCTAACGGTTACCCTTATGGTCGATGATGTGAACACAGGTGTCGTGCGTGTTCAACTTCTCGCCAGCTCGTTGACCGACGAGGATGGACTTCTCGAAATCGACAGAACTGTGGTTCTGACAGGAGCGTGAGATGGCGGTATTTGAACAAGAACGACACGTCGAACTCCGGGACGAAGAAATCCCGATCTACGTTGTCACTAGCACCCTCGTTTCTTTCAATCCCGACGAACTGCCACACACGGACGTCTTTGTCATTACGCTCAATACTCGCGACGATCCCAAGGACGACACACTCGCTCGAGTCGCGACCGTTGCCGACCTAACGGAGTTGCCTCGAGGACGTGACGCTGGGCTTGCGGCTGAGACGGGCGTGGGCATTCTGTACCTTACGAACACTTGGCGTCTCGAATACGAAGAATTGGATGAGGCGATGGCAGCCGCGGAGGCCATCAAAGATCGAGTCAATGCACTCATCCTGTCATGGCAAACGTTCGACGACGAATTCAATGCACCAGATCCTTCTCCGGCACAATACATCCTTCCCACTGTAGACCTGTCGCAACTTTGCGCCCTTATCGAAGAGTACAAAATCTCAAAGCAAGACCGCTACCAGAAACAGATCTCGCAGGAAGACGCAGACGCTACGCAAGTGGCGGCGGGCACTGACTACACCTACAAATACGGTCTCGTCACCGCTGTCGAACCTCTCGTTTCGCTGGCCAACGTTGTCTCCGGTGCGATGACCGCTGACAAAGCAGCCTTCGACACTGGGAACGCTGCAGGAGCTACGGCCCAAGCCGCGTCCGGGGTTGCTCGTGACGCTTTCTTCGCGTTCAATGTGGCAGCTGAAACGTATTACAACGTCAAGATTGATGATCCGCCTGACCTAAATGACCAGATATTCCTCGCCGCACGGACAATCGCCGATGATGCGGTGACAGTAATGACTGCTGCGATCGACACGTACCAACCCGCTCTCGTAGCAGCGCAAGGCGCCGCAGGTTTGATGGCGGGACATGTGGTCGACGCGACATCTCTCGCTGCGGATGTCACGACCCTGCGCACCACGTATGAAACAGCACGGGATACGGCTGCTACAACACTAGCCTCCACTGAAACCGCTCTCGCCGCTGCCAACCAAGTGTTAATTGAAGCGCAAACACTCGAGACCACAAAGTTGAATGCCGTTCTCGCGGTCTCGCCAGACTTCGACAAATATACGATTCCACTACTTGACGACGCTCCGCCGGTCCCGTAGACCAAAAAAAGAGAGGCCCCCGAAGGGGCCCCTCTCACAGCGTATCCGCACGTCATCGCATCGAAGGTCGTGTAACCGCGTCCTCTTCCGTCCACCCTCGTGTTAGGCGTTTGATGATTGTCGCGCTTGTTAAGCCCGACAATTCTACCCAACGCCACAACGGTAATGTTTCACCTCGAGCAGTCAGGTACCTGTGGTTGCGTTTGTTACGACCACTCTGTAACCAAGAAACCCAACGACAGTTCTGGGGATGGTACCCTTTGTCGTTGTCAATGCGATCAATCACTGCCTTCTCTGGCATTGGTCCCATGTCAGCCAAGAAATTTTCGTACCGGGCCCAGCGGGCACATACAGTGATGCCGCGCCCCCCATAGTGTTTGTACGCGACATTTCGTTTATCGAGGCAGCGTCGACGCATATTTTTCCAGGACTCGTATGTCCGTGTGTGTGCCTCTCCGTGTGTTGTGTTTCGTGCGCGGACTACTTCACGCTGTAAACAACCACAGGATCGACTGGCGCCAAAACGCAAACTATGCAGCCATACCGCGCGCTCAGTGCCACAGTCACACCGACAATCAATCATGCGCTTGGAACCACTGTCACTTTTTTCTGCGATGATTGTCCACCGACCGAAACGGGAGCCGGGCACGACGTTAATTTTCTTCCTTCCCATGTCCGACTCCCTTCTGTTTTAGGCGGCTACGACCGCCTTCTGTTTGATATTCTTCGGCGTTTTCATCAGAAGTTTGCCAGCGATAGCTTCCAACTCGATACGCCGTTCTGGGGACTGCTCGGGCTGCTTCGCGAACCAGCTGATTGCGTTCGTCAAACGTGCTGTCGTGGTCCCAGGGCAGAGAACCTCAACTCCTCCGTCGTTGAAGATTTCGCGGACCTTCGCAACCTCGCCTTTGAGCAATCCCTGCTTGGGCAACTCTTCCCACGCCCTCTTGGGGTTAATGCGTTCCTCAAGCGCTTTCCCGATGAGGGCGACGGACTCGTTGATCTTGACGGGGGAGAGAGTTCCTCGGATGAGGTCCTTCATTACGGAAACCTGTGTCGCCGTGTCGAGACGGTAGGTCTCGTTCGAGAACTCGATATTGTCCGCGAGACGTTTCCCTAGATGGACCTGTCTGAGATTTTCCTCTAAAAGAGCCATGTTACTGCACCAAACGCGCAGCATGAAGAGTCGCAGGGACAGCGCACCGATGCCGAAGTCGGAGTTGGTCAGGGCCACACCGAAAGCGATGTACTCCTCCATCCCTTTCTTCTCCGTCGGCTGAAACACCATCGGCAAGATGGCCCGGAGGGACCAACGCAGATCACCTCCGACGCCTTCGATTGGCACGGCGCCGATGGCCTGGCACTCAGTGGCAAAGGTCTCGATGATCGGTCTCGAATCCATTCGGCGGAACGAGTCGCTGAGTACACCGCGGACTTGGTCACCGACGGAGCGAATGAGATACTTGGACGGTTCCTCCTCCTCGAAGATGGTCGTCAGATTTTCGATCACGAGCTGGGGGCCGTAGGGCTTCGCCAACAACCGATTCAAGTAGGTCCCCGGAATGCCGGCACGCTCGGCGACTTGCGTGAGCGCGTGCTTGTGCATGGGCTCCATGAAGTGGCCCTTGAACCTCTTGTCCTTGGTCCCCATGAGAATCTGCGTACGAATGACGTCGTCCGCGTTGGCCGGTTCTTGCTGTTCGAGCGCGAACGTGAGCGCCCGCGTGTAGACGATGCGATCGACGGGAACTTCTGCCTGGACTTTCTCGATAACGGTCATGGCACTCTGCTGGGATGCGTGGATCTGCTCTTCGAGCATGGTTTTGAACTTCTTACCCGCTTCGTCGACAGCAGCGCCATATTCGCGTGGATCGTGGTGCAGCATTCTAGGCCTCCTGGTGGAGATGATTGTGGCTATCGTCGACCACGATGACCTCGCCATAGTTTTCTGGCGCAGACCCGTGTGGCGTTAGGAGCCAGATGACTGGGATCTCTGGCGGGAGCCAGTTGGAACGGTCCAATTCCGGGGCGTAGCCGTCGGTGTAAACAATGACCAAATCAGGACAGGATTCGTCATTCCGTACGTACTGCGCCATGTATTCGAAGTAAGCGTCGAAATCTGTGCCACCTCGACCAACAACTTCTGCCGGGATGGTATCCCCCGAGTGAAACACCTCGTCGTAATGTACTTCAGCGTCCCCCTGTATGTACCGCACTTCCATGTCTTCATCGGCACGTAGTAAATGGGTCAGCTCGCTAGCCGCGATTTTCAAACTTTCATTGTCCATAGAACCCGAGGTATCAACGATGAAGAACACGCGATAGCAGGGGTCTCTGATAAGGCCAAGGGCAGGAATAATTGACGCGTCTTCCTCAGCCATCGCCATCATTGGTCGGTTTGGGCGGCTAATTCCGCGGTTGTAACGAGCCCGTTTCGTAGCTTGCACGCGGGAGGTCAGGAGATCCCACCAAGGAATAATGGGTTCAGAAAGAAATTCGCCTAACCACTCCACACACTCACTAGGAACAGTTCCGCGCGCTTGTTGGCACTCTTTGATCGAGTCGCGCAGCACCTGTTTGATCTGACTCCGGAGCTGTTGTGCGAGCCCTTGTAATTCTTCGTGCGTCTGAACGGGGTCTCGTTCCCCTTCGTCAGTATCACATCAGAAACCATGCAAATTGAACAGGAGCAACGTTTGCGACTTACGGTGGTCCCCCTTTTTGTCCAAGAGTTCGTACATATAGAACTCAAAGGAACCCTCCTCCGGCATCCCGTAGTGTTCCGGAAGGATGAGCCCTGCGTTCGGGTCGAGTTTTACATCTGCCTTAATGACTCCTGCGTCCTTCAACTCCTGGAGATGCGTCGCGGCCATTTGCCGCATTCCCTCTTGTGCCGCGGGAAAGAACTTGTCGTGGCGGAGGAGTGTGTTGTCGGCGCTATCCATCGCTATCCTGTAGATAGCGTCCGCTTTGTCACGGATAGGCCCTTCCGCCGGAAGCTGCGCAAGTAGCTCCAGGTACCTGGGAATGTGGTCCCAAATGACGTGTCCTAATTCATGCTCAATTGCCCACACACCAAAGGCGAGAGACACGTTTTCCACGAAATTGGGGTCGGCGAACAATACAAGGCGTCCCCCCCGGACGCCAACACACATCGTACGAAGGCCCGGGACCATGACGCGCTTTAGTCGATTAGCCACCATGGCGTAGAAATTCTTCGTTGAAAGTAAGTGCGTGAAAAACTGCGATAGCGTGAGATTCATCCGTGTTCCTCTGTTTGTTGGTGAAACTGCACCAGCACACGTGTCTGGTGTCCTATAATTCGGGCATGACGCTCGTGGACCAATTTCATGACCCCACCCTTGCCGTGCTCGTCAACCTCGTGGCAGACTGCCCGAAGATAGCTTCGATGGTCGCCGATTACGACATCGAACCCGACGAAGCTGAGAACCTTCCTGACAGCGCGTTCGCATGGCAGGAAAAGCGTGCGTTCCCGATTCACTCCAGGGAACATACGATCTTGTCTCGGATTTACCGGGGTAACACGCCAGGGGTCCCCCCTCATGTCGATGCCCACTTCAAAGAAGCCTGTGAGATCTACGACATTCCCGACGAATTGTTTGCACGGGAAAAGACGGCCGCCGTTGAGATCGATCTCGACGACTACCTTCTCCCTGACCTGAAACGGCTCCCTGTTCGAAACGCGGAACAGGTAAAGACCGCGGAAACGGTCCTTCTCGCCGACTACCAAAAGCTGTCCCTCGTCCATCGTGCCCAAGCTTGCAAACGTTTGATGGACAAAGCGGCCCAATTCGACCAAACGCTCGATCCACTGATGCACAAGCTCGCTGGGTTCACGGTCACGTCGACGCGGCTGCTCACGGACTGGATCGACGCTCGTGCCGGAGCCGCGACAGGCTCCTATCGAGATGCCTTCGAGAAGCTAGCTACTGCTACTCGGAAACTGCCCCCCGAAATCCACAATCGAGCGGAGCAAATCAAGCTCGCCGAGGTCATCGGAGACCTGGACCAGAAGGCTGGGCTTGTCCATCACTACGACAAGCGCCTCCCTGACGCCATGCAAACCGTTTTCAACACGGAGAAAATTGCTGGTTACGGTGTTGATCTCAACGGGCGCTTCGTCACCGCGAACCAGCTCGCGTCTTATCCGGGATCGTTCTACGGCGATATCCTGGGCGACGACCTCATCCAGGAGGCTAGCGACGTACGCGGTGACATAGACCCGCAGAAGCTGTCCATGATCCTCGGAACGCTACCACGAGACATGAAGGGCCTCCTGGCCTCTCACATGCGCTAGCCATGGCCTCTGAAGAAGCCATCGAACACCTCCGCGGAGAGAAATATGCCGCCGCGGACCCTGGAGCAGCCCGACGGCTCCTTCTGGACTCCACAACGACCGCTGTGGCCCTTCTCCCCGCCTGTAAGCAGATTATCGGTGACTTCCTTTCTTGGGAACCTGAGTCCATCTGGCGCGAGCTGGAACACCACAAGATCGAACTACCGGAGGAGAACCGGGTCAAACTCCAAGCAGCCATAACCCTACATCTCGTTCCTAGCTTCTATTGGGACGGTATCGTCTTCGAAAACACGGTCCACGCC
>SDBT01014254.1_pt1 | contig 12689 bp, 14 predicted proteins | sample 2277101 | NCBI WGS metagenome assembly SDBT01 (sample SAMN10404973, study PRJNA504765) | marine sediment metagenome | isolation source: marine sediment core GS10_PC15, 103 cmbsf | place: Arctic Ocean: Southern Knipovich Ridge | collected 2010 | reverse complement strand
TCCTCGTACTTGCTCAGCTCCAAAGTGCAGCGAGCCAAACCGGAGTCCTCGCGCTTCATGTAGTGGATAATGTTCATAACCCCTCATTAGGCCGTTGGCACTATCGCGCCATGGATTTCGATATTGACGTCGGCATCTGATTGGATAGACATCGTGGCAACCAGGTTCTCCCCTATTACCAAAGGGGCTTCCTCCGGGAAACCGAAGCTGTACGTCCCAGCCGAAAGGAACTGCTGCCACGCCGTCGTGTAAGTTGTATCGCCGTCAAACCCCTGTATCAATACGCCATTCCCAGTAGCCTGGTTGGCGGATGTGTGTATGTTGAACACGTAGATTTCGTATTGCAGCCGAACGCCGGGGGCAGCATTGGGATTGGCCGTATGATAGGGCTCGCCCAGTAGCAGTGGCTGCTGAGTGAAGGCGGCAGCCGCAGTGTATACCAAGTGCAATCGTTCAACGTGTGTTGCATGGCCCCGAGGAAATCCGCTTCGACCGCCCCTCCCCAGTAGTCGGCTAGCGCGCCCCAAATTGGCAACATTTTGCGAGCCTTGATTCAGTGATTGAAAGGACATCGCTTTATTTCACCGGACGAATAGCACCGAACATGTAAATCTTCGCAGCTTTATCACTCCCAGTGGAAACCCACGGCTTCTTGCCTTTGCCAATCACCAGCGGGCTCGCTAGGGGCCAATAGTGTTCCTTCGTATCACTGGGCATACCCATATCCCACACAGTGCTGCCAGCGACGGCATCCTTGATTGTTACGGTCATCGCAGAAGCCAGGCTCGTGTGCATGCCGTATATCTCATATTGCAAGCCATCGCCAGGAATTGCAACGCTGTCGCCAGTATTCAAGTCGCTGACGGCAACGGCAGAGGTTGCCAGGCTATCGGCATCGACCTTGAGTCGAACCCGCCTGAAGGACTCCACCGTCGCCGCACGTCTAGGTACAAGGCCCATTGGTTGCCATCCTTATATAGCAGCAACAGGAAGAACCGTTGGCGCAGCGCCGACATATGTCACGCGATACGGAAGCTCAGCATCGCCTCGCTCCGCAGACAGCTTGATTTGTATCGTGACAATTTCAGCAGCAGCCAAGGGGCCTAAGTCGAAGGCGAATCCGCTCTCATTATCTTCAAGAGTCGCGTCGCCATTCAATGTAATCTGCGTGGCCGTTTTGATAGTGCGGAAATTCGTTCCATCCACAGTCCCAACAGCAACCATGTCCACGGTATCCGCAGCAGTTGCAACGATGTCAAGCCCGGTCGCCGCCTTGTTGATGTCAATGTCGATCCTGCAACTGATTAGGCCGGACGCCGGGGCGGTAACCCTCAATATCTCGATGAATCCAAGATAGTTGGCTTGATCGATATCAATGTCGGTATCGCCAGTCGCAGTGCCAACTTCCAGTTGAGTCTCTTGGATGTAGCGAAGGACTTCCGCTAAAGAGACATCATTGGCAGCCGCAGCCGCAGCAGGGAAGGCAGCAGGTCCATCGCCAACCAAAATATCAAAGTGCGAACGATCGGCCATCTCGGTATCAGTACCCAACTTGCCCTGGACATCGTTCGTCGTGGCGCCGTCAGCATCTACCCCGACAAGATCTTGCATGCTCTCCTGTCGCTCAAGGACAGAACCGTCGGCATTGGCAACAACGTTGGTAGTAGCCGCATTGTTATCAGCATTGTCGCGGCCAATGAAGTCATCGCCAGTAGCGCCCAGGGGGAAAGTGATGCTACCAGTATCGGCTGCTGAGACGCCTTGGACATCGACGCACTTGCAAGAGCCAGGATCTAGCACCGTCGCATCGGCATCCGCATATAGCCCGCACCGCAGGATTGTGCCAGTACACGCCGAAACCAATTCAATCGCATGGTCGCCAGTTTGGTCATTCTCGAAGTACGAATCGTGGATGTAAAGATTCGTCGCAACATTGCCAGTCGGGTTATGTAAGGCGGCATCTGACCAGTCGCCAACTACGCGACAGAAAGACACCTCCAGGTTGTCCAAGGCGGCACCAATCTTGATACCCGAGTCTGCGCCCGAGGTCTTGGAAACGAACGTGCAATTGGAAATCACACAGTTGTCAGATGCCGTAGCCGAAAGGCTGACGCCAATGAGGTATTGCGCACCAGAACCTTCCCAGAATTCGCAATGATCAATAATGCAGTAGCCCTTGGCCACATCGATCATGTTCACTTGCGAATCAATGTCGTTCTTGAAGACGATATTGCTCAAGCGAACGTTGTCAGCATTGACCGTGATGTCCGAAGACGTCGCAGTGTCGAAGGTGATTACCGGGCGATTGTCACCGTTGCCCAAGCCCAAGACTGTCACGCCCTCGATCGAAATCACGAGAGAGGCCGCCAATGTCTCGGCATGATTGGGCATCAGAAGGATGACATCATTGACATTGGCCGTAGCAAGCGCCAGGGCCGTGGCCAGGGAGTCAACTGCCTGCTCACTAGTAAGGCCGTTGTTGGTAGAAGCCCCCGTATTGGAGTTCACAAACAACGGCGTTCCGGTCGTAAACCATTCCTTGACGCCAACGCCGGGCACACCGCCCGTGGATGTATTTGTCGTAATGTGAGTGACAGCCATGTTCAATTATCTCCTATGACGTCGCCGGAGGCGTTAACACGCCACTGGTATCGGCGTCAGCATCGGCCGCATAGTTTTCAATTGCCTTGCAGCTTCCAATGTCCATAACATCTGCGGCGCCGCCGGCCGTGACAGCCGTTCCAACAGCGTTCCACGCAATAATGCCCGTGGCCGCAGCCGCGAATTCAACCGCATGATCTCCAGCGCCATCGTTCCGCATGAAGTTGTTCGACACAAGGCAGTTCAGGTGCGCACTTGCCGAATACAAACAGGCGTCGCCGAAGTCCCCCTGAATGTTTGTCCCAATCATCTTGAATTCATTCACCACAGCGTCAACGGAGACGCCCTTGGCCGCGCCCGCAGTTTCGGAGATGATTCTGCAATTGTCGATCGTGCAGTAGTCGGCCGTGGTTGCGCTTAGCTTGACGCTAATGAGGGCTTGCTCGTCGGCCGCGCCTTCGGTGAAGACGCAGTTCTTCAAGGTGCAGTGGGGCTGAGACACAACAACCATGGCCACCAAGTCGGCGCCAGTCTTGTCGCACTCGAACCACAAGTTCTCAATCCAGACATTGGCTGCCGTCACGGTAAACGTAGCACTAGTTGCCGTCGTGAAAGTGATCTTGGGCCGCAAGCTGCCCCAGCCAGTACCCTTGATGCTGATACCAGCCGTGCCGACATCGATACCGCCGGCTTCAGTGATTTCCTCTGCGTGGTTGGGGGCAACTAGGATCGTGTCGCCTTGGTTGTCCGCGCAACGAGTGATCGCGTAATTGATCGTAGCAAAGGGGGCAACTCTTGTAACGCCATTGCCAGGGCTATCGACGGCCGCGACATGGGTAGAGTCTACGTAGTAAGTATTCCCGAAGACAGAGCCAAATGGGCCACCGGCGACTGCTACAACTTGCGCAACCTCGTCTCGCCCAATGACATTCTTGTTGATTTTCGTTTTTACTGTCTTTGTTCCCGCCATTAGCCAGGCTCCTTACTAAGCCAAGTCATAGATAACTGCATTCGCGTGCGGGTTGTTGCAAGCAAGATTTCCACGCCAAACCAGTGTGGCTTCGTAGGCGTCTTCATCCTTAACCCGAGACAAAACAGAACCGTCCTTGTCCATAAAGTTAAGCGGCTCTTCCTCAAGGATTTGGAAGGTGCTCTCGTCGAAGAAGTACATCTGGCCATCGTCGCAATCAAAGTCGGCGACAACCGGAACACCGTTGAAGTCCAAGGCATCGAACCCGCCATCGAGCTTGCGGATATCCTTGACCCATCGCCGATCAGGGGCCATCAAGTTTCCGTACGTTCTCCACTGCTTCGTACCACACAGGACCAAGGAGAGCTTGCCGTTGGCATTTTCCCGCATTATTTGCTGGGCTTGCAGCATGAGGTCGAGGGACAGCCCTCCGCCAACGTTGCCGGGAATTCGCTCGGCCGCCCAGTAAGTATTGCTCCTGGCGATGTCCGCCCAGCTTCCAGACGTGGAATTTATGATGTATTCCATGCCGTCAATGCCATAGGCAGACGATGCGTACGTGGTGCCACCGTTCAGTGTTCCATATTGGCCATCCCAGAAGACGGCATCATTGGCATCGGTGGTCCCTGGGTCGCCAGCCAAAGTGATGGTCTTGGCCTCTTTGTCAATAGAGCTAATTGTCCGCGAAGAGGTGCCATCGTCATTGGGGGTATCAAAGGCAGTGATATGCGCAATCGTAACTGCCATTCCCGGAACAAGGCGGGCCGTCGAGTTGACTGGAACCGTGGTCGTCGAGTTGGCCCCCGTTACTAAGGCCAAAGCACCGTTCTGCTGCCCTAAAACTGCCTTATTGAGGGTCTTGACCAAGTCGTTCTTGGCACCCCGCATCTCGCGGTCAAGCAAGTCGACCATCGCACCTTCGCCCTTCGCGGCACTTAGCGACGCGCCAGTGAGCTTGATGCGGGCGTAATAATGCTTACGCCTGAGGAATGCTTGGTCGTAGGTCTGCCGCCCCGCCGGGGGCAATACTTCGCCAACAGTCTGCGATCCCTCAAGGATCGCAGTTTCGCCAGTTTCAGCACGCGGTGCAGTTGAAAAGTTGGGCTTCGAGTGAACAGAGAAGACATATCGCTCGCCCTCAACCTTGGCCTGCCTGCGATTCAAGCGATTCCACAATACATGTTCCGTATTGAAGGCGTCCTGCACCATCGGCAAGTATTTTCTCTTAAGGATGTCGCTGGCCTGAGTCAGCCCCATTTGTTCGCTTGTGCGTTCGGCCATGAGCCGTCTCCTAAGTCCGTGAAAACAAAAAAGCGAGCAAGCCCAAAAGGCCTACCCGCTTCTGTTACCAACGCGGTAGTAGCGACGCCCGATCTCCAGCAGCTATCTGAAAGGCGCCTGCGTTATCTGCTATGCAATAATTCCCAGCTCCCGCTTAATGCGTTCGGCTCCGTCGCCGGTATCCAAGTCTCGTCCTGTCCAAGGCTTTTCCGTTTTCGGCGGCGCGGTGCCAGATGAAGTTTCGCCCTTAGTGCTTTTTGCCGCCTCTATCTTCGCATGCAAGAAGTCCTGCTTTTCCTTGCTGGAGTATTTGCTGATCAGCTTCTTCTGCCGCACCAAGTAGTCTTTGAACGACTTTTCAATGTTGGCCGGCTTGTTCGTGAGGCATACATAGTGCCCCGTATACCCCTCCAGGTGCTCTTGCCGGGCCTCTTTGTCGTCGCTGAATACATCGTCGCCATCCAAAGTATCATTGAGAGTCTGATAGAATACTTGCCCCTCCCGGACCTTCTCTTTGTCTTCGGCGGCCTTTTTGTCTTTTGCTTCGCGATCTGTATTCTGCTTATCTATTCGGTCAAGCCGGGCGAGAACCTTGTCCAGTGGGTCAGTGGGCTCTTCCTTGGCTGGTTCAGGTGTTGCCGGCTTCTCCTGTTCTTGCTTGATTTGCTGTTCACGTTCCGCCGCCATCCTAAGCACAGCCAGCTGCTGTTCCTCGCTGCCACATTGTTTCAGGAGGGCCACCGCTTGCGACTCTGGCTCCGATACAGGGGGAGCTTGCTCTGCCGGCGCAGTCTCGCTTGGGGTCTCAGTTGCAGCTTCAGTTACCTGCGTTTCTTCGTCAGCCATAAACGTCTCCTATCAAGATGGTGTACTTGTTGTCAACGCGTTTCCTTGGGGATTTCCCGCAGGGGCGGGCTCAGGTGCTCCAATGCCAGCCTTTTCCAAGGCCTGTTCCACTACTTGCTGGATTCTTGGCTTCTTGAGCGCCATTAGGCCAATACACTGGTCTTCGTAGCGATTGAAGAGTTCCTTTGTGTCATCATCCAGGTTCGCGAAGAAGGGTTCATGCCTGAAACTAGCCAATTCTTCCAGCATAGTCTGGATATCTTCGCGGATGTCCGGGTCATTCGTATTGCCCTTGGTCATCTCGCGGTTGCGCCAATGCTGTATGCTTCGGGCCTTTTGCTTGATATCAAGCGGTTCGCGCTCATGCCCTATTTCCAGCATACGCAAGACCAATCGCCGGTCCCTCGGGTTGGCTGCCGGGTTGATTGCCCCGCTCTCCATCGCCTTCCCCAAAGCCTCCAGCTTGGCAGAATACGACCTTGGCTGCCCAAAGGATTCGACTCGCACATTGAAACGCGATGCATCCAACTTGGGGGTATCCCCTCGGAGCATGTCGCCCATGTACGTAATCGTCTCGGAGCCGCTTTCTTCGCCGCTGATGCGTACGACCCGTTCCTCTGTGACAAATTGCGACAACGTCTCCAGCATCAGCCAGCCAATATCACTCCAGAACTCGCGGCGGCGGCGGGCGATTCGGCCCATGCGCTCATCATCGGCCTCTTTCAGTAGGGCCAATCCACTGCCACTGCGGACACCAGGGGGGTTCTTCCCTTGCGATACATCCCGAAGGCCGACAATGTCCTGCATGAACTTCAGCATGTGCTGAAGCATAATCAGGACGGCATTCGGCATTGCCGCGCCTTGCTCCAATTTGGGCATTTCGCCCGAATGGAAACGGATGCCGCCCGGCCTGTTCGTCCACTCATTCTCATCCATGATGCTGCCATGACGAGCCAGCCAAACCGGGTTGGCCATCAACTCGCGATTCTCAGCGAACTGGCTGATCGTCCTATTGACATCCGACTGCGGCGGCAGAAGGTCGGTAACAAACGTATTGCCACGATTTTCGCCAGGAATGGTAAGGAACGGGAACCGGACAATCGGAATCCTCTGATGCCGATACGGAAGCGAGCCATTCGTGACAAGATCCTTTGAAATGCTAATGCAATGCCGGCCCTTCTCCAGGCCCTTGATCGCCTGATTAGGCTTTACCCATAGCTCTTTAACGAGAACAGTATCATCGGCGGAGCTGTGGTGGGCGGAGCCGTATACATTCGTTTGACCCGGTCGCCAGAACTTGATACTTCCGTCTGTATCAGGAACAAGATCCTCTTGCTTGAGGCCATATCGCTCCATGACAGAAGCTATTGATCGTTCGTAGACTTCGACCATGTACTCGGCATCATCGAACTCTGCGCCAAACGGGCCCCAGGAGAGATTGAACAATGGAATCGAAGAAAGGCTAAGATCGCCAGTCCGCAAGTTGGACAGCTCTTTCCCGAATTCAGCCTCGAATTCCCCCTGAGTCATGTCGAACTCTTCTGGGGTGAACTCGCCGAACTCTGATCCAGCCTGCGGATCCCAAGTGACTTTCACATAGGCTTCGCCAGTCAATGCCGCCCATTGGTCAGTGTCAGCAACTAGCCCTGAAATATCTAGCCAGTCATCGTAATAATGCAGTAGGCCTGTCTGGAGTTCGGCGCGATCATGGTCAGCAATGTCGTCAGATGATGGCTCACAACTCAATCGAATGTGGTCTAGCACTAGCTTAGCCAGGAACCCATCGATCAGGCCCCGCATCAGATTGACCATCAGGCGGACGCGCCTGTAGGGATTGGGCTGGAGCTGCATTTGGCTTGTGGCTTTGTTCCAACGAAGCAATTGGTGGCCGCGATACCAGGCGATGTTGATTTCGGCCTGGCGGTCGATATCGAAGTTCTCTATCTCTCGGCTCTCCAATAGCTGATCGATGAAGCCCGTAATGCTGCTTTCATTTCCCCAATCGACCTGGCTGAATGATACGCTTGCTTCGCTCATGGTGGGTTACTCGTGCATCGAGACCTCTGGCATGCCTTCGGACAAGTTGGTCATCGTCCGATCGTAATCACTACGGTTCCTGGCGAAATCAGATCCCTCTAGATTCTTCAGGCGATTATCCAGGTCTTCTAGGCGGCGAGATGCCCCCTCAATAACTTGGGCCGTTGTTTCAGTCAGCTTCTCCATTTGCACCTTCATGTCATCTTGCCCATCAACCAGGGCTCCTAGTAGGCCAGTGGCATTCTCCGCCAGCTTTTCAACGCGCAGCAATCGCCGCTCCATGTCCTCAATCTGCCTTTTGTGCCCAAACACTGCTTCTCCCTTTAGAAGTAGAACGTAGCATTCACATCGTTATCCAAGGACGTCTCGCCCGCAGTACCATTCTCCTTGGTGCAGGCTGCGGTAATCGCAGTAGAGAACGCAATGCCTTCCGGGAATGGGAATCGCCGCAACACCCCCTTAGGGCAAGTGATAATCACTTCAGGATCGTCAGTGCCAACCACCGGCGTCGCATCATCGTACAGCTTCACTGTAGCCGGATCATTCTCATTGTTCGTGTTGTCGATCACAACCAACAAGAGCGTGGCAGCAGAGCCGCTGACGACCGCAGCGGTCGAAGTAAGTTCATCAACCTGGATACCTTCAGTCCCTCTTGTCGCCGGGATAGTTGCCCTTTTGATATTAGTGGCCATTAACAAGTACCTCCACTGGTTGAGAGATATACATCTGGCGGTGTTGCCGGCTCCCCCGAAGCACCTGTTCCCGCGCCTGTCGAACAAGCAAAGGATGCCCCGCGACTAAACGGAAGCCCCTCTCGAAATTCAAAGGTGGATTTCGTACTAGCCGCTACGGGGAATTGGAAATCCTGGCCATCCGTACCAATTACCGGATCTTCGTCGTCCCAGATGTGCACGTACACCTTCGTACCGTATTGCGTGTTGTCCACCACAAGCAAGAATACATCTGTCGGCCCAGCATCGATGTTGTCAATTACAGTACGGTCGCAATCGTCGTCGAACGCAAGATTGACCCTTAGCTGGTTGCCGATTGGAATCGCTGAAACGCCTGCCATAATAGGCCCCTATGTCCAGTTGATGTCTTCGTCTTTCGGCCGCCCATTGGCCTTTGCCACCCTTGCCATCTCTGGCAATGGGTGTAGCTTATCATAAGCATTACTTATTTCGTTGAATTGTGTGCGCCAATTGTTCGTGCCACCAGCTCGCCAGTGCCGAATCCGCTTGGGCGGCTTCTTGGACTTCCGGGCCATATGGACTGCAACCAAGGCCTCATTGATTGAAGTCGGATCATTGACGAACAGCGGCCAAAACCGCGCAAGGGTGTACATAATGCCATCAACAAAGGTAAGGGAATTTCCTTTCGGACTATCCGGCTTTCTAATCTCAGAAGAATTCGGGGCCGGAGGCGGGGGCGGCGCCTCTTTGGGCTGAGGTGCGAACTGGTTGCTGTATTCCAAGGGGAGTGCCATTAATATGCTCCGTGCATGTCGTCGTATTGACCCATCTGGCGAGATTCGTAACGGTTCATCGCCAAGACCATCTCACTGGAAGAATAACTAGCCTCAATACCCAACTCCTCATCCCTTCGCCTTACTTGTAACTGCCAAGGGACTGGCGGTGGCGGGTAAATCAAGGGCAAGCTAGCGATCATCATCGCTTGAATCTGGTTAACCCCATCCATGATCTCGCCACGTTCTGATCGCCGCTCAGGAACCCGATTCGATTCAACCGGAAGACCCTGCTGGGCCATTAACGAAATCGATCCCGGTTGGCTGCGGTCGGCGACCGTCCCGATGACTGGCTCTGACGTAGTCCGTTCCATGATCTCCTTGGCGTGATCCAAGATGCTGAGGTTGCGAGAGGCTGCATTGGGAATGTACATTTCGCGGTAAATGTGAATGTGCCCCAACAGCGAGTAGTGCATAATCGCATACCGAATCGCATCCACTGTGTGGTTGTTTACGTCCGCCGGCTTCCCATAGTCGTCGTAATGGTAGTCAGTCAACTCTCGCCAGGACTCCGGGCATGCCTTCGGATCAATAGTGAACCCAGGATCGCCACGCAAATGTGCAACCCAAATGCACACAAAAGGATCTACGGCGCCAAAGTCGATAGCGCGGAAGAACTGATAGCCACTTCCCATCAAAGCATCTACTGAAGTGTCCCGGCTGTGCTTGTCCTTAGTCAGCATCGGGAATACCCGGCCAGTTGCCATCTGAAAGGCTTCGTCTGGATTGCTAGGGTACTCCTGTTTCGCGTAAATCTCGTCACCGGCGAAGTCGCCCAGAAGTTTCTTGCGCCACCACAGCACTTGCGGCTTCGTTACCTTGATCCTGACTGCCCCCTCATACCCCACCATGACGGCGCCATTGTCCAGGAGGCCTTGTTCATATTCAGACGGCTCAGTCAATTTACCCTCCTTGTGCGTATATCCAGAATCCTCTGCCCACGGCGAAAAGAACGGTACATAGGGGCTATCCGGGTTCTGGGCCGCCTCCCATCGCTTCTTGAATTCTCCCGAGACGTCACGCATGCTCGCAGTCGATTCGATAATCAAGATCGTGTTGGGGTCTTCCGGGACGGATTGGAGGATCGACGCCAACTGATCAGAGATCGGCATACGCGTGTTTTGCCATTTGGCCAGCTCAGACAGGTGCAGCGAGTTGATGTTCGCGCCAGATGAGACGTGCAGCCCCCCAGCAGTTCGCGTTGTGATATCCGAATCGTGGTCCCATCGCAGCGGGTTGCCGATATTCATCGGCTTGGGGTCACCCTTGTAGAGCTTGAAGACTCGCTCGGTAATCTCGTGAATGTCAGAAGTGGAATCGTCCGTATGCGCAATGGTGCGGCATTTGAAGTGAGGTACATGCTGGGCCAAGAAAGCATTCAGAACCTGAATGAGCGTCGATACCCCCTCTTTCCTAGCCTTAAGGACGATGATCCGGATAGGCCTTCGCTGCTTGGCCAAAACCATCATTGTCTGGAATAGGCGGGTCTGGACTTCATTCGGCTCAAACGGGACAATGCGACTCCGCTTATCCTTGATCTTGTAAGCACCCAATGAACACCACTCCCAAAACGCCTCCAGCTTCGTGAGCATTCGGGATTCTGGGCTGAGCATTGCCATGTGGTAATTGGGTGCCGTTCGCGGCAAACAAAGAGGGGCGGATAAGCCCTTGCGAGCCTACCCGCCCCTGTTACAGGCGTGGTGGTAACAGCACCCAGCAATGAGTAGCTACTCTGACAGGTGCCTGCTTTGTCTGCCGCCTAAGGTGTTAGTTCCTTTTCGCCTGTCGTGAAACCTCTTCCATCATCTCGTCCCATTGTCTCTTGGCAGCTTTGACCTTCGGATCCTTGCGGTTCACCTTCGGCATCGGCGCTTCCTCATGGTGGGCAAATACAATAGAAGCCTCCAGCGTCTTGGTGATCATGCCAACAACCTTGCTGATATTCCGCACGCGGTCGTACGCGTTGGTCGTGTTGATCGACAGCTTGATCAGTATCTCGCCCATCTGGGCGAACCCCTCTTCGCCAATCGATTCCAGGTACGCAATCGTCAGTTCCTGCAAATGGCTGCGCAGCTTAGTTTGCCTTGTCCGCTCCAGGGCGGGGATATGTTTGCCGAAGTCCCGCAGTACCTGTAGCGCCGCCTCAACCGCACGCACGCGGGCACGATCGCTGTTCTTCTGCGTTATCGAGATCTTCAGTAGCAGCTTGCCTAGCCTAGCCATGTCCTTGGGCTTGATCTCATTGAAGAACGCCAGCGCATATATGCCCAGGCGAATGCTCTTGGAACTCGAGTGGTTCCCATTTTCCGCATCATCAAGCGATTGGAGGTATTCATCGGCCGAACCAGGAGTCGGCTCAATGATCGGAGGGAACACCCCAGCATAGCCACTCCGCCTAGCAAGGTTCTCGGCAATCTTCTGGCCGTCATTCAGTTCTGGCTTCTCTCGTTCCATTTTGCGCCTCCCATCATTTCACCTTGGTCATCGCTTTCACGATATCCTGCGTTCCCTCCAACTGTGCCGCGTGCTGCTCAGCCCTGAACCATTCAAGCACTTGCGCCTTCGTCAGTTTCGAGTCATTCGCCCGAAGAAGCTTCTTCTTGAACTCTTCTCCGCCGACAACTACCTCTTTGAACTGCTTCTTGCGCCTCGTACCAATCAATGCCTCAATCCCGCCACCGACGCCAGGGATTACCCACGAGAGTCCGCGCAGGATCGTGGTTCCAATACCCTGAAGCTTCGGAGAAACGCCTCCGAAGGCCGTGAACACGGTGCCGAGAAAGGCGAACGCGCCGCCGATGTACAGCGACCGTGAGTACCACGAACCTGCTGAGTCAATCCACGACCACTTTGAACCACCGGTTGACAGCTCATTGCCTTTGATTGTCATCGGCTCCATACGCGAAATCACTTCGTTTGCGCCCATCTTGTCGCCCGCGAACGCATTCATCGCCGAAACATGGCGCGTCACCTTGGCCGGTCCCCTTTCCGTAGCTGGTGTAAGCTCTTCGCTTAGCCGGGCAACAGAGCAGCCAGTGAGGAAAATTAGCGACGCAATAATTAGCGCAGCAACAAGGAACATGGAGAGGGAAGTAGACTTGTCAGAACCTACCATTTGACTCAACGCCTCCTGAAGGGAGTCACGGAGCTTTAGCCGACCGTTGATACGCTACAATCCCCCGCAACTGCTCCTCTATTCTGCGTAACGAGTCCTTGATAAGCCCCCGGTCTTTCACGTATGGCGATTCCACTTGAATCATTTTCGAAATACCCTCTCGTGGAACAGCATCACGGAAAAACGCAGCGTGAGAAGTGGTTTGCCATGCTATGAGCATGACGCACACAGTACCGATCCATCCGGCGACCCACTTCCAGTACCCGCCGCCATTGGCCAATCTCGGAGCCGTTGTCACGCACCGACCCCTATAG
>SDBT01014253.1_pt1 | contig 12689 bp, 11 predicted proteins | sample 2277101 | NCBI WGS metagenome assembly SDBT01 (sample SAMN10404973, study PRJNA504765) | marine sediment metagenome | isolation source: marine sediment core GS10_PC15, 103 cmbsf | place: Arctic Ocean: Southern Knipovich Ridge | collected 2010 | reverse complement strand
CCTGCGGAAGGTGTGGTGGGGAGCGTTAGCCGTGTTAGGCCTGCAGGCCACCGCGGGATTGGGCGTTTCACTTTGGCCTAAGATAGCCGAGGGGAGCTTTGGCAGCAAGGTAAATATCGGGACGGTGGAAGAAATTAGCGCCATGCCCGTGGGCACCGTTGCCTACTTCCGGCAGCAACGCCTTTACCTCTCCCGGGTGGACGGGGGCATTCTGGCGCTGTACCGCAAGTGCACTCACCTGGGATGTGTTGTCCCCTGGGTGCCCGACGACCCGAGCGAAGATGAAATGGCCGGGGAAGGCAGGTTCAACTGCCCGTGCCATGGCGGGATATTTGACCGCTTTGGGGTTGTTCACGCCGGTCCTCCACCACGGCCGCTGGACATCTTTCCCATCACTGTCGAAGGAGACAACGTCATGGTGGATAGCGGGGTTATCATCAAGCGGACGAAATTTGAAACGTCTCAGTTAACACAGGTGTAGCGATGAGAAATCAGATGATTATCGGGATAATCCTGACCCTGATAATAATAATCTTCATTGGCGTATACTGGGCTAACGAACCAGCCCGGCAGGAGGCGGCCCGGCAGGAGCTTTTCCAGGAAAAGATGGAGCTGGGTGCGCGCACGTACGCAACGCAGTGTGCCCGGTGTCACGGGATAAACGGAGGCGGGTTAGCAGCGCCTCCTCTGATCGAGAACCGATTACCGGAGAAAACCCTCACCAGGATAATCGAGCAAGGCATCCCTCACACCTCAATGACAGCCTGGAGTGCCGAAGAAGAAGGTCCCCTCACAGAGGCTGAAATCAGGCATTTAGTAACCTTTATCGACAACTGGGATAATGACCTGCTGAGTGCCGTCCAAGAAGAGTTAGCCCGGGAGTCCGGAGGGCAGGTCGCGGCCGCGGAACCCGATAAGTTCACATCAATCGGAGAGTCTCTGTTTAACAGCAAAGGCTGCGCCGCCTGCCACGGGAACAACGCTCTAGGCCGGGTGGTGAGACCGGGACCGAGCTGTTTGAGCTGCCATACCGGTGATCTGAGAAGCCTAGAAATCGCGCCGGCCCTACCCGGTCACTCCGCAGAAGAAATCGCGGAGAAGGTAAGGGAAGGGAGCAAAGAGATGCCATCGTTCGACGAAGATAAGATTACAGAAGGCGAGCTGGGAGAGATTATCGCCTTCATTCAGGATATTCCCCTGCCAGAGATTTCCGGAGATCTGGAAACAGCCCTGAGCGAGGCGCTGGAAGCTGTCAGGAATGAAGAAATCTTCTGGGCGAGCCTTCAACTGGAAGAGGCATTAACGGCCGCAGAGCTCGACGTCCAGAAAGCGCAGATAGAGAAGGTCATGGAGAACGTTGCCGACGGTAACCTAGCCGAAGCTGCGGAGCAGCTGGAGGCCATGGTCAGCGGTGCAGAAGGGGACGGGCACGCCCACTAGGAGAGTCTCCCAATCCCGAAGCGAAACTCCAGCAGGCACACCTCTTCAACAATTGAGAAAATCGTAAATAAACAAAAAGGGAGAACGGCACCAATGAAAAAAATACTGGCAATTATCATCATTATCACGCTAGCAGCTTTTTCCGGCTGTGCGGGTGATACCACCCCGGCAACTCCGGATGTTAACGATACTACTCCCGAGGAGACAGCCCCGGCACCTGTTGAACAACCGAAAGCAGAGACCAGCCCCGAACCCGTCGACGACGAGCACGAAGAAGACGAGGACGAGCACAGCAGCGAGCTGGCTCCTGAGGAGATCCACGGATTTCTCAGCAACGCGCTAGATGCGGTCAAAGGAAGCGGTGACGCTGACGCAGCAATGCATGAGATGGAAGAAGCCCGCGAAGCCGTGACCGACGTGGAAATAATCGAGGTGATTGACCATATCATCGAGGAACTGGAAGCCGGAAACATGCAGGGGGCGGTCCACGAAATGGAAGACTGGCTCGGCGAAGATGCCCATTGACACCGCTAACCGAAATAACCGCGGCGACTAACGAGAGTCGCTTTTAGACCGACGCACTAATAATGCGGAAGGTGCAACCCGCAGTGGGGCAGGTCATGAAAAATTCAGACAACCGTAAAAGGGCAATAAAACAAGCTGTTGTTCAATCGACGAAAAGCACTGCGGATATCAGCTATTTAACTTATTCTTCTCGGGTATTTATATTCCAGCCCCGCGCGATCAAACCAGGTTTTTTCAATCTTTTTCAGTTCTTTTACCAAATCATCAGGGAGCCGTTTCGGTTCATGAGTTCTTAATATTTTAATTGTCTTCTCGCTTAGCAATTCTGCACAGCCCTTCGCTTTTTCTGTTTTTGTAAAACTGCGGTCGAATATCGTCGGCACCCAGAATTCACGAAAATGTCTGTAGGTATGGTCCTCGGAGATATAGCTGGATTTTGGCCCCAGTCGTTCAATAAGATCAAGTGGTAAAGTTTCACTATTGATTTCCATTCCCCCCATCATAACCTTGACCATCCCAATAATTTCGTCGGCAAGAACTATCGAATCCGCAGATGTTGCTGTGGAATGATACATGAGCCCGGAATTGTGGACAAGGTCGGCCCCTGATAAGGCAGAAAATATTATCTGGCAGGTCATTTCGGCGGCGGCCTGCGCATCGATGCTTTCCGCGTCTGTCAGTCCGGCCTCTCCCTTTACCGGAAGCCCGTAATAGTGCCCCAGTTCCGTTAAAGCAATAAGCAGAAGACTTAGCTCCGGGGCACCAGTGGAAAAGATGGTTGTTCTCATGTCCATAATCGAAGGGAAAGAGCCAATGACCACCGGTGCTCCCGGGTATTTCATCTGCATGACGACCAGCTGACTTAATACCTCAGCATTGGAAATTGCCACGCAACCTGGTAGTGTAGCCGGAGTCGTAGCACCCGCCATTGGCATAGGATATATAAAATTTGGGATACCTTTCTCAGCACACAGGAGGCTTTTCTCCATCGCATCTTTCCCCTGGAATAATGGGCTAATTGGTTGTGATGAACCCATAAAGAAAGGCTTCTCCCTCAACTCTTTTTCTCCCCCGGCGACGAGAGAGCACAATTCTAGCATATTTTTCAGACTCGAAGCACCATTCATAATCCAGCAACCTACTGGCTTTGAGGTATTCAGTATGGTCTGGAGGAGGCTTACCTCATCAGCAACTGCAGCGGGTAATACTTTGTAAGGCGAGCCCGTATAAACGCGCTCTATATTTGGCAGAGCGTCAGACAATCTGGCCATGTCAGCAACGTCTTCAACGTATCCCAATCTCCGCTTTTTGGTATACGTATCAATGATTTCCGGGTATCCGGTCACGGAGCCAAAATGAGGACCACTATGTCCATCGAGCACTATCGCCGGTTCTCCGTCTCGCGAATACAAGGTTATGGTTTTAGGTGCCGTTTTTAAAGCCTGCTCCACCAGCTTTGCCGGGATTTTCACCCTGCCTGGATCAGATACATCGGCGCCGGCTTCGGCTAATATGTCGATCGCCTTTTGACAATCGAAGGCAATCCCCGTTTTTTCGAGGATTTGTAGTGTGGCCAGATGCAAGTCCTCTAGCTGTTCATCAGATAAAACACGAAATTTTGGCCGGCTATGCTGAGAATAATTTGCGCACATGCCTATGCACCTCCAGAAAAGGTAAAGATACTCATTAGCTCTGAAACATCCGGAACCCTGTCAAGTGCCAGTGTCATCTCTGCGGCCTTCTCGGCCAAACCTTTGGGAAAACCACCGGCGAAGTCAATGCAGTCCAGGTATTTCCTCATTACCTCATCAGGGCTCAGCCTCCTGGAGGGGTCTCCGCGGGTATCAATGCATAACTTTTTATACTCCGTACCATCTTTCAGCCTGATGGTCACCGGGCTATTAAACGTAAAGTAACCGCCCTCCCATTCTGGATGCACCGTCACTTTTACTTTCTGCCGCGCTCTTTTGAATTTCGGGTCCCGTGCCTTCTCATCAGTATAACTGGGTAAAAAGACCTGCCTGTCTAAGAAACAGGCCGCCGTACTGTGCTCCAGGCTGAACCTGGAATCCTCTCCAGTCTCAGGTTGAGAGTACTTGAGATATAAAGACACGGTATGGTTTATCTCATGTTCGACACTCTCGACATCGTCCCAGGAAATATTATGCTCCGCAATCATGTCAAGGACGCCATCTATGTTACGTTGCTGAAGGTAACAGCAGGGGTATTTTTTTATGCCGACTTCCATAACACGGAAACCATCGCCCAGTGGCAAGTCGAAATCGGGCTGGCCCGTCCAGAGATCCATGAAGCCACCACACCCCTCGAGAACAGTCGGGTTTCCGGTGAATCCTAATCTGGCCAGCATGGCAGCGCAGATACCATTTCTCCCCGCAAAGCCGGCTTCAATTAAATGAGCCCCGGTCCCGGTCTGCCGCGCAATCCCGTTAGCCTGTGATGCGGCTAGACTTAATGCCCAGGTAGTTTCCTCTACGCTGAGTTTCAGAAGCTTAGCTGCCATGGCTGCCGAGCCTATGGTCAGGCAGCCAGCCGCGTTAAGATAACCATCAACGATTGCCTTTTGTGATGCTATACCTATCCTTGACGCTACTTCATATCCCAAGATAAAGGCTTCAATGACGTCTTTACCGGAGAGCTTCAGTTTTTCCCCGAGAGCCAAAACTGTTGGCCAGGCACCACACGAGTAAAGACCATCCGGGAAACTATCATCCTCGAGTTCCGTAGTATGAGCCAGCGAACCGTTGGCTAAAGCTGCGTACTCTGCCAGGGTACGGAAGTTGCCGCCGATCACCCCGGCTTCTCCAGGGCACCGGTACTCCTCTACGTACCTGATTACTATCTTGCCAAAAGGCATTGCTGACCCCGCCACTGTCATGCCTATATGGCTCAAGGCTAATGTTTTGGTGTAGTTCACTACGTCTGAGCTAAAGTGCTCATACCCCATATTATGTACCCATTCCGCTATTGCTTTTGTAGTCTTAGCACCCATGATGACCTCCTGAGGTCTGGCTACTCTTAAAATTTGAGTCTAGCCACCAGTGGTTGAATGATGTCTAGTGCCTTATCTGCCTCGTCTACAGTGATCGTACAGGGTGGGCCGATGTGCAAACGATTGCCGAGCCTGCCAATAATACGCGTGTAAATGCCGTTTCCCAGCAGGTTTTGTACCAGCTCTTTCTTCGTAGCGGGGTCAATCGGTTTCTTGGTGTTTTTATTTTCTACGAGTTCGAGGGCATAGTTAAGCCCCATACCGCCGATATTACCAACACATGGTAACGGTGAGAATTCAGCCTCCAGACGCTGTTTTACGTGGTTACCTACCTTGACCACATTTTCCACCACCCTGTCTTTGACGTAAATATCCAAAGCAGCGCAGGCTGCCGCCGCTGAGACAGCATGTCCGCAATAGGTAAAACCCTGTGAAAAAATGGTACCCTTTAAGCTTTGGTATACTTTGTCACTGATTGCCATCGCGCCAAAAGGCAGATAAGCGCCGTTTATTCCCTTCGACATGGCCATCATATCAGGTTCTATGGCCCAGTTCTCAAGGCCAAACATTTTCCCTGTTCTCGCAAATCCGCTCAAGATTTCATCAGCAATCAATAGCACCTGATATTGCTGGCATATGTCTCTGATTATCTGCCACCATTCCATCGGAGGTTCAAAGAAGCCACCGCCACCTATCATGGGCTCGGCGATAAAGGCAGCTACACTGTTCGAACCTTCTGCCTGGATAACGTCCTCCAGTATCCGCGCACAGCGTACGTCACATGCTGGATAGCTAAGCCCATAGGTGCAGCGGTAGCAATAGAATGACGGAATACGTATTAAACCGGCCGGAGCTGGACCAAAGGCATTTTGAAAGGCGCCCTGCCCACTGCCGGTGACATAGGCCGAAAAACCAGAGGCACCATGATAAGAATCATATAAACTGATAATCTTGTATTTCCCGGCCTGACCCTGATTAGACCAGTATAGGCGGGCGGTCTTCAATGCGGTATCGACGGCTTCCGAGCCGCCACTGGTGAAGTGAAAATGTTTGAGTGTTCCGGGCGTTAAACGAGCCAGCCTCTTGCTGCATTCGATAGCGTATACATTACTATGGCCAAAAAAAGCCGTAGTAAAATCAGTCTCGTTAATGGCTTTTGTAACTGCGTCGATAATCTCCCTCCGGCCGTGGCCAAGATTACAACAGCAGTTCCCAGATGCCATATCGATATATTCCATCCCCTCGGTGTCAACTAAATATACGCCACGAGATTTTTCGAAAACTATGCCTGAATTCTGCCCAACCATATACCAGGGATGTATTATGTATTCGGCATCAGATTTAATGAGTTCCTCTGTCCTTTTGTGCATGTCGCTCCTTTATCACGCTGAAATTTAAAAACTGAGTAAGTAACTCGAGTCGGGAATATAGTTGTTCTCAGTTTCTTTGATTATACTTTATATACTGCTTTTATTCGAAAAAAGCAAGTCCATGATATCCCATATTCTTATGGACATTACTTTCCGTCAGGTTAAAAACCTCCCCAAAAACACCGAAAGCCCTTTTCCAGGTTTCTTTGTTTGTAGCTCATTTATTTCCGGATGGTCAATGGGTTATGCGTGCTGGTGCCACTGCTCGTTCACTCACGTATTAGCGTAACCACTCATGGAAAAAATTGACAACCCTCCTTGAATGTATTAGACTTCAACATTAACAAAGACCATGTACAACGCTACGAAGCAGGACATGAGGCATATTATTAGCAATAGTATCAATTGATGGCCTATCAATGATGACTTTTTCAGTTTGATATAATCACAATAGAGGGGGGTGATAGCTTTCAAAGAATCTTAAGCCGCTTAGCTTCAATATCTATGGAGGAGAGAAAATGAAAAAAGGTAATACCCTATCCATTATTTTACTGATAGCGCTAATCAGTGGGTTGATTGTTTCCGGCTGCGCAGCTCCCGCCCCTGCACCGGCACCGGCCCCTGCACCAGCTCCAGCTCCAGCTCCGGCACCGGTCCCTGCACCGGCGCCAGCTCCAGCTCCGGCACCGGCCCCTGCACCGGCGCCAGCTCCAGCTCCAGCACAACCCGCCCAGGTGATTACCTGGGTAATGCAATCGTCCTTTGACCCCTCAAATCCAGAGTATTTATTAGCTGCCCGCGTCGTTGAGAACGTTGAAGCTATGAGCAAAGGGGGCTTCGTTATTACCCTTCTGCCCGGTGGTTCGGTTGTGCCCAGCGCTGAGGAGATTGAGGGTATGCGCAGTGGCGCCATTGACGCAACTGAAACTTCCTACGGTTATCACAAAACAGTCATCCCAAGCGCCGCTTTATTCAACTCCAGATCTGGCGGCTTATCAGCGGTGCAGTATATGTTCTGGTACAGAATGGGTGGCGCAGACCTGGCTCAGGAGGGTCTCGATCCCTCCGGCGTAAAGTTCATCGCCCCCGTGATATTCCCTCCGGAGGACTGGGCGTACACTACCGCCACGCTTGAGATCCTGGATGATGTCAAGAAGCTGAAGATGCGCACCGCCGGGGAAGGCGGAGAAATCCTCACGAGGATGGGCGCCTCCACGGTCTTCATGCCCGGTGGTGAAATATATGAATCAATGCAGCGTGGCGTCATCAATGCTTTTGAATATGGTGGTTCAACCTCTGCCGAAGACATGGGCTTCTCCGAGGTGTTCGACTATGTGTACCTGTCACTGAGCCGCGCCTCTGCCGACATGGCCTACTTTGGAGCCAGACAGGATAAATGGAACGCCCTTCCTGGTGAGTTCAAGTTGATGCTCACAGCAGCAATTGCCGACCAAGCGTGGACATACTACGATAATGAGTTGGTAGTGGCTGCCAAGGTCAGGCAAGGGTGGAGAGACGCCGGGATACCCGTCGAGCCGCTCCCGAAAGTAATCGAGGATGCGTTCCTGGCAGAGGCTCAAGCGTTCTATGAAGAGAAGATGCAGACAGCCGATGACCTGTATAAGAGAGTTCTGCAATCCCAGTGGGATACGGAAAAACTTCTGGAAGAGGCTGGTGTCTTTTAAGGCATTGAGCACAGCAGGATAATCACCCTCACCCCTGAAATATCGGAATTTAGCCCCCGCTTCAGGAATCAAATGAGGCGGGGGCTATAGAAATAGAAGTAAACTGCGTCTTTATTTATTTGAAATGCGGAAGGCTTAGAAGCCATGAGAAAAACGGTTCACGTTATTGATTCCATCAGTGAAGTGACAGGCAAAATCTTTATGTGGTCTATGCTGGTTCTGGTTGCCTTACTCTGCCAAGAGGTCTTCATGAGATATGTACTGGATAATCCCACGATATATTCATACGAGATATCAACCATGCTGGGTGTTATTATCGGCACCGGGGCTCTGGCCTATACCCACCGGCATCACGGGCATGTGAGAGTCGACCTTTTATGGAGGAAGTTGTCGCCCAAAGGACAGGCCATTGCTGATATCTTTGGCAGCATAGTCTTCTTATGGCCGCTGATGTTGCTGCTTGTCTGGACTGCCTCGGAATGGGTTGTATACTCTTATTCAGTACATGAGATAAGCCAGGAAAGTTATTTATATCCCGTCGTCTGGCCGGTCAGGGCAGTTATGCTTTTAGGATTTTTCCTGATTATTCCTCAGGATGTGGCTAAATTCATACGTAATATATATATAATCAGAGATAAGGAATTGGCATGATTGAGATAAGTCCACTGTGGGTTACCATATTGATGCTGGGTGGGCTCATCGTCACCATCCTGAGTGGTTTCCCTATAGCGCTTCCCATTGGTTTTGTGGCGTTAGTCGTTGGCTATTTGGTATTCGGCGCACCCGTACTTGATGTAATTTATACGCAGATATATGGCATTTTGCACAACTATCTTCTTCTGGCTTTACCCCTCTTCGTCTTTATGGGAGTAACATTGGAATATTCAGGCATAGCCGACAAAATGTACGATGCTCTATTCCTGCTGCTGGGCGGTCTGAGGGGTGGCTTGGCAATTATTACCATCATAATCGGTACCGTCATTGCTGCCTGTGTTGGCGTGATGTCTGCTTCAGTTACTCTGGTTACCACACTGGCCCTTCCCTCCATGATCAAGCGGGGTTATGATAAAAAGTTAGCCACCGGTGCCGTTGCCGGAGGTGGCACTCTAGGTATCCTTATCCCTCCCAGCGTCATGTTAGTGATATATGGGCCCATGGCTCGCCTTTCCGTAGGAAAACTATTTATGGGCGCCTTTGTACCAGGTGTTGCCTTGGCTGGATTGTATTGTGCCTACATTTTCATTCGCTGCTTGCTTCAACCAAATTTAGCACCAACAGTACCTGCTGAAGAAAGAGCGGTTCCTTTCATTCACAAAATGAGATTGTTTATCACCTCACTACTTCCACCTATGTTTATTGTTCTAGCCGTGCTGGGCACTATCTTCGCCGGCATAGCTCCTCCCACCGAGGCTGCTGCAGTAGGTGCCGCCGCCGCTTTAGTTCTAACGGTTGCTTATCGGAAACTTAACTGGCAGACCCTCAAGAACATCCTGTCACGGTCAATAATTATAACCTCTATGGCATATTTCATTGCGGTGATGTCGGTTGGCTATACCGGCGTATTTCTCAGGTCTGGAGCTGGAGAAGTGGTGCAGCAGCTTGTTCTGGCTACCCCCGGCGGACGCTGGGCATCTTTCGCCATCATCATGTTTATCTATTTCATCCTTGGTTTCTTTATCGAGTGGATAGGCATCTTCTTTATTATGGTTCCTTTACTGGCGCCACTGGCTCCTGTCTTGGGCTTTGATCCTATTTGGTTCGGGCTGATGATCATCATAAACCTGCAGATGTCCTTCCTGACACCTCCCTATGCCTTCACGATTTTTATTATGCGCGCGGCTGCGCCCCCGGAACTGGGAGTGGAAACGGGTGATATCATTAAGGGAATAGTGCCTTATGTATTGATCATAATGGGGTTCCTTGGTTTGTGTATAGCGTTTCCTCAAATAATTCTGTGGCTACCCGGCGTGATGATAAAATGAACAATTCATTTTATCATGTGGATTTTACTCCAGTCTCCCGGTTAAGTTAGCCTTGAAAAGTTTGAAAGTCCGTGGAAATTGAACTTATACCTTCTAAAGAGCGGCAGAGCCGTTATGCTCCCTATTTACTGGTAACGGTACCACTGAATATTCTTGAGCTGTCCGTGTTTTTATCGTAGCGGCAATTTCTCTGTGCGGCGTTTGCGCCTCTGCCGTTTTCGAGAACCCAATCTTGGTTTCCTTAACGGCAGACCACCGCATACAAACGTGGTGCTACTATCCTTATTGGTCGTAATCATTTAGTTAATTTTGCTAAGGGACTTATGCGATGTAAACCAAAAAGGAACGATGCTGTTTATATGATCCTTATCATGATGCCTCTGGTTTTTCGGCTTATGACCTGCCCCCCCCCCCAAAAAACTGGTCCAGTTATAATGTTAGAAATACGTTCCTGTGGTTATGGTTCTAATACAACCTTTAGCTGGTCCGGATCTTCATCAACCAACTTGAAAGCTTCGGCCACTTTTTCCAGAGGAAAGGTCGAGGTTATCAGTGGCCTTATCTTTATCAGTTCGTGATGCATGACCTTCAGGCAGTCGGGAGTCCAGACCTGAATTTCCTGGGGCGTGTAGTGGCGAAAAGCAACGGAACGTATGTCAAGCGATTCATGGTGCCAGCGCTGGAAGTTTTCTATCGTTATCGAGTGGAGGAAGTCACCCTGAAAGACCAGGATGCCCATAGGCCGGACAATTTCCGTGGCCAGATTCATGTACTCTTCAACAGTCGGGTCAATATAGGCGGCGGTCTGAGCAACCAGGTCAAAACCCTTGCCTTTTGTCAGTTCCATGATCGCTTCATAGGCGTCTGCCCTGGTGGAGTTAATAGCATGGTCGGCGCCAAGTTTTTTCGCCATATCGAGGCGGAAATCGCGGTTATCGATGACGGTAACGGAGAGGGCACCGCTTTTCTTCAGGCCCTGGGCAATGATCTGCCCGATGAAATTGGCGCCGGTTACCGCTACGGCATCGCCAAGCTTAATACCCGAGCGGAATACCACAGAAACAAAAGGACAGACTGTTTCTCCCAGTGATGCCAGGTCCATGTCCATTCCCTCGGGAACGGGAACCACGTCCATGGGATGCGCCACCCAGTAGTCGGACATACCTCCAGGGGTGATACTTCCGGAAATGCGGGGACTGTGCATCAGAATAACCCGGTCGCCTTCCCTGTATTCATGCACCCTGGAGCCCACGGCGACCACGGTGCCCCCCACCTCATGCCCGACAAACAGCGGATAGTCAGGTTTCACATTGCGCTTGGCATAAAAGTAGTATCCCTTGCGGTACATCTGAACATCGGCCAGGCAGATTGACGCCGAGTGAGTCTTGACCAGAATCTGGTCGAGCGCCGGCGCAATATCTCTCTCAATCAGGTTTATTTTTTTGATGCCTTCCAGCACTGTAGAACGAGTCTTCATGAACCCTCCTTTTATTATAATCTATATCTTTAACGTTATGGGCTGGTGGATGGTGGCCGACTCTTTAGCGGCATCAATGATGGCCAGTGGCCTGCCCCCAAAAGGGATACCACTTGCTAAGTTAGTCCCATTGATACGATAGCTTCAGGAGCAGGTAAACAATATATATGAGAAATTAACAAACAAACAATCAGTGCGCGCAGCACTTATAATAATATATATAAGAGATTAGCTACTACTACTACAGTTGCCTCACGCGCGGATATAATATACGTTACAGAGTTTTTAATATGCTAACAAGGAGGAGGAGGTTTCCTCGTGCGCGGGTATTATATATGTTACAGGTTTATCAAATTCAAATTCCTATATATAAAAGTAATAATCTAGGCACGGGTAGTAGTAGTGTTTCCTCGTGCGCGGATATAATATATACTACAATCCTGTTACATTCAAAATTAAAAAAAGATACGGCCCTTGACCGTTTACTATGCTGAGAGCCACCACGAAATTAATAAAATGAGACTAGCTGGATGATTAGTATTCTGTGGAGCCATTCTCTCTTTTAACCAGAACTATTGAAATCGTTTTCCGGACGATACTCAATTCAACATTCACTTTTCAAACACGTATTGAATACCCTGAACCTAAGTCAGGGAGTCATGTTTTAGAAATAGTAATTCTTTATTATTACCGACTCCGCTTAGACGTCCTATTCGGTAAAACCACAAGCGAGAATCCGGAAGATCTGCACGTTGACTTCGTACTGGACAAACATTAACATTTAGTCCTACTAATCAATAGGAAGGGGAACCGGAATATGCTGAAGAACCTCAAACTGGAAAGGCAAATCGCATTCATAGACGTGGAGACCACAGACATTAGTCCACGTTCGGACAGGATAGTCGAACTCTCGATACTCAGGATTCAGCCGGACGGCAGCGAGGAGTACAAGAGCCACCGGGTTCATCCGGAAACGAGGGGATTTAGATGGTAAGGAAGACTTATACACCGGAGCGGGTCACTCTATCCGTCCCTTACTCTATTTCATCAGGTACCTCTATTTCAATACTGCCCATGATGACACACCGGCTTTTGCCATGCAGATCAAGACATAGGGAGCGGCTGACCCCACCCTCCAAAGCTCTATATAAAACAAAATTGAGGCTCTTTGCGCCAGGTAACTCGTATCGTTTGATTTCA
>SDBT01014252.1_pt1 | contig 12690 bp, 15 predicted proteins | sample 2277101 | NCBI WGS metagenome assembly SDBT01 (sample SAMN10404973, study PRJNA504765) | marine sediment metagenome | isolation source: marine sediment core GS10_PC15, 103 cmbsf | place: Arctic Ocean: Southern Knipovich Ridge | collected 2010 | reverse complement strand
CCTGCTTTCTGTAAGACTTTTATATCTCTAGCTAATTGATTTATTGTAGTTCTTTCTGCTTCTGTTATAGGACTTAATCTTTTTTTTACTGCAACATCAATTCTCTGTTTAGCTTTAAATCTTTCAAGAGATACTTTTTGGATTTCTGTTAGAGTAAATTCTTGTTTCAATAATCCTTTTTCAGCTAATCCTTTTCTTATTTTTAATTCAGATTTAATTGCTTCTCTAACTTGTTGAAGTGGATCAATTCTTTTTATTGCTACTTGTCTTAATCTTTCTTGTTGAAGTAACTTTTCAGTTTGAGCTTGAATTTTTTGTTGAGAGATTCTTCTTACTCTTGGAACTCTTTTAAATTTAGCTTCTTCCCTTATTTGTCTTAATGCTCTAAGAACTTCAACATCAGTAGGAACTTTTCTTACTACTGGTTTTTGTGGAAGTAATTCTTTTCTTAATTCAGGGAATGTTTTCTTTAATTGAATTACAGGTTTAGCTCTTGCTCCACCTAATAATCCTATTTCAACAAAAGTTTCTCCTAAGATTGCTCCTTTTTCTTCAAAGGTTTCAGCAGCTCTAACTTGTTGTGTAACATCAATAGCAAACTTTGTTCCTAATCCTATTCCTATTCCAGTTGTTATTGTCTTAGCAACAACAACTGCTTTAGCTCCTCCTCCTAAGACTGCTGAAATTCCTGTTGTTACTTTAGGAATTACTAATGGAATGGCTTGTCCAATCCCTCCTAAAATTAGAAACTTCTCTGGTTCTCTTACTGGAAATGTTATTGCTCCTTTAATAAATCCTTTTTCTAAATCTTCAATCTTAGTTCCTAAGTCTGTTTTCTGAGATTCTAATTGAGGAGAGATTGGTTGGAATAATATATCAACACCTTTTTCTAAAACTTCAACTGCTTTCTCTTTTCTTACTTCTCTTCTCTTCCTTTCAGATTCTGGTAATAATAATAATCCTATTCTTTCTTTAGTCTGTTGAAATCTTCTAAACTCTTCACCAATCCTAGTAGATGCTAATCTTTGTTGCAATCTATTAATAACTCCTTGTTCAACTTCTTCTTGTCCTTCAGATAAAACTTCAGTAGCTTCTGAGGTTTCTTCTGTAGCTTCAAAGAAATCTCTAACTGCAGCCTGTCTTCCACCAGAAATTAATTGAACTCCTGGTTGTCTTTCAGGAGAAGGCGTTATTGTAGAAATCCCTGCTTCTCTTCTTTTCTTTTGAGCTTCTAATTGTGCTTGTGTAATAGCTGCATTTAATTGTGATTGTAAAACTTCTCTTCCAATAGCTCCTTCCCTAATCTTCTCATTAAAATCTTGTCTTGCTTGAAAGATTGCTTGGTTTTGTTCCTGTCTTATTTGGTTTTCTCTTGATTGTTCTCTTGAAGTAATTGCTCTCTCTCTCACTCTTTTTGTTTCTACTCTTCTCTGTTCTGTAGATCTATCTTCTGCTTGTCTTCTTTCTATTTCTGCTTGAAGTCTTCTCTTTTCTATCTGAGATTCTAGCCTTGCTCTTTCTTGTGCTTCTGCTTTTAATTGAGCTTCTTCTTCTATAACACTTGGAGAAATAAAACCACCTCCTCCCCCAGTTGAAGCTCCTCTTTCTCTTCTTGATTTCTCAATACTTCCGATAGGAATTTCTTTTCCACTTGCTTTAATTCTTTCCCCTTCTGCAATAGCTCTTGATTGTAAATCCTCAATATCTGAAACACTAATAGTTGAACTAGTTCCTGTGAAAACATCCTTTATTCTTTGAGTGATTCTTCCCATTATACAATACTCCCAGATTTATGAAAGCAATCTGAATAAAATTTAATTGATAATAATTTATTCTGTGGACAATAGTTTCTAAATTGTTCTTGTGTAAATTCTATTGGTTCAGAATTATCCTTATAAGAATATTTAGATTTACAAAGATTAGTTCCTCTTTTGTTATACCAATCTTCTCCATAATTAGAAATACAATAACCATTTTTTTCTACATCAGAAGTAATTTCCATTGAACCAAATAACTTAATCATAGATATTGAATATAATAATAAACAAATAAAAAATATTAGGACTGCTTTCATTGGTTGTTCTATTTTCATGCAGTAGCCTCCAACTTTCTCTTTTCAATCTCAGCTTTCCAATCTTGAACAGATTGTCTTTCTGCAGATTCTAATCTTGTCAATGGTTTTTCTACTTCTTGACTATAAACTATCTGATTTTGTTCTGCTTGTTCAGGTGGAGAATTATAAACTTGAAGTGCTATAGCAAAGATAAAGATTATAAAGAAAAGAAATATTACTCCTAAAGTTATTAATAGTTTTTTCATTCAAGATTAGCCTCAGCGTTTTTAGATTTTCTTTTAAGAGCTTCTTCAGCAAGTTCTCTTAAAATATCTTCCTGAGTTTGTTTTGCATTTGTTCTTAAATCTTCAACTAATTCTTTAAAATCCCAACTTGATCTAATCATTGTGTTTCTTGGATTCCTTGAATTTGATTTTGGCATTTTATAAATTATAGAGTATACACTATTATTTAAAAGTATGTTTTTGTATACAAAAAAATAACCTTTACCTTACAATACTAAAACCTACTCTATAATACTACTAATCACATCACAAAGTTCACATTCCTTTTTATACACCTCAGGTTCCATAAGGATACTATGGTAGGATACTATTTAAAGTTAATTGTTTTCAGTTTAGTTAAATTTATATAGATTTAAATATTAATATTAATTAATATTAAAAGATAACAATCAAAAATTGAGGAAAATAATGGAAGAGGATGATAGAACTGAAGAAAGCAAGAAAAACATTTCAGAGAAATGGTTAGAATCTATAAGACAATCGTTAGAAAGATTAGAATCTTATGAGATGTATGCAAGGGAAGGTTGTGAAAGTATTATTGAATATTGTAATCTTCCTTCAGGAACTCCTTTAGAAATAATACAATTAAAGAATGCAAGTTTTTGGATTTCAGAATTTAAAAATGTATTTGCAAAAACTAAATCAATTATAGATAATAAAAATTTTGAGGTGATGGAAAAAGAATTAATAAGTATTGAAAGATTTCTAAGTAATAAAGAAAGCTTTCCAAACACTAAAGACTTTAATAGTAAAGCTGGAAAAGAAATTATTTGTTGGGATACATTAAGTGATTCTATAAGTTATCCAAATCAAGTATTAAAAAAAGTAATATTATCTCCTTATTTTTATATGCAGATTGATAGATTATCTATGTTAAGGTGTTCTTTAATTCAACAGCTTGAACATATCTTATTCAGAAAAACAAAACTAATAAAACAAAGAGAGGGATAAAATGCCAGAGTATGCAACAAAAGATAAAATATCATTTAAAGAGTTTGTTCTCTTTTGCCTTAAAGAAATATTCAATTTAAGTTGTAAAGAATTTCGTGGAGGTTATTGGATTGAGAAAGAAGGTAAGGCAGGAATAGAAAAAATCTATATTCCTGATTCTAGAAAATGTTATTGCCAAGCAATTGAAAACTTCGCTATGATTTTATCTGCACATTTTGATAAATTAGGAAACCTAAAAAAAGAATATAATGAAATAATAGGAAAGGTTGATGAACTTATTAAACAATTAGATGAGAATAAAATTGATAGAGAAGAATTTATTGTTAAGAAATTAAGATTAATGAAAAAATTATTTGGGAGATTAAATTTCTTGTTGAAGGAATTAAAGATTACTTCAATAAAAACTACAGCTACTTATGGTTAATTTTGAAGAACTACCTGAAGCAGAATGCCTCTTAAAACATACAGAAAACAGAATCAAAAAGAAAAAAGATATTAAATTTCTTTTTACTGCAGAAACTGGAGAAGGGAAATCTTATTCTGGATTAAGATTCTTAGAATTATGGTATAGAAAAAGATTCAATGAACCATTTCCTATTAAAAATGTTGTTAATTCTGTTGAAGAAGGTATTGTATTATCAAAAGAGTTTAGTAGAAAAGGTGAGGGGATGTTAATTGAAGAATTATCTGCTCATGCTGGAAAAAGAGATGCTTTAACAACTCAGAACAAAATGTTTAATAAGTTTTTAGATATATGTAGGATTAAACAGATTGTAATAGTAGGTAATGCCCCACACATATCTTTTATTGATTCTCATATCCCTATGACTTTCCAGGCATGGATTAATTGTGAAAAAGTTGATTTTAATAACAAAATAGTTGTTGCACATCCTCTTTGGCTTCAAACAAGTCCACATAAGAAAGAACCATACAAACATATGTATTTAAACGAACAAGGAGATCAAATTGATAAGTGTTTCTTTAGATTACCTAACCCTGAGCTAAGAAAAGCTTACGATAAACTAAAAGAGATTTCAAATGATGCAATCTATGAGGAGATAATACTAAAATTAAGATATAATAGAATTATACAGCTTAAGAAGATTGGACAGAAAGTTTTAGCTCCAAGAGAGATGGAAGCTTATTTGTTAGCACTTGATGGTTACAGTATTGAAGAGTCTACAAACAAAATGAAGTTAAAATATAAAGAAACTTATAGAAAATATCTACTTTCTGCAAAAGAAAAACTAAAAAGCCCAGAATACAAACAATATGCTAGAGAATTGGCAAAATTAGATAAACAAACCAAAAACAAACCAAAAAACAAATAGGAAATGGTATAAGTTAATTTACATAGAAACACTTAAAAATTATTTTCCATCTTTAACACAAAAACAATTAAAAGATTCATTCTTTAACACTTATCCTAATCAAAAACTTGCTTAGAAAGTCTTTATCAGTTCCAAAAATGTATTTCTTATAGGACTTCCATCCAAACTTACCAAGATAATATAGGCCAACTAATATTATTATTAAAGGAATCTTTTTTATGAACCAACTTATTAATCCACCAAATGATCCTATGATATTATTTATTGAACTTAAATCCATTTTATTTTTTTAAAGATTTTATTGCATTTGCTGCACCAATTATTATTGAGATAAAAATTATCACTCCAACCACAACAATTATGATTGGTATTAAATTCATATTCCAAAGCCAACTATTAAACTTACATTATTTATTATTGCATATATTTCCCATCCAACAAATACTCCTGTAAACATAAACCATAAAAATAATTTAAAGCTTTTCTCAAAACTTGTTTTCTTTTCTATTAGATAATATGCTATGAAGATTGATCCTAAAATAAAAAGCATATTGAAAATGAAACTTCCCATAAATCCTATTACTCCAAAACTATAGAACCATGCTTGTATGGAATTTGTTTCATAGAATCTTCCACCCATTCTTAATAAGAGGATTGTTGTAATAAAATCTATACACCACAATCCAAATATTATTGTGAATACTTTTGATATTTTACTTGTTGATTCCATTTCGCTTTATTTAGATTTTCGGAAGTTTATCCCTACTTTTAGGTATAGCTTTGTTTAGTTTGACTTCGCTTTTTGTTAGAATTTGTTGGATTTCTTTAAATGCACACTTGAAAACATGCAATCCTAACTCAGGATGAACGCAATTCCTTAATAATTTTCTTTTATCATTTATTTCAAATTCAGATAAATCTATTTTATGAAAGAGTTCCAAAGATCTTAAATTCTCTTCAGGAGTTAATCTAGTAGAAGCTCTCATATTAGCTATATTAAAATTTGATTTTAGTTTTTTATTATTTATATAAAAATTACTCCAAAAATAATGTCTTCCAGATTCATAAGGTTTAATTAAAGGATCATAATATCCTCTAACATTTTCCACAACCCATTTGCATTTGCAGAAATGTTTTAGAAATATTATCTCTTGCCATAAATTCATATCAGGATACCTAATTACTCCTTGAGCATTTAAGAAGTGATTGCACACAGAATGAGTAGGACATGGTGGACTGCTCCATATAAAATCAAACTCTTTATAATGTTCTAAAAGATATTTATGGGCATCTGTAATAATTACTTTATCATTTGGAAAAAAACCATGGTAAATCTTAGCAATCCCAGGGACATTTTCAACCGCAGTTATCTCATGTTCATCTCCCCAGAGTTTTCTATTTCCTCCAATTCCTGCATATAGATTTAGTATTTTCATTTCGCCTTCCTGTTCTTATCTGAAATTTCTTTCATCATTTTACGTTTCAATTTATTTGTTTATTTAATCTCCAACAATCATTACACAAAAAATGATGATATGTAATCTTTCTTCCACATTGACATTTTGCATTTTTAATTACTGACTTTATTTTTCTACTTCCCATTTGGTATTTATTTCTTAACTTCTATTGATTTAAAATAAATCATAGTAATCCATCCACAAACTGCAGCAGATAAACAATATCCAAGTAAGTTATATCCAGTAATATCATTATAAGCATATCCGGTATATCCACTAACAATTGTTATTAGGAAAATATTGAAAAGAATTTTCCAATTAAATTTCTTCTTATTCATTTTTACCTCCATTGTATTTATTTTCATTGCGTAATTGGTATCTTCCACGAAGTTTTGGTGGCAATAGGGGAGTAGCGAACTCCCCTTGAATGTCCTGCACTTGCCTGATGCAAATCTTGGTAATCACTTCCAATCTTTTTGACTATGATATTCATTTCGCATCCTCCACCTTTTGCGAATCAGCATCAACCATTAATTTAACTAATTCTTTAAATTTAATTTTAGGTTTCCAACCTAATTCTTTTTCAGCTTTACTTGAATCACCAATTAATAAATCTACTTCAGATGGTCTAAAATATTCCTTATCAATTTCAACTAAGATTCTTCCATTATGGTCAATTCCTTTTTCATCTAAACCTTCTCCTTCCCACCTAATATTTCTACCAAGATTTTTAAATGATTCTTCAACAAACTCTCTTACTGTGTGGGTTTCTCCAGTAGCTAAAACATAATCTCCTGGTTTTTCTTTTTGTAACATTAGCCACATCGCTTCAACATATTCAGGTGCATAACCCCAATCTCTTTTAGCATTAAGATTTCCTAATATAATCTTATCTTTAGTTCCTCTTCTTATTTCAATAATCCCTTTTGTAATCTTTCTAGTAACAAAATTCTCTCCTCTCCTTTCTGATTCATGGTTAAATAAAATTCCATTACAAATAAACATCCCATAAGCTTCTCTATAATTTTTAGCAATCCAATAAGCATATAACTTAGCAACAGCATAAGGACTTTTAGGATGGAATGGAGTTGTTTCATTCTGTGGAGATTCTTTAACATCTCCAAATAATTCAGATGTTGAAGCTTGATAAATCTTAATATTTTTAAGATTAAGTTTTCTAATAGATTCTAAAATTCTTAACAATCCCACCCCATCACAATTTGCAGTATATTCTGGAATATCAAAACTTATCCCAACATGACTCATTGCTCCTAGATTATAAATTTCATCTGGTTTAACAATAGAAATTATATTTTGGATACTACTTGAATCTGTTAAATCTCCATAATGTAAAAACAAATTCTTATGTTTTGAATTTTTTGATTGATAAATATTTTTTAATCTGTTTCTATTTAAGGTGCTTGTTCTTCTAACAACCCCATGAACTTCATATCCTTTTTCTAATAATAAGTCTGCTAAATGACTTCCATCCATTCCAGTAATTCCAGTAATTAATGCTTTTTTCATTTTGTTAATAATTTATAAATCTTATAAATCTCCTCATTATTTAAATCAGGATTATTAGGAATATAAAATCCAAGTTCATGTATTTGTTTTGCATTAGGACAATTATATTTCTTATTTTTAAAGAATGGTTGTTCTAAAATAGAACCTGCAACAATCGGTCTTATTTCTACAAACCCCTTTAATTTTTCTTTTGCTCTTTCACATCCTTCCTTTGTTTTAAAGATAATTGGATATGCAAAATTAGAAACAAAGTTAATGTGGTCAAGTTCTAATACTCCTATTAAATGTTCATACTTTATGAAATTAGAATTTCTTTTATTGTTTATTTCTTTAATGTATTTTAATTGCTCACATCCTAAAAATCCAGTTATTTCTGTTGGTCTTAAATTATATCCGAGATTATAAAAAGTATAAGCATCATTAAAATCAGTTATATTATTTTCTTTTCTTAGCTCTGCTTGTTTTTCTTTTGATAAGTTTCTATTCCATCCATGAGAACGAACCATTAATAAATTATTATATAACTCTTCATCATCTGTGCAAACCATTCCACCTTCAATAGTAGATAAATGATGTCCAACATAAAAAGAAAAAGAACTTGCTAATCCAAAGTTTCCTAATTTAATATCATTAATTTTAGTTCCCAATGATTCACAATTATCTTCTAATAAAATAATATTCTTATCTTCACACATTTGTTTTATTTTATTTATATCTCCACAAAATCCTAATAGGTTTGTTAAGAATAAACATTTAATGCTCTCTGTTTTTAAAACATCTAAAAGATTTTCTGAATTAACATTTAAGTTTTTTAAAGAAATATCAATAGGTATTGGATTTAATCCTAATTGAATTAAAGGCATAACATTTGTAGCCCATGTTAGAGCAGAGAATCCAACTTTATCTTCTTTCTTTAAAACTTTCTGATTAAGTAATGCTTGAATTAATGCTAAGTTTGCAGAGCTTCCTGAATTAAAAAGAACTGAATGTTTTCTTCCCTGATATTCTGAAAACTTATTTTCAAACTCCTTACACTTTTCTCCCATACTTAATTTATTAGATTTTAAAATAAACTTGCAAAGTCTTTCCTTTGTTTCTTTCTCATTATAAAATGTTTTTTTAATTAGTTTTATCATTTTGATTTCTCCTTCTATTTTCCAGATTATATTTATTTTCAAAACATTTTTTTATATAATAGACTCCATGTTGCCAAAAGTATTGACTACCATATTTTAATAATATACAATTATTTCTTTTACACCATCTTTTAATTTGTCCTTTGCTATGAAATGTAGCTTGAGGAGTATAATATTGGTCTGCCATTAATCTTTTTATATCTTCCATGCTCGTTTCTTCTTTATAATACCAATTAGCAAAAAGTCTTAATCCTTTTAATATAAATTTAGGAAATTGTTCTATTGAACTCCACCCAAATAAAAACTTATAAGTATGATATAAAATAGGATACCAGTGCCATTTTCTATATAATAAAATAAGCATATGTCCTCCAGGTTTTGTTACTCTTGCACATTCTTGAAATCCTTTATAACAATTAGGAGTATGATGTAAAACCCCAATACTTGCAACCAAATCAAATTCATTATCATTAAAAGGATTGTTTAGAGCATCTCCATTTCTTACATTTATATTTGGATAATCTCTTTTTACATATTCAATAGAGTTGCTTTGGTCAAAAGCATAAACATTTCCCCCAAATTTATCAAAAATATTTGATATTGTTCCAGTTCCACAACCAACATCTAAAACATCTTTTCCTTTTAATTCGTTTAGATTAAGATATTTAGAAATCTTTTCTATCCAATACTTATATCTTCCATCATTTCCATCAGGATAATTATATTTATTATAAAACTCTTTTGTTTTTTGTTGTGTTTCTTTTTCATTTCTCATTTTTGTTTCACCTTTCCTATGAATTGCGAAGTTTGTTTATTATTTGATATATTAAACCCAAGATTATACATATTCTTCTTATATCTATAACTTATATCATTAATTAATCTAATCTTATTCTTCTCATTCTTACTTAAAACATAATCTATAACTCTTGTAAAATAATAATTTTCATCTTCTTTTGCTGGGTCAAAAAGATTATAAGTTAAAACTAATTTAATGTTATTAAACTTCTTTGAGAATAAAATATCTAAGTCTTTCATATAGTAACTAAATGCTCCACAATAATCTAACCATATAAAATCAAACTTTTCTTCTGAATCAACTAAGTATTGAAGAACGGATGTATTAACAATTTCTATATTTAAATTGGTTTTATAATCTTGGATGGCATTTGCTAACTTTCTAAACTCCAAATGATTAGGAATTATTATCTTATTTGGTTTCTTATCTTGTTTTTCTATTTCCTTAATTGCAGATAAATCTGGACTTTCTAATAATAAAACATTGTCTCCATCCTGAATCTTTGAGATTATTCTTTTTCTAATATCAACTTTATCAACCTTAGATTTATATTCTTCTTTATGTAACCCTTCATAACTTCTCTTTAATCCTTTTCTATTCTTCTTTATTGGAATAATTATTGTTTTTGGTTTGTAGTTTGAAGTTACTTTTATATTTTTATTTAATAGAATATATTCCTTAACTGCATCTCTTGATTCTTTCCTATTTCTTATTTTAATTCCCTTAAATTTAAAATAAGTAATTAAGGGATTCCTTGATATTCCTATTTCTTTAGCAATAGACTGGGCATTTCTTCCTTTATTATATTCTTTAATAGCCCATTCTCCTTTATCCCCAACCATTCTTTTATTAAGAAATATATTTCTACATTTCATAGAACAGTTTATTGGTTCTGGTTTTTGACAATTAAAATATTTAAAATTATTCTTACAAGTTGGACATATCTTAACTTTTGTTTTATCTCCCATAAAAGTATAATTACAATCTTTTCCAAAAACTAATTTAATCACATCTTTCCATCCCATTCCTAACTTTTGTCTCAATACTATCCCTGTATTTCCGAATTCGGTTATTTTTGGAATATGTCCTAGCTCTTTTGCTCTTTCTTTTAACTTCTTTATTATTTTTGATGTAGGAATATTTAATTCTCTATAATTTCCATTAATCTTTGTAAGTATCTTTCTCATTCCTTCTAAACCAAACTTACTTCTATATTTTCCTTCCCCATATTTAGAACCAGTCTTAACTTTCAAATCTGTCCAACTTATATTCCTTTTCAATTTATTCTTTAAATCTTTTAAATTATCAATTAATTCCTTTTCTGAAATATCTTTTGCAAAAACATTGTTTTGATTTAGAGGTTCTCCTATTGATTTTAAAAAACCCTTCCATGAACCAAACTCTTTTTGATATTTCTTTAATGAATATTTTACTCCATTTTTCTTATTGCTTGAAAAAAAGATATTGGTTGGTTGTTTTCCAATCATCTTCTTCACTCTAAAATATTCTTTTATTAGTTCATCCTTTGTAACTTTATTTGTAAATAATCTAAAAGGTTCTCCAATTTCTGTTAAAAAGTTTTGATAAGAACCCCAATATAAGGGAAAATAAGTTCCACCAAATAGTTCTCTTGACATTGGTTGTTTTCCTGACTTCTTCTTCAATTCCCAATATTCATTTACAATTTGTTCTTTTGTTGGTCTAATCTTCTGAGAAAACAAAACATTCATTTTAACTTTATTTAACCTTACTTCACAACCATTATTTAAAATAATGACTTCCCTATTCCTGCTATAACTTCTTCCATGATTTCTGACTTCCTTGCTAATATCTAATCCAATCATTTCACTTAATACTTCAAAATTAATTATACATCTTCTTGCATTTCCAGTAAAATCTAAAATTAAAACGTCCTTTTTATTTGGAAATCTTCTTAATCCTCTTCCTATCTGTTGAGTAAATATTGTATGAGATTGTGTGGGTCTTAACATCATTATAGAATCTGCATCTGGAATGTCTACCCCTTCATTAAATAAATCTCTTACAAATATAATATCATAATCTCCATCTTTAAAATCTTTAATTATTTTATCTCTTGTTCCTTTCCAAAGGGTTGCCCTTGACTTTTTCTTTGCAGTTAATCCGATAGCAGAAAAACCATTATTATTAAATAATTTAACCATCCTATAAACATGTTCCACAGTAGCACAAAAACAAATTGTCTTATTTTTCTTAAATCTACTTTTTAATGTTTCTTTATATTCTTTTAAAATTGCTTCATCATATTCTTCAATACAAATCTTCTTATTCAAATCCTTTTTATTATATCCATTACCATTCCACTTAACCTTTGAGAAATCAATATCATTATCTACACAATAATAATTAATCTTAGTAAGTAATCCCCTTTTTATTGCATCATTAATCTTCGCTTCATAAACCTTCTCTCCAAGAATCATAAAAATATTTAATTTATCCATTCTATTTGGGGTTGCTGTTAATCCCAACATAAACTTTGGAGTAAAATATTCTAAAACTTTCTTAAAAGTTTTTGCTTGATAATGATGACATTCATCAACAATAATATAATCAAAATAATCTTTATCAAACTTTTCTAAATTTCTTGCTAAAGTTTGAGTTGTTGCAAAAGTAGATTGTTGTATATTCTTTTCTTTAGCGTTATAATAACCATAAGTAATATCTAATTCCTTTAAACAATTTTGAAATTCTTTTTCATTTGCTTGAGAAAGAATATCTTTATTGTGACAAATAAACAAAAGCTTTGCTTTTGAATCACTTTCTAATTGTTTCTTAAACCATAAAGAAGCTAAAAAAGTCTTTCCTGTTCCAGTAGGCATAACCACAACTCCTTTATTCTTATTAGTTTCTTCTAACTTTTGTAATGCCTCATATTGAAATATATTTGGCACTAACACCTTCTGTTTTTGTAATTGCATCTTATTTTAATCTTGTTTGCCAAGCAAGTTTTCCAGCACAACTTTGGTCACAAGTTTTAGCTTTTTTGCTTCTCCTTGGACTCGAATTGCAGATAACACAAAACCCTTGCTTTCTGGTTTTCCAAGCTTTCTTCTGTGGATTCATTTTATAACCTCCATTGTATTTAATTAGAC
>SDBT01014251.1_pt1 | contig 12690 bp, 12 predicted proteins | sample 2277101 | NCBI WGS metagenome assembly SDBT01 (sample SAMN10404973, study PRJNA504765) | marine sediment metagenome | isolation source: marine sediment core GS10_PC15, 103 cmbsf | place: Arctic Ocean: Southern Knipovich Ridge | collected 2010 | reverse complement strand
AGAGTGACTTAAACTTTGAACATTTCCCATTGAAAACCTCCTCATCGCTTTTTGCCTTAAGCGGTTCACTTTTGAGGAGGTTTTCTTATATTCCCGGAAATGTCAAACTCTGGGAGTCCCCCGACATAGCCGGGGGTTTACCCAGGATTAATTACGCTCTTTCAGAGTTTATACTTGAAAAAAAGAAAGGAATATGACAAAATCAGGTCAAATCAAGGAGGAGAAAGGAATGCTAAAGATAGGAATTATAAAAACACTTAAAGGTAGACTCCTTTTTTCTTTCATTCTGTCCTCATCCCTTTTGCTTCTGATCATGGTTGGCATTTTTCACCAGATTATGAAAAAGCATTTAACCCAAGATGCCGAGAGGATGATCAAATTCAATATCCATGCGGTTGCCCTGAAAATTGAAAAAGCCAACCTGGAAGCGATTACAATACCTAAAACCATGGCATTAGCTCAGGAAAACGGGCTATGGGGAAATCGAAAGGGATCAACGTCTTATGCCAGGGAGATCCTGAAACAAAATCCGCAATTCACCGGTGCCTACTTTGGATATGAACCGAATGCCGATCAGAACGATATCACCTATCTCTCTGAACACCCTCAGGAAAAGAAAGCTATGGGTAAGAGCGGACGCTTCCTGCCATACTGGTTTGTCGCTGGTGCAGAAATCAGACTTACCCCCCTGATTGACATGGAAACAAGCCTGTACTACCAGGGATGCAAGGACAGATATTACTCGGATGCCACAGATAAGGCCATGGTTACAGAACCCTATTTTTACGAAGGCAAGATGATCCTCGAACAGACTTATCCGATTGTTATGGACGGGAAGTTTGCCGGTGTTGCCGGAGTTGATCGTGCATTGACAGATTTGCTGAGATTTCTGGACCGTTTTAAACCCTATAAAACATCAAAACTTGTATTAATAAGCCGCATGGGAAGAATCATCTCATCAAATATGAATCTGGGTTCAGAGGAGACATTCAAACATTCCCTGGAAGAGATGAAAAGGAAATATAAAAGAACTAACGAATCACAGTTAAACCGAAAAATGCTGACCTTTAATATCAGGGATACAGATTATCTTAATATCCTGCAGAGTTTTTACCAAAAGAAACTCGGCGATTTTTTGCTAATGAAAAAGAATGACCCTCTTGACGACGAGGTTTACTATTATACCGGAAGTAAAATTGCTACCGGCGACTGGACAGTCGTTATGCGTGTTGCCGAAAGTGAGATCCTCGACCCGATCAGTACCGTTATATTTGGAGTGCTCATCTCATCGATTTTCGTAATTGGACTTCAGATTTTCTTTGGCATACAGTTGAGCAGCAGAATAACCAAACCGATAGATGATGTCGTCAAAGCCTCAACGGACATCGCCAAAGGAAACTTCGACGTTTCACTGTCCCGTTCTCAGATTCTGGAAATAGATACATTAACGGTTTCACTGGGAGACACCGCAGATAAGTTAAAGCTGCTTACACGAAATCTTGAAGAGGAAAAGGAAAGTCTTGCTTGTGAAGTTATAGAACGTAAGCGGGCCGAAAAAGAGGTCACCAGACATCGTGATCATCTTGAAGAACTGGTTAAGGAACGCACCGCCGATCTCAACGATACAAACCGCAAACTCCAAATAGAAAAAGAAAAGGCCGAAGCCGCAAACAGGGCAAAGAGCGAATTCCTCGCAAACATGTCGCATGAAATCCGAACGCCTATGAACGCTATTCTTGGGTTTACTGAAATCATGATGGGCAAGGTTGTCGACCAGCAACTCTCCGAATACCTCCGTTCCATACATTCAGGCGGGAAATCACTGCTCAGCCTGATAAATGATATTCTTGACCTCTCTAAGGTGGAAGCGGGTAAACTGGAGTTGAAGTACACACCCGTTTCGCCGCTTTATCTTTTCAATGAGATGGAGACCGTTTTCGGGAAGAGGATAAAAGATAAGGGCCTGGAACTGATTACGGAGATCCCCACCGAAATGCCGCGGGCCATTCTCCTTGATGAGAGCCGTCTGCGGCAGATTTTGGTCAACCTGATCGGAAATGCCGTTAAATTTACGGACTCGGGCTATATAAAACTCTCGGTTCAATACCGCTATCCGGATGATATGTCTTGCAGCATCCTTGATTTGATCGTCTCAGTAGAAGATACGGGTATAGGCATCCCTGAAGAGCAGACCGAAAAGATATTTGAGGCGTTTGAGCAGCATAAAGAGGTAAAGACGGGCAAATACGGCGGCACCGGTCTCGGTCTGGCGATTACAAGACGCCTCATTGAAATGATGAAAGGCGAAATCAGTGTCAAGAGCAAAGTGGGAACGGGCAGCGTATTTACGGTTATCATTAAAAACATAGAGGTTGCCTCCATCGAAGATCTGGAATGCCGCCAGCCACAATATATTGATTTCGCTGCAGTACAGTTTGAAAAAAGCAGTGTTCTGATAGCAGATGATATTGAATACAACAGGGAGCTTATAAAAGGATTCTTGGAGGATTATAGCTTTACGCTGCTGGAAGCGGAAAATGGCAAGGAAGTCATTGAAAAAACAAGGCAACATCATCCTGATTTGATTTTACTTGATATGAAAATGCCGGAAATGGATGGGCTTGAGGCAGCGGAAATCCTGCATAATGATGAAGACTTAAAAGATATTCCTGTAATTGCGGTTACCGCTTCGGCAATGAAAGAAGATGAAGCGGTCATATCGAAAATCTGTGACGCTTACTTAAAGAAACCCGTAAGTAAAACCCGCTTGATTGTAGAGATGATGAAATATCTGCCCCACACTGTTGAGGAAGGGACCTCCATTGAGACTGTTGAAACCGCACAGGTAAAGACTTCGACGGCACCCTCTCAGGAGAACCCGGCAAAGCACCCTGAACTGATCGAAATCATAAATACCCGGCAAATGTATTGCAAAGAATTATCCGACAAGATGATAATCAATAAAATAGAAGATTTCGCGGAGGAAATGAAAGCGCTGGGGGCCAGATACAGTTATCAACCGCTGGTCATCTGGGGGGAAGAGCTCTATTCGTCGGCTATTGCTTTTGATATGGAGAAAATACAGAGAACTTTATTCAATTTCGAAACCTTACTTCAAGCGTGAAAGCAGCTTTGCAATCCCTATTCAAACTGGATATGGATTGAAATATCAGGACAGGAGCCAAATTCTATGGATACCTTGCAGAAAAAAGATCAACTCATACTTATTGTGGATGATGCGCCAAATAATATAAAAGTCATTGGAACGATATTACGCAAGAAGGGTTTTCAGGTCAGTATTGCCCAGAGCGGCCGTCAGGCGTTGGATATTATCGCTCAAAATCGTCCCGACTTGATTTTGTTGGATATCATTATGCGCGGTATGGACGGCTTCGAGATTTGCCGCAATCTGAAAAATGACTCTGCAACAAGAGATATCCCGGTGATTTTTTTAAGTGCGCTTTCCGACACAGCAGACAAAGTCAAGGGATTAAATATCGGCGCTGTTGATTATGTTACCAAACCCATAGAACCGGAAGAGCTGTTAGCCAGAATTAATACACATTTAACCATTCAATCTCTGCGCAGAGAATTGGAAGAGATCAATGTGACCCTTGAAGAAAAAGTACTCTTTCGTACTCAAGAGCTGGCCAAAAAAAATGAGGCGCTACGGGAGAGTGAGGAACGCTATCGGCTGTTGGTCGAAACAATGAATGAGGGCATGAGTGTACTGGACAGCAACGACAGGTTAACATATGCCAATCCCAAGTACATTGAGATGCTGGGCTATTCAGCTGATGAAATTATCGGTCATTATGCCACCGATTTCCTCGATGAAGCTAACCGGACAGTATTTGAGGAGCAACTATTCAGACGTAGAGAAGGAGGACATGAGATTTACGAAATTGAATGGGCAAAAAAGGATGGAAGCAAAATTACAACCCTCATGTCGCCGCAGCCCATATTTGATAATTTCGGCAAGTATCAGGGAAGCTTTGCCGTAATTACCGACATCACCGAGCGTAAGCGGGCCGAGGAGGGACTACAACGGTTGCGCAACCTGCTCAGCAGCATTATCAACTCCATGCCATCGGTGCTGGTGGGGGTTGATCTTGAAGGTAAGGTCACCCAATGGAACCAGGAGGCGCAGAGGGCTACGGGTCTGAGCGCAGATGAGGCTCAGGGGCGCTCGCTGGCGGATGTGTTTCCTCGATTAGCCGGTGAGATGAAGAAAGTCCGCCAAGTAATAAAGGACCGTAAACCGCTAAAAGATGCAAGGGTCCCGACTCTTGTAAACGGTGAGGCCCGTTTCTCGGACATCACGCTCTATCCGCTTATGGGAATCGGTGTTGAGGGCGCGGTGATCCGCATCGACGACGTAACCGAGCGGGTGCGCATCGAGGAGATCATCATCCAGACCGAGAAGATGATGAGCGTTGGGGGACTGGCCGCGGGCATGGCCCATGAGATCAATAACCCTTTAAGCGCTATGCTCCAGTCCGCACAGAACGTGCTGCGGCGCACGTCCTGTGAACTGGAGCAGAATGTGCAGACGGCCCGTGAGTGCGGCACCGATGTGGAGGCCATTTGCATGTATCTTGAGAAGCGGGAGATTTTCCGTTTCCTGGAGAACATCAGGGCATCGGGTGTGAGGGCTTCCAGGATTGTTGCCAATATGCTCCAATTCAGTCGCCCCAGTGAGTCCAAAATGGTGACGGTCAGCTTGCCTGCGCTGATGGACAGGACCGTGGAACTGGCTTCAAGTGATTATAACCTTAAGAAGCAGTATGACTTCAGGCATCTTGAGACCGTCAGGAAGTATGATCCCGTTCTGCCGGAGGTGCCCTGTATGGAGACGGAAATCAGCCAGGTTCTTCTGAACCTGCTGAAGAACGCCGCCGAGGCCCTGAACCACCAAAGAGAGCGTGCCGATGACCCCAGGATCATCCTGCGGGTCCGGCGTAACGGTGCCATGGTCCGACTTGAAGTTGAAGACAACGGCCCGGGCATGGCCGAAATGGTGCGCAAGCGTGTCTTCGAACCTTTTTTTACGACCAAAGAGGTGGGGAGCGGAACAGGACTGGGGCTTTCGGTGTCCTACTTTATCATTACCAACAACCATCACGGCACGATGAGGGTGGAGTCGGTCGAGGGCAAAGGAACCAAGTTTATCATTGAACTGCCTATTGAAAGGAATGCTTCATGAACAAGAAACTAATTGTGGGTTGTATGATTTCTTTTGTAATATTCGGGTTGCTATCCTATTTGTTTTCAGGATTTCAAGAAGAAGCAAAAATCAACTGGACGCAGTTTCTTGTCCAAAATAATATTGATAAAGAAATGATCAGCAGATATGCCTGGCTCACCAGTAGAGAAAAGTCTATCCTGAATGGAAAACTCGGAGAGATGGACGTCAAAATAAATGATGGGCTGTGGAAAAAATTCCGTTATTATGATTATTGGCTTTCCGTGTGCAGGACGATCGCAGCGGTTGCTTTGTTAATAGCATCGATAAAAGTTTTGAGGATCCTGTTAGGAAAGATATATATATCGGAATCATTATATCGCAAATTTTATCTGCCACCAGATGAGATAGAGAAAAAAGGAGAGAAGAGAGAAAAACGGGATTCTCATCTTCGATGAGCAGTGGAATTGTACGCGAAACAGTCGTCATGGTTGAACCGTTTTCTTTCCTGTAAGATTCTTTATGGCCCGAACCAGCAAATCCATGTCCAGCAGCGGTTTAACAAAAACCTGTTGGGGACCGATTCCGATATTGAGAAGCTTGCGGGGCAACGTGTATTCCATAGAGCCGGTATGGATCACAAATTTCATATCGGGCTGCAGTTTATGGGCTTTTAAAATCAGAGTATTTCCATCCATGCCCGGCAGACGTAGATCGATGATTCCGGCATCAATATTTTCAGCCGATAATATGTCCAGTGCGTCTTCGGCGGTGCTAGTCGCATGAACAACGAAGCCATCATCTTCAAGAAATGCCGCTAGATTCATGCGAACACTCTCATCGTCCTCCACAATGATGACCGTGTCTGGGCTCGAGCCGGGCGGCCTGTCCCGGGAGGTGGTAAGGATTCGGTTTCCATACTCCTCCCACCATTTGCGGGCATCGTATTCCGACCACTTGTCGGCGTCTTGGCATGCCCTAAGCCCATCGGCAAGCTCCTCCGAACTCTGGGGGCGGTCGGCCGGGTTTTTCTTAAGGCACCTCATGATCAAGTTTTCCAAGTCCGAAGAAAGGGCGTGGCCAATCCGCTCAGAGGGCGGTTTCGGCCTTGCGGTAAGATGCATATGGATAACGTCTAACACAGAATCCGTTTCGAACAATTCACAACCGGTAAGCATGAAATATCCTACAGCGCCAAGTGAGAACAGATCGCTGCGAGCGTCCATCCGGTCGCTGGCTTGTATGGCCTCCGGAGGGAGATAATGGGGAGTCCCTACCGCAAATTTCGGATTGGTAAGCGCTTCTTGCTCTTCGGTTTGGATGTCTTTAATGAGCCCAAAATCGAGTACCTTGACAAAGTCGTAAATTCCGCCAAGTTCACAGAGCATCAGGTTCTCGGGCTTGATGTCGCGGTGGATTAACCCCAGCCCATGGGCCTCCCCCAAAGACCCACAGGCTTGTAATAATATGTGGATTGTTCGGGCCTCGGAGAATGGTCCGCCTATTTTAATTACATCGATTAAGTTGGCACCTTTCAGATACTCCATGGCGTAATAAAAAGGGCCGTCGGCTGTAAAACCGTAATCATAAATCCTGATTGTATTTGGATGCGTCAGTCGGCTGGTGAGGCGAACTTCTCTTTGAAAACGTAAGATCTCTTTTTTATTGCACCTTTCAGGATGGACGAGTTTCAACATTGTGGGTCGCCGCATAAACATATGGCTGGCCCGATAGACCTCTCCCAGTGTGCCCCCAACCTTCTCCTCCAGGGTATATTGGCCCAATCTCTGAACCTGGCAGATTGCGGTTTTCATGCGGCCCTCGAAGATTAATATAAACAGGGAATAAAACAGGACCCCTGCGACAGCCAGCACAAGAAGAATCAAAAGGACAAAGAAAGCTTTGCGCACAATGGTCAAAGGCCTGTACCCCTCGGTCACATCCAGTTCCGCCGCAACCCCAAATCCAAACTCGGACAACCAGGTCCAGGCTCCAATTACCGGGACTCCTCGGTAATCCCGATATCCATCCACGTCCAACCCATCCTTACCCGACACTGCAGATACCGCCATACGCGTTAAAGGGTGTTCGGCGCGCGGTACTTTGGGTTTAAAGCCTAAGACCATATTTCCACCGGGGTCTCTGATTTCCACATTTAAGATCGCCCGGGTATCCGGTGCATTGTTCAGGAGGCCAATTTGTTTGAGTTGTTCGTTGAATCTGGTTGGAGAAATCAATAAACCCTGGGCGTTAAAAGCATATGTTTCACCACTCTGACCAAAACGGGCGACACGCAGAATGCGCGTGAAATCCTTGAGGGGATCGATTCGCAGGACGAATACAGCAATAATACGACCATGCCGATTGTCACGCAATGGGGAAGCCGTAAACATGGTCAAGCGGTCGGTGCGCATGACGCCTTTTTCATCCGGGACAGGTGACGGATCGCGAAGAGGCAGGGCTATTAGGGTTTTGCCGGAAAGTGCCCGGGTCATGTCGTCGGCGAAAGCCGACACAATGCGTCGCCCGAGATGCTCATCCTGCAAGGCGCCCACAATGATACCTGTGGGTTCAACCACGAGAAAATCAGCATATCCATGTGTGCGTTCAAGCGCGGTAATTGTCTTTCGCAAACATTTGAGGGGTTCTGAAGAACGTAACTCGCCGGCATCCGTTCCTTTTTCTTTGGTAAGTGCGACGAGATCTTCAATGCAAGCCTTGATTTGCGGTTCGACAGCAATAGCATCTACAGCCGCTATTTGCCTTTGCAGCCAAATTTTTAGTGTCGCCACATTGGTGTTCAGAATGGTCTGTAGATCGGCAGTGAGATTCTCCTTGACGGCCTTTTCAACTGTTATATGCGCCCACCACCCCACAGCGGTTAAGACACCCGCTGCCACGAATAGAGGAACGATCCATTTCAGCAAGATCAAGGCCAAAGGGTGTTTAAAGAAGCCCTTTCTTGAAGTCAGCTCTTGGATTATGATTTCAGGCATTGATCATTCTTTAGACGTATGTGTAATCATGACCGAAAAAGGTCCAGTCGCAGATAGCAGTGCTACGGGCGTCTGGACCTTTTTTTGCAAAACTCAACGAGAGTATATATGGCTGGCTGTATTCCATGTACCTCTTGCGAAATCATTTCAGCGAACGACTGTCACAGGACAGGACGCCTCCGCGATGATCTTAGCGGCAACAGAGCCCAGCGTTAAGCGCGTTAAACCTTTACTGCCGGTTGAACCGACGACAATATGGTCGACGCCTTCTTCCTCTGCGTATTTAACAAGCGTGGAAGCGACTTTGTGGCTGCGCAAAAGCACACAATGCACTTCCGGGATGCCAGCTTCTTCGGCTACTTGCTTCGCATGGGTCAAAACTTGATGCTCTTGTATCGCAACATCCTTTAGTATGGATATACTTGAACGGCTCGCCTTAGGTTCCATATCCTTCTCTGTGATATGGCTTACATACGCGTAGACTAGCTCGCTCCCATGTACCTTGGCCAAATTAGCTGCAAAAACTTCAGCTTTCTGCGATATCTCCGAGTGATCTGTTGCACACAGCATTTTCTTCATTTTTTCCCTCCTTCAGAAAGTGATAAAACAATAGAAATTCCCTTTTACTGCTGATATGAAGCAAAGGGTTAGAATAATATACTCGTTCCCGGTCGTCGCGTGGCCTCATTGAAGATCATCAGGATTCTTCAGTCCGTGTACCTTGGCGTATTCGGAGCGGTGTCGGGCCCATTTGTAAGCATCCAGTATGGACATGGCATAGACAAACCATCCTCCAGCGTAACGGCCGAGAAAGGAGTGTTCCGGGGTTGTGGTATGAAAGCATATCCACGCCCCCATGATCATGAAAAGGACCATTATTAACCCGCGAAGCGGCGTATTATTAATGACCTGTCCAACCCCGGGGAGTACAATGGCCACCGATAGAACAATGTATGGATTCATAGGTATGCGTGGCCGGCCGGAGCGAATCTGTCCCGTCTTATTATCAGGCCTTTTCTTTTTGGATTTTCTGCCCAATTTAATGTTTTTCTTCAACTAAACTCCCATAGACTGCAATGCAACGGTCCATAAGCCCTCTTACAAGATCCGCTGAAAGGTTGATGTCTTCAAATACCACCTGGCGCATCAACATGTAGTACGAACGCTCGGCCTGCCGGGCCTGATATACAACCCGAACCCCATTTGGGGTCACGAGAAGTTCTTTGGCCTTGGGGTCATCAAAAAAGGCGATGTGAGGTTCAAGCCGTTCCTTCGGAGGCATGCCCTCGGGATTATTGGTTCGCAATACCGCCCACTGGGGCCAACCTTCAGGAATGTCAATACTTATCCTGAGTTTTGAGGACGGCGAATAGAATTCCACATTTCGCTGCCTTACCAGGAAATCAAAGATCCCTTCATAGGGGATTCTTTTTCGTAGCGTTACAAGCAGCCAGAGCGAAGGAATCGTGCGAAAGGCGATATGATCTGCAATCGGCTCCAGCCTGAAATCATGGCCCCTGTAACGTCCATTGAGAACCGGGTAATAGATGTCGTCCTGAATGATCCTATACTTTTCAAAAAGGTCGGTGCAGTCGCTAAACATGACCGCCCGCTCTGCTTTGACGGCAGAGCGTTTTCGGCGGTGCATGATCCAGAGAATGCAGACGATGAACGCAATCAGAAAGAGAAGTCCGTATTCCATATGTTATTTCACATCTGTTAAACAGGCTTCCTTAGTGCTTCGATTCGCAATTACAGTGACATATAATCATTGACCGATCCAACATAATTGCTTACTCAACACTAAGCCCTGAGTGAGTAAATACGTCATCGCATTTGCGAATCGATGGACTTAGCCTATTAATACCCCTGGGGTCGCGGCCAGCTCATTTGAAACTGATCACCGCGCTTCACAAATTTGTACCTGTGGAAATGGAACCAGACCGATGCTATAATATAAAACGTCATCATGGACAGCAACTGCATACCATACCCGAGATAGGTAGCAAAATAAGTTACACAGCACAATAGAAATAGGGTGATTGCCGGGGCGGGATGGAAGGGATGAATATACCCGCGCCGGATTGAACCTAACGGCCATTGGCGGCGGAACTTAAACATATTTATGGGCATGAATGTATATCCCAAAAGTCCGGAAAGTATGGAAAACGTGATCACCTGATCGAGGAGTCCTGTGAAACCAAAGGAGATGGCCACAGGAATCAGGAACAGAATAGACCTGTAAGGTGTCCGGTATTTGGGGTGAACCGCACCGAACCAGGCGGGCAGGTAACGATCGCGGCCCATGGAAAACCATGCCCTGGCGGCATCATTGATCGTCCCGTTTGCCGAAGCAACCGCGGAAAATAAAGTACCGATAAACATGACAACCGTAACAAAGGGATTTCCAAGGAACCTGGCCGCATCATATTGCGGAATAAAGCTGACCCCGAGGTATTGCCAGGGCATCAGTCCTGCGGTTAAGTACCAGGTCATGGTAGCGGCAATCAGAAGGGTCATCATGCCGGTCATGGTCCCGAGAGGCAGTGACCGGGCCACCGAACGTACCTCTTCAGCAGCCTGGCAGGTCCCCTCGATCCCTAAATAGTACCATATGGCAAACTGGAAGGCAGCCACAACACCAAGCCAACCATAGGGCAGTTCTGTGAGCAAGCCCTTCTGCTGAATGAATTCACCCGGGCTCCACCCCTTTGCTGCAAAAAACAGGACGAATATGGCAACAAATGCGATGAACGTAATGATGAAGTTCACGGTAAGGGTCATAAATACGCCCCGGTAATTCAACCAGGCTAAGATGGCGATGGTAAATACAACAAAGGGCTTGGGGTCCAGATCCTTTACGCCGAAATCGGAAGCGGCCGCCACCATCAGGTCACCCACCACTAAGGCATCTGCGGCCTCGAGCATGGTATAGGCAAAAACAAGGTAGAGACCCACATTAAATGCCATAAGTGGCCCGATGATATGCTTGGCCTGGGAGTACTGTCCCCCTGCTGCAGCTACTGTTGAAGTAACTTCCGAATCGATCATGGCGACGCACGTATAAAGAAGTCCGATACACCAGCAGGCAATTAACGAACCTAGTGCCCCGCCTTTGCCGACACTGAAATTGTAACCCATGTACTCACCCACCAGAACGATTCCTACTCCCAGGGCCCAGACATGTGGAGGGCCCAGCACCTTGAGCAAGGAAATTCGTTCTTCTTTCTTTTCCTGCCCTTGGCCTTTCTTTATATCACTTGTATCACTCATAACTGTTATCCTCTCTCTAGTATAATTGAGATTCTTTATGTTTCTCCTTTGGCATTATCGCTATCACCGGCATACATCTTTTCCTGCTCGGTAATCTCATCATGGCCCTCCCGCGAACTCAGGAGAAAATCCTCTTCGTGTTCGCGATTTGTCTTGAGAAAGTCCATGAATAGCCATAGCAGTAAGAAAAATGAACCGACCCAACACGCGTAGCCCATCAGATTAAATATGTCCATAGTTATCCTCCTATCAGTCGAATTTTTCACTGATTACTTCTTTGTATTCCCTGTCGGAAAAACGCAGAACGATAACAAAATAGCCCACAATGACGATTGCGGTAAAAATCAGTGAAATGGGGTTGATGGTATAATCAAACTTTGTAAGAATGTACTCTGCAGCCTCTCTCGGTCCGAGGTCGATTTTCGCCCATTGGGCTTGCATTACTTCATTCTGTTCGAGTGTTTCCCACGTCACTATTTCGGGTATCACTGTTTTTGTTGCGCCAGCGGTAAGCCCCAGCAATATGGGCATAAGAAGTACGCAGTAGATGATTACGAGCAGAAAAATAGAGTCAAAAATCTGCCCTGCTGCGCCCTGTTCCGGAGGTTCGTAATGTTGCCTCTCTTTTTTCTGCGATCCTTTAGATTCATTTATTTCCATATCTCAGACCCTCCTTGGAGATTTCCTTTAGTTTGCTATGATTTGGAACCCTTACTCTCACGATAAGCGTCAAGATGGCGAAGGTCCACAGTGTAAATAAAGTTCTTATCCTTCGAGTAATGGCGTACCATGGCGGTTATGGAGCCTGTATTGTAAATACAAACCAGTAAACCCGCGATAATGAGAATAATCTTCACTCCGCCCGATGCAAATTCCGACTGGGTAATTGTCATGTAGAACACAAAGCCATAGGTCAACCACAGCCAGACCACAAACACAAACCCGAAGATACAGTCCCAAATAAACATCTTCTGAATACGCTGTTTGAATTCTGTACTTTTGTAGTAACTTAAATCTCGTTCGGCCATATCTCCTCCTTAGTTTTTCTGAAAAGAATAAGTTCAATGTCAGAAAACTGTTACCGGCGGCATAAAATACAATTTTTATACCGCCGGATCGTCATTTTTCTAAATTTTAAATTTGAATCCGATTTCCTCCATGGTTTTAAGTGCTTTATCAAACACCTGCAGGTACTCATCGGAAGGAGTCAGGGTGTTCACATTGTAACACTCTTGA
>SDBT01014250.1_pt1 | contig 12691 bp, 8 predicted proteins | sample 2277101 | NCBI WGS metagenome assembly SDBT01 (sample SAMN10404973, study PRJNA504765) | marine sediment metagenome | isolation source: marine sediment core GS10_PC15, 103 cmbsf | place: Arctic Ocean: Southern Knipovich Ridge | collected 2010 | reverse complement strand
AATATCACTTAAGATTCAAAATAGTCATGAACTCCAAAAATTTGAGCCCAATATAAATAAGAGATTTTTCGAACTGAAGATAACAAAATTTTTAACTGGGAAAGGTCCACCGACTCTGTTGAATTAATCCTTAAATAATCACTCTCTTTCTTAACTCGAATATTGAAACTTGCTTTTTTCCTCTTTTTATGTTTTTTAAATCTTTAAATTAAGTTTTTTTTCCGCTTTTTGCTTGACTATAATTTATAATAAGCTTAAATTTCTAAATTTTGACACAGTTAATTCATAATAATTAATGATTATATCTTTTTATTTATGTCAAAACAAGAAGATTGGATATATCAAGCACGTAAATCCCTTATTGATGATGTGTTAGATATCATAAAAGATTGTAAGAATTTTAGCTCTTTAAAAAGTGACGTGTACCATGGACTCTGTAAATTGGGGGTAAATATGACCGCAAAAAACGAAGGCTTGCTCTCCGATAAGCTCTGGGCAAGGGCAGAAAATAAGATCTCCACCTACGGTTTGGCGTAGGCTCGTTGAATGGGGTGTTGAGATTAGAACCATATATTAGGTTCTAAAATTAGAAAAGTATCTTATCTAATTTCTTGAATAGGAGTTTATTAATACCATTTGGATATTGTAATCTAGCTTTAATTAATTTCATAATATCTCTATCTTCTAAAACCATAATGACTTCTTTTTGGTTAGTGCTGTCTCTGTTCCTTCGGATACAATGTGCTAAAGCTTTAGCTTTATCTTCAATATGACGAACGACTAAAAAACCAAACATACCAGTACGAGGTTTTAAATAACTAAGTAATTGATCAAATTCTTCGTTTCCAGGATCATCTGAATAATTTTTACACTCAATAAATATGTTAGGGCAAGGAATCTTGTATACTTCTTCTAAATCCTTAAAGAAACCCTTTCTGTTCTTTCTTCTGAATTTCACATCGATTCTCGTTCCTTCTGCTCGAGCCTCTATTTTCATATCAGTCAGTTGTCCTTTAAAGATATATCTTAGAGTATTGCCTATTATATCTTGAAATCTATAAGCATCGGTTGGTCCTTCCTTTGTTAATTCAAGTTCCTCAGCTAATAACTCAAGAATGGATTTAAATTCAGTATTAACAAAATGACCTTCCTTCGGTATTGTTCCCGCCTTAATTAAATCATCTAGCTTTAAAGCTCTAGAGAAAATAATCCTATCTTTAGTTTTTGCACGATACACGATATTTGTATAAGCAAGTTCCTTTAACTCATCAGAATAATCAACATCTATTTTTAAACCGCAAGATTCAATCATCGTTTCTATTTCTTTTTCATGTAGTTCGACATAAAAGGATTCCGTAGCTTTTTTCTTTGGACCAGTTAGATATCCGTCAAGGAATCTACGAACATACCGTTTTGCATTATTATTTTTTCCAATGCGTATCATAGGATCAGAATACCAAATAAATGAACCATTATTTTTTAATAGCCTTCTTGCTATTAACAACAAGATAATTATAAAATTACCAAAAACTAATTTATTTTCAATAGACAATTAAAGGTAGAAGTAAATCTTGACTGAAATAAATAATCGATATACATTAGGAAATCAAATTCAATCAAATTTTTCGCAATATATTACTGATGAAATTGAAGAGTATAATGGATACGATAAGTTACTTAAACAGAATGCTCTTATAAAGACTTTTAAATTGCCTACCAAGGAAGAAGCGAAAAGATTGGCAATAACACTATGGGAACGAGAAATTAGATTAACGAGAAAAGCCTTGGGATTAAATGGAGGAACACGCTTATTACATCTTCTTGATGCGTTTATTGAGAAAGATTCAAACAAGCTTTTTATTATATCTTCTAAATATGGGAAATCTTTAGAGGATTGGATGGAAGACCCTGATGATCTATGGTTTTTAAATGATTTAAGTCCCAAATCTAGAAAAGAAGTATGGAAAATATTTAAATCATTATTAAATGGGATAGGTGCTTTACACGAAGCAAAATTATTACATAGAAATATCAATCCAGGGACAATTTTTTTCTCCGATATATCTGAAGAAAACATCCTCAAAATTGGAGGTTTCACATGGAGTTTATATTTACATAATTTAAATTTTATTCCTGAACGATTGGGTGTGAAAAAAGGAGGATTATCACTTTTCCAAGCACCTGAAACCTATAAAGATGAAAATAATCGCTCTTCACGAGCAAATCCATTTGCAAGTGATATCTTTTCTTTAGGAATGGTATTATGTTATTTGTTTTATGAGAACTTTCCTAAAAAAATGATATCAAACCAAAAAGAATTGAATTCGGTTTATGAGGACATCATTAATTATCTAACTACATCAAGTCCAGCATTAAATACTCCAGAAATAAATTTAATTTCACGATGTATATCTAAAGATCCAAAAGAAAGACCTAGAACGATTGATGATTTTCTAAGGGCTATTTTTGAAATCATGGAAGAATTTGAAGAAACAAGTAATATTTTTTCTGAACAACCAAAAGTAAATTGGTACAATTTTCAAGATTCGGGATTTTTACGCCGTGTTTCCCTTCTTACTTACACTCCATTTGATGATATTCAATTAAATCCTGATTCGTGGCTTTTAGAAAATTTTAAAAATGCTCCGATTTATGCAACTGGTATTGAAAATATCCCCTTAATTGTATTAAATCATAAAAATATACCGTTTTCTTTGAATCCTGCTTATAGTAAAAGGAACGATACTTATAACCAAGAGCTATTAATGCTTGACACCATCCGCACTAAAGACAGAAGCAGGGTATTAAGAGCAATTAGAAATAAAAACTATATTGCTGTTTTTAAAAATAGCTTTCAATTTACACTCGATCTGGGATATCGGGAACCCCAATCTCCTTGGAGGAGATTATGGAAAATTGCACAGATAGAATTACAGGAAAAGAAAAGAGCTAAAAATGAGGAAGGAACACTCATAGAAAGCTTAGATATAATGCTCAAAGCGGAAAACATACTTGATAGCGAAAAAATTGTCTCTTTTAAAGCTAAGAAACCGTGGAGAATACCTGCTAATGAGTTAGAGGTTGCTGAACTAGAACTAAGCTTAGATTTTGATAAGGAAATGAAAGGAAAGCTTAGAAGAGATTTAATTAGAAAAATTTCTGAATATAGATATAAAAATGGAAATAAAATATTTATTTAAAATTACCCAAAATCTTTAAGCTATGAGTGAAATTAATATTTTACATTTATCTGATTTACATTTTGGTTTTGAGTCTTTTAGTGATGATAAAGTAGCAATTATCAAAAAAAGGCAAAATATTTTAGCCAAATTAACCATAAAACTAAAGGAACTTGACCAAGAATGGAAACCCGACATTATCGCAATATCTGGAGATATAGGTTTTTCTGGTGAAAAAGAAAACTATGATACGGCTTGGATTTGGATTAATGGTCTTCTTATGGATCTGAATCTTAACATAGATAGGCTAATTCTTTGTCCAGGAAATCACGATAGATACATTAAAGATTATATAAAATATTTAAAGAGAGTGCAACCTATTTATCCCCGAGTTGATGATTCTGATAAATCCTTGGAAATACAAAATATTTCAAAGAGATCTAAAAGATTTTATCAATTTTCAGAATTTTGTGAAGATCATGATATTCCTCATTTTATCTTTAATAATCAAGAAAATTATCTTTTAGGTTTCAGAGAGATACAAGAAATACGGTTTATTGTGCTAAATTCTGCTTGGTTTTCTCTAGGAGGCGAAATTGATAGAGGAAATGTCTTTATTGGGTTATCTCACTTATTAGATATGAAAGATAAAGAACAACTCATCCAGTCTGATTTAGCTGAAGATATTACCATATCCATTTTACATCATCCTTTTGAATGGTTAAATCAATCTGAAATCGATAGATATGGTGAAAGATCTCCTCCATTTGTTGAATTAGCAAAAAATTGTGATATTATACTTTCTGGTCATACACATGGAGAAGAACAATTTAAACCCGATAAAAAACATGCTGGTGCTTGGCTCTTCAAAGCAGGAGCGATATTTGATAAAGATCCTATGGTTTATAATTGTGAAATCCTAAAAATTAACATAAGAAATAGATCTGCTCACAGATTAAAGTTATACTATGATACAGAAAAAGATTGGATTGATGAAATTGATGAAGGAAATCCTTATCTTTTCTCAAATGGATTGAGTAGATTAAGAATGTATTCAAAAAAGGTTCTTCAAGAGATTTATGATAAAATTGGTAAAGAATGCAAAATCGACCGTAGCAATATAATCGATAAAATTGAGGAGGATATTGGTGATAATGATATTTTTTTCATTACTGGAGATTCAATGGTTGGTAAGTCAGTGATTTTAAAGGACCTAGCTTCAAGATTAGATTCAAGTAGTGAGATCTTTGCATTTAATGTAAATCATTTTTTATATAATAGTTTTGAAGAATATTTTAATCAGATAAATATTTTTGATAATTTTGGAAACATTCTCTCAGCCGTTAAATCCGTACAAAATCGCTTCATATTTATTGACCAATCAGAAAGGATTCTAGAAAATGAAAAGAAATTATCTATTTTTAAAGATCTGATAACCACTGTTGTTTCCTATAATAGAGAAATGATTGATAAAGATATATTTCAGGATAATCGCTGGAAAATAATACTCTGCTGTCGATCCGAAAGATACATTAATGTTCGTGATGAAATAGATCGTCTTTGCTCTGAGTTAGATACACGAATAAAAAATAAGAAAATTAAACTTTTAATAGAAGAAGAACTTAATCAAGTTTCTGAGATCTTCCCAAAATTAGCTTTATTAATCAATAAACCAAATTTAAATAAATTGATAACACTTCCTAAAATTTTAGATATTTTAACTCTGGAAAATTTTAAATTGACGGAGGAAGATACCATTGAAGGTTATGATCATACTTTTTATACAGAAACTTATCTAATAAATCAATTTTGGAAACTAATTATTCGTAATAATGAAGCTGTATCAGATAATGGTATAAGACCTGAAGCTAGAGATCAGTTAATGCAAAAAATTTCAATGCATTATTTTACATCAAATGAACCTTACAAAATAACTGAGGAAGATGATGAGGTATTATTTAATGACCTTGTTTCAAAACAAATATTATTAAGAATCGGCGATCGGTTAGAGTTTTCACACGATGTATTTGAAGAATGGGCACTTTTACAGTTTATAATGATGAAATCTAACATAATTAATGATTTTCTATTACCATTCAATAATTCTAAACGAAGTAGTAGAGCCTTCCAATTGTTTTCTCGCAAATTATTGGAGATTGATGAAGATAAAGATAAATGGATTTCAATATATAATTTACTAGAACAAGAATCTGAATTAAACCTGAAATGGAAACAAGAATTTATTTATGGTTTATTAAAATCAGAAATTTTAGGAGAACTTCTTATAAATTTAAAATCAGAGCTTCTTCAAGCTCAAGGTGAATTATTAAAATATGTATTGACAATACTTAAAACTAAATGTATATTATATGAAAAAGGATTAAAACCAAGTACAATTGAATGGTTCATTGTAGTAAATTTCTTGAAAAATATTTTTAGTGAATTAGACGAGAATCTTTTGTTAGAATATTCTAAAATCTTAGTAAAATCAATTAATTACTTCATCTTTATTCCCGAATTTATTATATCTCTTACTGAATTATTAATCGAATTTATTAAAACTCGAATCTTAAATAGGGAATATTCTTTCAGTCTAGAGTATGATGAAAAAGAAGAGTTAAAGGAAAACATTATCTCTGCGATGCTAAGAGGTATATACTTTAAAAAGAATGAAACTATTTCTGCTTTGAATGAAATCAAATCGGCAAAAAGGCGATTATTTGAGAGAGTAATTTTAAATAGAGTCGGTTGGGTAATTCTTCTCAATTCTGTACCAGAATATACTTTTGATCTATTAAAAGATGTTTTAATCAAGACCAAAGAACTACCAAAATATATCCCAGGTCTCCTTGTTCCATCATTTAATAGAATGGAATGGGAACATTCCTTTATAAAATCATCTATATTTAATGAAAAAGCCTTTCAAATAGTATTAAATACAAATAGAGAGCTTGGTTTAAAGCTAATTCACGAGATCGTTAATCATGGCACTTGGCTCTGGTGCAACATTGATGAACCTGTATATTTTGAACTATTTCAAATGATAAGTCGCCAAAGAACACCCATTCCTCAGAAAATTCAGTATGGGGAAAATGAAATAATAGTTTGGGGGGACAATTTTGTCTATCGATGGAATATACCAATGGGATTTAGACATAATTTGGTAACATGTGCTCTAATTACTCTTGAAAGATGGATGATAAAACAGATAAAAGATGAGGGGAAAAATCCATTTACCCTTATTCAAGAAATTTTAAATGAGACAAAATCAATCTCGATAGTTCTTGTATGCATAAATGCTATATTATGTAATTATTTTTCACCAGAAAATAAAGGTAAAACCGATTTGATGAAGGATTTAATAAAATCAATAATTCCTTTTATGGAAAATTCGGTATTTTGGGATTTGGAATTAAAACGCTATGCTGAGGTGGAAATGTTAGGGGGTACAAGGGATTATCATAAGTATACAATTGATTTTATTTTCCCTTTCATTCTATTTCAACACGAGGAAATAGATAAAAATCGTCTGTTTTCTAAAATGGAAGACTTTCCAAATAAAATTCCATTTTACTTTGAAGAAGAAAAAACTTATGAAAATTTAATTAGAGATCGTGTAAGACAGTTCACATATGTTGCTGCAAGAACAAAAAAGGAGAATTGGCGTCTCGCTGAAGTAGCACCAGATTTTACTATGCCAGTATTATTCTTACCACCTGAAATTGTTGATCAAGAGGAAGATAAGAAACTTAATGCATTTTTTGATTTTGTTTCTATGAGGAGTTGGGTACAAACTTTTCTAAATAAAGGGGAATTCTTGGATTATTATGATATAGATACGATCTTGGCAAAAATTGATATTTTAATTGATATAGATAAAAAAACAGACAAAACTATTGCATTTCATTACACTGGGAATAATGCAGAGTTAATAGCTGCATTTTATGGGGCGCTAGTTATACACGAATGGGATTATGTTATTGAAAATAAGTTGGAAAAAAAATCTAAGGAGGTTTTGCTTAAAGCTGTATATTGTATTGAACCAATTGGAGGATATTTAGAAACTTCTTATTCAAGAAACTCATTTGGATACAAAAGATCCGCAGCAAGATCACTCCCAATACTATATAAAAATTGTCCTAAATATAAAAAATTGAAGAAAGCGATTATATATTTAGCAGAATATTCCAACCATGAAGTAAGAGATATATTATTTTCAAATCTCATTTCTCTTTGGGAATCTAATTCAAAACTTATTTGGAAATGTTTAGAAAAAGTAAAAAAATTATCACTTCTGAATATCATCGTTAAATCAAGTGAACAAAAAAAGCAGAAACCTAAAAAATGGAAAATTTCTAAAAATCAAAAAAAATCATTAGATAAATTTTCTCCAGAAGAAATTGCATTGAATTATTACAGATCTGCTTTAAATATAATCCCAATAGATGATTCAATAAAAGATTTGGAATCAAATGAAGAGTTCATTGAATATCTGAAGGAGTTATTTGATTTTACATTAATTAATGATATAAATTATAAGAATACCAATACCTCTCCCACTTCCACTAATAATATCGAACACTTTTTTTATTTTGAATGGATACCTCCTGTTTTAAAAGCAATTGCGAATGTGACACTCCATTTTGATAAAAAATATACTATTTTTTTAAATCCAATCATATCTGATTGGAAAAAAAGGGATAAATTTATTTTTTTCTTCTTAAAAAACTTAATAATTTTGAGCGATCAACCAAATACAGAAACAAGATTTATTAAAATATGGTATAAAATAGCGGATCTTGTATTTGAATCTATACAAAATGGTGATGTAGTTAGAAAAGAGCTTGTGAATCTGATTTTTTTCCAAGACCATTTCGGCTTTATTTTAAAGAAAAAATTTGATGATGAGAATTCATTTATAAAAATTGAATCTATTAATGATAATTTTCTTAGCAATACTGATTTCTATCTCCCAGTAATTCAATTTTTAAACGAAATAAACAATCCTTTCTTAATTAGAACATGTGTAAAGATTCTGAGTGAGCGATTAAGATCCTTTTCATACTCTGAAGTTCAACATTTTCGACTAAAAGAAGAATTGTATAATCTACTTAATAATCACTGGAGCCAAAACCAAAGTGATATTGAAGGAGATGATGATAATTTTCAATTATTTAAATCCTTAATTGATATTTTAGTTGAATGGGGGAGCACATTAGCTGGAAAATTACAGGAAGAGTTAAATTCTTCAATTAACTAAAACAAAACGATAATATCTACCAATTTATTTCCACACAGAAAAAGTTATAGGTTTTATTTCAGGTAAGTATGTATTAAGAAATTCCCATTTAGATATGATACAAGAATCCACTTTTGAAATGTAATGATCATTCTCCTTAAGAATAATGCATACCTCAACTGGAAATAGCTTTTCCCCATTATTTGTTTGTTCTAAGACAGATTCTGGCCAGAATTATTTTAAATATCACTCATTAAGAAAATATCTTAATGAGTTAGAATCTTAGTTACATTTGTATTATGTAAGTAAAGAAAAGAACAGTTTCTAAAAAAGGTTAAAAGCAAGAAAGATTCCTCAATAAGGTTGATAATAAATCTTTTTCTATCCTTTATCAAAATCTGCCATAGTGCTTTGAAAAATTCATTTCATTTAAAGGAAAAAAATACTTCAAAAAAATTTATTTGGCGGAAGCGATAATAAGACACTCAAAAAAATCCTATTACATAATTCTCAATAATAAAATCATTAATTAAAAAATTTTCCAGCTAAGATTTGGATGGCTAATACTTGTTTGGTTTTTTACTTTCCTTGGTATCTTCTAATTCTATTTCAATTTCTGGTTTATATGGTTTCACTGGTTTTGAGTCGTCAATGGGAGAATTACACGACCAACATTGATTCTCTAAATCATTTACAGCTTGTGCACATACCCTGCAATAGATGGAATTACATGCGGGGCAGAGGTAGATATTAAAACCTTCGGCACTTCCCTTACATACTAAGCACGTTTGTGAATCCTTGTACATGGTAACTTCTTCTTTTATAACTCGTTCCATTTTGATCATACGCGTGCGAAATTTACCTTTCAAGTGATCGTCTAGTCGTGCTAATTCTATACGTTCAGAAAGAGGAGCATCAATCTTTTCCAATTGTTCCCACGTGTCCATTTTTTCCATCATAGTTTCATGAAGACGCGCTATTTCGGGGGCAAGCCCAATGTAGCCATATCTTTCAGCCATACGTCGTGCTTGCGTTAAATATCGCCGAGAACTTTCTATATCAAACATTATAAGTGCTAATTTTCCATGCAAGATGTATGCTTCTATTAACGAGTAATTTAAACCAGATTTTTGAGACATAGCTATAATTTTCTCAATTAGAGGTTTTATTTCACTAATGATATTAGTATCGTTAGATAATCTCAATTCACCAAGCAACAACTCGCAAAGTTCACGAACTTATAACCGTCAATCTGTTTTACTTCAGTATTATCAGGTATTATATCAAACTCCAAAAGATTTATCTTCGCATCTAGCTACAATTTATTTGCTGAAAAATTATGAAAATAATTAATTAATACTTCAATATTCTCTTATTTTTAAAAAAGGTCTCTTAAAATTATCAAGAAAACATCTTCTTAAATTTCGTATGAAATATCGTAATAACCTAATAATAAGAAATTAGTCCTCCCCTAAATCGCTCTTCGGCTTCTCCTTTAACCTTATTTGCTACTTTTTTAAAAATAAAATCTCTTTTTTTTTTAATCTTCAAGATTTCGATATTACAGAACATCTACTCTATTTTCAGAAGTTCTCCTATAATTTTTCCAATGGGAATATACAAATTTAAGAAAAAAATTATTAAAATGCCATTTGGTATCATACCAATTTAGTACCAAATAATTTAGGAACATTTATATGTTATTTTTTACTATTATTTATTATCCAAAAAAAAATATTAATAGAGGTGATAATAAAATTAAAGATAATGCTAATACAATAATAATTGATTTATTAAAAAGACCATTTGAATTTCGAAAATCTATAAGAAAGTTCTCTTATTTAAGTATGTATAAGGGAGACACTCCAACTAAACAGGAAGTTATTAAGGATATTAATGAAACCCATTTTAAAGATATATTTAAAGGACTCTTAGATGAAGATATATATGGTATATTCCTTAAATTCGAAAAAAAAACTGAAATTAAGAAAAATTGGATTTTAAACTCAAATGTTCGCGCTAAAACATTCTATTATCTCGGCAACCAAGAAAAAATCACAGCTACAGAAATTGCAAAATTGATTTCGAAACATCCTAAAAGTGTGAGTACATATCTTAGTGAATTCAAAAATAAGTCGTGGGTTGAAGAACCAGAAGAAGTAGGGCGAGAAAAAAAATATTTCCTCTCTGAACTAGGACTTTCTTATTTCGAGTTAGCTTTATTTAAAGGTTGGTTTTCAGGTATAATCACAAAAGAGCCTGTTATAGAAGAAATTGTACTTAGATTATCTTTTACTGAGCTTATTCCAAAAGAACAGTCAATTTATTCAGATCCAGAAAGACAAACGGACTATTTTGACTCATTCGAAAATGAATATATTTATGAATCTCCACCACCTCCCGAATTTCCACCTTTATATGAGTTAATCAGTGATATCTTAACCATTATCACTTCAATGCAAAAAAAGCTTATGATTGAAATAAAAATACCGGAAATTATCGAAATTGGGGAAGACGATATGATTTCTATAAATACAACTAACGATGATATTATAGCTCTTATATTTGCTGCTTTCAATTATATGAAAAAAAATAAGCTTAAATTGCATAAATATTGGGAAATTAATCAAATTAAACTTATTACTGTCGACTCTTATTTTGATGCTGAAATGCCAGAAATTGATGAAGGATTTATGACGAAAGAAGAAACTGAAATCTTTATTAAAAAGATTTTAAATAAATTCAGAAAAAAAATAAATGAAAGGAGGAATGAATAAAATGGAATGTGATATGTTAGAGCCCTGTATCAAAATAGGGGAGGAAAAAAAAAAAAAAAGGGATACCATTGATATTGTCATGGATTTTTCAAACATTGTCCACGAAAATCAGACATATTATATAGCTAAACTTAGTAACTATGAGATCGTCAAATCTGAAATTATAAGAATAATTCCAAGAGCAAATTTAATACCGATTGCAGATGCGCGCACTCGTCATAAAATTGATGAAAAATCTAAATTTGAAAATAAGATTGTCAAAAATGAAATTATTCAGGCACCTGCTGGAGAAAAAGCAGACTATTACATTCTCAAGTACGCTAAGAGACACTATTCGAGTTTAGTGATCTCAAATGATCTCTTTAGGGGTTATCCTAACAAGAATGGTTTAGAAAAAAGAATTATTCCTTATAAAATAATTAATAATGATGTAATATTTAGTGAAAAATTAAATAGATATCTTAAATCGCTCAAAATAATAAAGGAGATGTAGAAAAAAATGTATCCATATCGATTTTTAAGTCAAAATTTACAATTTCAAATGCAAGAAGCTACACTCAATTTTCGTTTTAAATATAAACCTGACTTTACTAGGATTTCAACAACTAATAATGGAAGAAAAATTAGGATTGTCTCATGTACAAGAAATAAAATCCCATGTTATAGTGATAGGATTTTAGATCTGAGATTTAATGTAAATGTTAAACAAAATCTTGTAAGAAGATATTTGGACCATTTAACAAGATTTGAAGATTTTATTGGTGTTCAAATAGAAGATAGAGAACATAACTCTAAAGTAGTCTTAAAGGATAGTGAGTATATCGAAGTAGTTGTTCTTGATCCATTTCGATCTGAAGAAGATATGTGGATTTCGCAATCAGGAAAATCTAAAGTGCTTGCATCATTTACTGTTCCTTCAGACATTTCCGCTTTACCTTTCTCAGATTGTTTAGAAATATATTTTGCGATTTTTACTCAACGCCATAATTTGAACGACGATTCAGATATAGAACATTATCTCGAGCAGAGATCCAGTATTAATCTTTGTTTTGATTTGTAGAGTTTTCACTCATTTTAAACAAGTATTTAGAAGTATCAGTTAAATCTATTTTTTCATTTTTATCTTGATACAACATCCCTTTAACTTTAATATTGTTCTTAATCATCATTTTTAAGATAGATTCTTTCCATTTGATCATAGGATTGTTATATAATTCCTCATAGTATTGATACACATGCTCAAACTTCATATTAGGAGTCAATTTTTCTAAATACTCTTTTAAATTTCTTATTCTTAATGATTTCGGGATGTATTGTTTCTTTAAAAGACCAATCCAAATCGTACCTTGGTCTTTCTCGTAATTTAAAGGTGATAAATGTGGACTAATTTTCTTAATCAATTCATTTGGAGTAAAATCCAGTAATGGTTCAATACTCACAGTGGTATGAAATCCGTGATGTGTCGCATATTTTAAACTTTCTAATCGTTCTTCGAA
>SDBT01014249.1_pt1 | contig 12691 bp, 4 predicted proteins | sample 2277101 | NCBI WGS metagenome assembly SDBT01 (sample SAMN10404973, study PRJNA504765) | marine sediment metagenome | isolation source: marine sediment core GS10_PC15, 103 cmbsf | place: Arctic Ocean: Southern Knipovich Ridge | collected 2010 | reverse complement strand
TCAAAGTCACCTTTGAGTTGGCTTCCCTGCTGCACTAAACTTAATGTTAAATCAAACTTGGCAGTCGTATTCTCTTTGCGAAGTGGCGTAAGTTTAAGCTCGCCAAACTCAGGTGCTTCATTGTGCTGAGATTGGAATGCAAACATGACTTGAAACAGCGGTGAACGACTGGTATCACGTTCGGGCTGCAATACGTCGACCAGCTTTTCAAAAGGGATATCTTGGTGCGTATAAGCATTGATAGCCTTTTGTCTGACTTGGCTAACGAGTTCGATGAAACTTGGATTATCGCTCAAATCAGTGCGTAGGACTAAGGTATTAACAAAGAGTCCAATTAAGTTCTCGATAGAACCATGGGTACGGCCAGCGATGGGCGCGCCAATGAGGATATCGTCTTGATTGGCAAAACGCGCGAGTAAAATATTAAAGGCCGCGAATAAGACCATAAATAAAGTGGCATTGTTCGTCTTAGCAAATTCGTCTAAGTTCTGAGATAACTCTGAACTTAAGGAAAAAGTGAATTGTCGCCCTTTATAGGTTTGCTGCTGTGGTCGCGGGAAGTCAGTTGGCAAGTCAAGCACAAAGTTGCTGCCAGCTAAGGTTTCTTGCCAGTACTCAAGCTCATTAACGAGTCCGGTCTCATCAAATACCTTGCGTTGCCAGAGGCCGAAGTCAGCATATTGGATATCAAGTGGTGGTAGTGATGACGTTTGCCCTTGGCTAAAAGCCGTATATAGTGCTACCAATTCACGCATCAGAATACCCATGGACCAACCATCAGAGGCAATGTGATGCAGTGTTAGTAGCAGTGCATGTTGGTCATCGGCAAGTTTTATAAGCTGAGCTCGAAACGGTAAATCAGTTTGTAAATCAAACGCCAGTGCCGCTTCCTCAGTGGCCATTTGCTTAGCCTGCTGATAGGCTTGGTCAGTCGATAAATCAGATAAGTCATGCTGAGTCAATTGAAACCCAGGTTCAGCTTCAATGACTTGATAAGCTGTGCCTTGTTGATCAATAAACCGAGTCCGCAAGGCTTCGTGTCGGCTTTGTATCTCGGCTAGGGTCTTCTCTAACGCAGAGATATTCAACTTGCCTTTGATGAGCCAGGCTTCAGGCATGTTATAAGTGGAGGAGTTACCCTCGAGTTGTGCTAAGAACCAAAGGCGTTCTTGTGCGAATGATAAGGGTAGCGGTTTATCATGCGAAACCGCTTCAATAGGGGGTAATGAAGTTTTATCAGCTTGCTGGATCTGCTTAACCAAACCTGCCACAGTGGGGCTTTCAAATAAGGCTTTGAGTGGGACTTCTGTATCAGTGGCTTGTCGAATGCGTGACACGACTTGCGTGGCGATCAGGGAATGTCCACCGAGTTCAAAGAAATTGTCATGTACCCCGACACGCTCGTGCTTTAAGACATTTTGCCAAATAGCGGCAACTAACTCTTCCAGAGGATCAGTTGGTGCCACAAATGGTTTGCTTAGCTGAAATAAGTTTGTATCAGGAACGGGTAGGGCTTCTTTATCAATTTTACCATTAGGATTCAAGGGTAATGCTTCAAGTTTAATGAAAAACGAGGGCAACATATAATTCGGCAAGTGCTGCGATAAATAATCGCGTAGTTGTTGAGTTGCCTGCTGAGTTATTTTATGTTGGCCAACATAATATGCGACTAAATGATTATCATCGTTATATGGCTGGATTATCACAACAGCTTGACTAATAGCTTGATGCTCCAGTAAAAGCGCTTCTATTTCTCCACATTCAATTCTAAAGCCACGTAATTTCACTTGCCCATCGCTGCGACCCAGATATTCAATATTTCCATCCGGCAAATAGCGTGCTAAATCTCCCGTTTTGTATAAGCGTACCGATGAGTTGAATGGACTCGGTATAAACTTTTCCGCAGTCATCTGCGGTTGATTTAAATACTCTCTAGCCAGTGAATCACCGCCAATGTAAAGTTCGCCAACCATACCGATGGGCACTGATTTTTGAAATTTGTCTAACAGATAGATCTGAGTATTGTAAATCGGTTTGCCGATAGATGGATGGATGTTCCAGCAATCTGGATCAGGATCTAAAGTATAAGCAGTTACGACATGACTTTCAGATGGGCCATATTGATTATGTAATCTGCAATGTGGTAAAGCTTTAAAAAATTGAGTTATTGCAGGTGATATTTGAAGTTGCTCCCCTGATGAAATAATATCCGTAAGAGAAGTCAACTTGTCTAGATGTTTTATATGCATTTGGGAAAATTTCTGTAACACTACAACGGGAAACGTGATCATATTAATGGAATGCTGATCAATAATAGAAGCTAAGCTGGCAATATCTTGATGCTGTTCTTCGGAGATCATGCAAAGCTTTCCGCCGCTTAACCAAGCGGTAAAACATTCGAGTAGACTGATATCAAAACTGAGCGCAGCGAACTGCAACACCGTTTTAGGGACTTTACAGACATCAATATGCCATGCTAACAAATTGGCAAGCGTTTCATGAGGCACAGCAACACCTTTAGGTTTTCCCGTTGAACCTGAGGTGTAGATGATGTAGCTCAAGTTTTTGAGTGAAACACTTTGCTTTAAATTATCGACAGCTTGTTTTTCTAAGAGATGAACGTCACTATCGAACAGTAAACGCGGTGTTTGAATTGAAGGAAGTTGTTGGTTCAACGTCTGATTCGTAATGATAAATTTAGCCTTCGAATCATCAATCATATGTTCGAGACGCGCTTTAGGATAGTTAGGGTCAAGCGGTAAATATGCCCCGCCGGCTTTTAGAATACCCAACAAACATACGACGGTGTCAACACAACGACCAAGATAAACAGCGACGATGTCATCGTTACCGATCCCTCGCCCTCGTAAATAATGCGCTAGCTGGTTAGCTTGTTGATTAAGCTGATGGTAGGTAAAATTTTGCTGGTCCTGTGCAAGCGCGATTTGATCAGGTGTTGTTTGTACTTGTTTTTCAAATAACTGTTGAACACATTTTCCTGGTAAGAGCTTATTGGTTTGGTTCCACTGTTGCAGTAAACGCGATTGGGTAACTGGAAGGCTGTTGAGTTCAGAGAGTGAATTTTCTGGGGCTTTGACTACCGCTTCTAATAATTCAGTAAAGCAGTCGCGTATCCGTTCTATTGATTCGGGCAAGAATAAATCTGTATTAAATTCGAAAATACCATGAAGTTGCTTGTTATCAATATGAAAATTCAATAATAAATCAAATTTAGCTGTCTTATTGTCGTTTTCGAGTCTGCTGAGCTCTAAGTCGGAAAATTTTTGCAAAGCTTCATATTGGTTTTGTAAGACAAACATGACTTGAAAAATTGGCGAGCGGGAGGTGTCATGCTCAACTTGCAAGACTTCGACTAACTTTTCGAAATGAACTGCTTGATGTACATAGGCATCGATCGAATTCTTTCTGACTTGTTCAATGAGTTCGATAAAGCTTGGGTTACCCTGGAGATCGGTACGTAGTACTAAGGTATTAACAAAAAAGCCAATTAAATTTTCTATTGACTCGTGGGTGCGGCCCGCGGTGGGTGTGCCGATTAGAATATCATCTTGATTACTCATTCGTGAGAGTAAGACATTGAACGCAGCAAATAACACTATAAATAGAGTGGCATTGTGAGTTCTGGCTAATTGTTCTAAGCCTTGAGTTAACTCAGAACTTAAAATGAACGAGAGATGCTGTCCATTGTGGGTTTGCTGCTGTGGCCGCGGTAAGTCAGTTGGCAAATCTAGCATAAAATCACTGCCCGCTAAGGTTTGTTGCCAGTACTCAATATCCTCAGCGAGTTTGGCTTCATCTAAGACCTTGCGTTGCCAAAATGCGAAATCAACATATTGGATGTTCAGCGGTGGCAGTGGTGACTTTTCACTTTGACTGAATGCATTATATAAAGTCGCCAACTCACGCATTATCACACCTATAGACCAACCATCAGAAGCAATGTGATGTACGGTGAGTAACAGCACATGATCCTCATCGCTGAGTTTGATAAGCTGAGCTCTAAAGGGTAAATCAGTTTCAAGGTTAAACGCCAACGCCGCTTCTTCAGTGGCCATTCGCTTGACTTGCTGATTTACTTTATCGGCCGATAAATTTGATAAATCATGCTTGAACAACTGAAATTCAGGTGTGGCTTCAATGACTTGATAAGATCTACCATCTTGATTGATAAAGCGTGTGCGTAATGTTTCATGTCGGCGCTGTATTTCAGCTAAGGCCTGTTCTAGGGCAGGGGAATTCAAGTTACCTTTTATCACCCAGGCAGCTGGCATATTATAGGTGGCAGAATCGCCTTCTAATTGATCTAAGAACCACAGGCGTTCTTGCGCAAATGATAAGGGTAAAGGTTTATCATGCGCAATTGCTTCAATGGGCGGTAATGTTGTTTTATCCGCTTGTTGGATGTGTTCAACTAATCCCGCTATGGTGGGAGATTCGAATAAGGCCTTGAGTGATACTTCTGTGTCGGTTGCTTGGCGAATGCGTGAAACCACTTGAGTAGCAATCAATGAGTGCCCACCCAGTTGGAAAAAATTGTCATGCACGCCGATGCGCTTTTGATTCAAAACATCTTGCCAGATGCTGACCACCAACTCTTCTAAAGGATTGTCAGGTGCGACGAATTCATTGGTACTTTTCAATAGCCCTGGGTCTGGCTTCGGCAGAACTTTACGATCTATTTTGCCATTGGGTGTTAACGGAAGGGCGTCTAGCGTGATGAAGTAGCTTGGTATCATATAATCAGGCAAGCAGGTTTTGAGTGCATCACGAAGTTCATTCACAGAAACGGGTTTATCTTTATAAACGACATAAGCAGCTAACTGTTTATTACCATTAAGTTCAACTGGTATCACCAACGCACGGTTTACAGTGTCGAGCTCAGTTAACGCAGCCGTGACTTCCCCGCACTCAATTCTAAAGCCACGGATTTTAACTTGATTATCTACTCGGCCCAGGTATTCGATATTCCCATCAGGCAAGTAACGCGCTAGGTCTCCGGTTTTGTAGAGATGCTCACCTGGCTTAAAGGGAGAATCGATAAATTTTTCCTTGGTCAATGTGGGTTGATTTAAATAACCTCTAGCTAAGCCTAATCCACTAATATGTATTTCACCAGCAACGCCAATTGGAATGGGGTTTACGTTAGCATCTAAGATAAAGACTTGTTTATTTGCGATGGGTTTACCAATAGTATTAATGCCATCGATTGTACGTAACATGCAGGTTGTGTAAGTCGTATCTTCACTTGGGCCATACAAATCGTAAACACGTTTGACATTACATGTTTGATATAGTTCATTCACTAATGATTGATTAAGTGGCTCGCCAGCAAGATTAATGGTTTGCACAGAGCTGGGTATGGCGTCTAGTTCAATAAGTTCTTGCATAACTGATGGAACGGTATTAATTAAGGTGATCGGTTTTTTTGACTCAAGTGCCGGTAAGTCAAGCGCATTGTTCACCAATACAATAGTTCCTGAACTCGCTAGTGGCGTAAAGATCTCAAATATAGACAAATCAAAACAAATTGAGGTTCCAGCGAGCACGCCTTGTAATTCATCTTTTGAATAGTGGTTTATCGCCCAGTCAATTAAACACGAAGTACTTTTATGTTCAATTGAAACGCCCTTGGGTTTGCCCGTAGAGCCTGAAGTATAAATGATATAGGCGAGGTTGCTTGCTGACAGTGTAGTGTCTAGATTGTGTTTGGGTAATACATTTAGTGTTTGACCAAGCGAATCAATTGCGATGCAGTTGAGCGTATGAGTCGGTAGCGATTCACTTAGAGCCCTGTCAGTTATAATGAATTGAGTCTGAGAATCCTCTAGCATATAAGCGATCCGCGCAGTGGGATAAGTTGGGTCAAGCGGTAAGTAGGTGCCACCGGCTTTGAGAATAGCTAAGAGACTGATTATCATGTCAAACGAGCGTTCGAGATAGACAGCGACTAATATTTCAGGTCCGACACCTTGCTGTTGCAAGTAATGCGCGAGTTGATTGGCGCGTTCATTGAGCTGAAAATAGGTGAGAGAGCGATCTCCAAAGACGACAGCGATATTATCAGGCGTTTTATCAACTTGTTGTTCAAACTGTTCATGGATGCAAGTTTCAGTGATTGGCTTGTCGGTCTGATTTAATGTCGTTAGAAAATTTAGTTCATCTGATCTAACAATAGAAAGTTGCTTTAGCTGAGAGTCAAGAACTTGCGGAATTTGCGCGAGAAGATAGATAAAATTTTCAAAAATATTGTTAATCAGTGTCGATGAAAACAATAATGCATCGTAACTCAACTTCAATTTTAAGTTGTCACCCTCATAACAATTCATACTTAATGTATAAGGAATGCTATGATGAATGTTAACAGTCGTAGTTGCGTCGTTAGGTGACATTAATACGGATTCGAGTGAATAGGGCAGGTAGGTAAACAAACTCTCAAATAAAGTGAACTCTGGGTCAAGAGAAAGACTTCGAATGATTTTAGGTAAGGGATCTGATTGGTATGGCTCTAACTGTTGATTCAGCACAGCTGTCTGATTAAGCAGCTCTCGTATCGTTGATTCCTGATTGAGTTCAATTCTAAAAGGCGTAGTGTTAATGAATATTCCATTAGCTCGCAAGTATTTATAACTGTCTTGATCACGACAACCGCGTACACTGCCAAACGTGATGTCATCTTTTTGCAGATATTTAGCAAGGAGTATCGCCCAGCTGGTTTGCAATAAATGATGCATATTGCTATTTTCATGTTGGAGTCGTTCTGTTAACTTGAGATGTAGCTCTGGATCAAGTTTATGAGTGAGTGTTTTGCACTCCACATTGTTTGAAAGCTTAGTGTGTGTGGCTTTATCTGCAAGCTGATTTAAGGTGTCAGGCACAACGCCGGACAAATACGTATCCCAGAAACCTTGGTCGTAGCTGCGGTCAGAATATTGTTTAGCATAGTCTAAGAATAAACTGTCATGATTAGCTTGAGTTGATTTCCCATTCAAACAATCCTGGTAGAGATCAGTAAACTCATTTAGCATTCCAATCATCGACCAACCGTCGGTGATAATATGATGAATGGTGACGATATATGTGAATACTGCCTCACCTTGTTTGAATGCAGCAACACGGATCAGAGGCGGTTTGTTAAAGTTAAAACCCTTTAATTTATCTTCAATTAAGAATTGGTCGATTAGGCGTTGTTGCCTCTGTGGATCAGAATCTGAAATATCATGAATTTCTATCGGTAATTGTGCACAAGCATAAGCCCGCTGGCTCGGAATGCCACTCTCATCGATTCCAATTGCAAGTTGTAGTGCTTGATGATTTGAATAAATCATCTGCCATACTTTTATAAAAGCAGTGGGATCAAATTTAGCTGTGCTTTTGCATTCGTGCTGAAGTAAATAAGTATCAGGCTGCTGCATTAAGCTACATTGAAGATAAATCCCTTGTTGCATAGCTGTTAAGGGATACGATGCTCCACTGTTATTATGTGCCATGTTTTATCCATGTGATCCTATTACCAATAACTGACTATATCGGCCGAATATTGATGATGTTAACGAGAAACAAATAACTTAAGGTTTTTTATTCTGGGCCGATATTGATAAGATGAAGATGGTTAAAATACAGTTTTATCCCGAACAAAATAATTGACTCGGAACGGTTACTTGCAGATATTCTGGCAACGGTGGGATCAGACTCAAATCGTTAATTAATTGGTTATGATCAGGATCAGTCGTGTCAACAAACCCATTGAATTTATACGTCATGTACATCATGCGGTTGCGATCGGTCGTAACAAAGTCAGCGCGCAGTTGTTGCTTAGCGAGTTTTGCTTGTTGTCGTAAATAGGTAATAATAACTGTGCCAACGCCTCGCGCTAATACCCGGCATGACATTAATAACAGTTGCACTACCCAACTGTCATCAACTGCTTGCAATAACACTAAGCCAATTTTTCCATAATCGCCAAACTTATCATCCAATTGGGCGACCAACAATTCATGCTCGGGTGAAGCGAGCAAGTGTTTTAGTTGTTGATAATCGTAGGTAATACCTGTGGTATTGAGTTGGTGGGTGCGGACTGTTAATTCTTCAGCTCTTGCTAAATCATCTTCGGTTGCTTTGCTGATTGTTAAATGCATTTTCAATGTTACTAAAAATTCTTCTTTTGGGCCGGTAAAGCTTTCTTCAATAACGGTTCGCACTTGATCTTGCTGATACATCATGCGACGTTTGCTACTATCCTCGGTAATAAAAATAGGCGTGAATTCAGGTGCATCTAAAAGCGTTTCTACTACATTTGCGTTAAGGCATAATACTTCAGGCAGAGCATATAAAACTTCTTCACGCTCAAATGCCTGATCATCTATGAATGCAAAACTGTCTAAACTTAAATTAAGTTTTTCAGAAATTGTTTTTATGCTGGTAGATTTATCTTCCCAATTAATTTGTGGATACAAAAAGTAATCTGCCAGTCCGAATTCCTGCAGTTTAGAAAATGCTAAGTCATGATCATTGCGACTTGCGATTGAGTGTAAAATCCCGCGTTGGTCCAATTGCTTAATAATATCTGCGATGTGTGGTTTTACGTTAACAATAGGATCTTCAAGTAATGTTCCATCCCAGAGTGTGTTATCTAAATCCCAGACTAAACACTTTTTACTCGTAGCTGTCATGACGCTATTGAATAGGTGCTTGCGCTGCATAATCAGCGATTAATATTTCTTGAATTTCAGTGCTACCTTCAATAATGGCGAGTACTTTTGCATCGTTAAGATAGCGATATAACTCACTACTTTCATGTAAACCGTTAGCCCCATGGATATGAATAGCATGCGCCGCGACTTGTTGAACCATGTCAGCACAAAAATATTTGGCGATGCTGGTTTCGATAATCGTTTCAGAAGCCTGTTCACTGCGCAATTGCGCAGCGTGCACACACAATTGCGATGCTGCGCGGTATTGAACAAGCATCTGGGTTAAACGTTTTTTTATTAATTGATGTTCTTTTAATGCTTGCTTGAATTGTTGGCGTTGATTGACATAACGTTGTGTGCTCTCAATACATGTTTTGGCTAAACCTAAACTTAACCAACCCATGCAGTAGCGACCTAAATCTAAGGAGGTTGTTGCGACATGTGAAATGCCACCCCCTTTGCGCCCGACAATTGCATCGGGAGAAACAACACAAACATTACAATCCACTTCCCCTAACATCGCACCACGAAAGCCCACCATTCCTTGGATGGGTTCGACAGTCACACCTGCTTGCTTGCTTTCCACTAAACAGGCGACGGCCTGATCGTCAAGGTAAGCAAACATCAAAAAAACATCCGCATATTGTGCCCCTGAGATCCACTTTTTAATTCCCGTTAAGTGATAGTACTCATCGTTGGGTGATAACTCGCTGGTGATACTGGTAATATCACTGCCATGCTCCGGTTCAGATAAGGCAAAGGCGGCGTAACAATTACCTGCAGCAAGCTCTGGTAGCCACTGTTGTTGTTGCTCAGAGCTCCCCCAACGGACTAAGCTTTCACACACCATCAAATGCACGGTCAACATACTTGCCAGAGAACCACTGACTGTCGCGATAGATTTAATAACGCGACCTAGCGTGATTGGTGTAACCTCAGAACCACCCAATGCCGCTGGCACATTCAACCCCAAGCAGCCTAGCTCTGCTAGTTGGATTATAATCTCACGCGGGAGGTTTTGCTCGCGGTCGTATCGCCCGGCATGGGGTTTGACGTTAATATTTAAATACTCAGTTAATTGTTGCAGTAAGTTATCATCATTCATGATCTTACTCACTAGACTTGTTGATAACGAAATCTGAAATTGCTATCAAAGAATCGAAATTCTTCATGTCTAAATCTTCATTTTGAATTCTAAACTGATAGTTTTTTTCAATAAATAGTACTAACTGCATCGCGAATAAGGAATTGAGTAAACCAGCGCTAAAGATCGGTGTGTCATCTCGTAATTCTTTGTCACCGATGTAACCGCGCAGGAATTCTTTGATCTCACCGGTAACTTGAGTTTTATCAACCATGTTGGATCTCCTGATAATCATAAAACCCTTTGCCACTTTTGGTGCCCAAGTGACCCGCCGCAACCATCGTTTTCAGCAACGGGCAAGGTTGGTACTTAGGATTGTTAAAACTTTCATGTAGCACCTCAATCGATTGTAAAATGGTATCCAAGCCGATCATATCAGCTGTCGCCAGCGGACCCATTTTGTGTTCAAAACAATTTCTAAATATTTTATCGATGTCTTTAGCTTGCGCGACGCCTTCCTCGACTAAATAAATTGCCTCATTAATAGTGAGCATTAACACGCGATTTGAAACAAAGCCAGGTGAATCGTTGACTATCACGGCTTGTTTATGAATTTTGTTTAGGAAGTCCTCTGAGATTGCAATGGTTTGATCGGAGGTATGTTTGCTGCGGATAACCTCCACCGTATTTTTTAAGGGGACTGGATTCATGAAGTGCATGCCCAGCACGTGCTTCGGATGTTTGGTGCGCTCAGCCAAACGCGTGATCGGAATCGCTGATGTATTCACTGCAAAGATACAATGCTCAGGGCAGAAGGCATCGAGTTGCTCATACACTTGGCATTTGATATCCCAATCCTCGGTAACATTCTCCACTACATAATCGACTTGGCTTAACTCGGAGTAGTCGGTCGTAGGATGAATATTCTCAATGATTAGTTCGGGCGCAGCAACAAGGCTATCGCGCTTGAGTAGAGCTTGGATACGCAGGTTGTTGTAAATTGTGTCGCGAGATGCCTCAAGTTTTTCTTCGCTAGTATCCACTAGCACAACGTGCATCTGATTCTCAGCGACGACTTGTGCCACACCGCAACCCATCACACCTGCTCCGATAACACCGACTTGCTTAATATCAGTCATAATTGTAATCCCTTACAGTAACGAGCCTGGTTCAAAATGTTATCATAAGTAGTCCAAGGTAACAAATCCTTTAGTTGGAATTTTCTCGCAACCATTCACAAATATTGGCTAGCAATACTTGTGGGACCACGACTTTAGATGCCTCTAATTGCCAGATATTGGCTTGATCTGATTTGAGCACATCAATATGAGTAAACTCGCTAAGCGTTGTATCGTGATCTGTTATGAATAAGGTACGTGAAACAGTATTTTCAAATGTTTGCAGTTGAAGTGCAATGATTTCTTTGATGAGGGTGGAATTAAATTGATGTCCAAAAGATTCAATTGATGAGAATACCTCTGGATTATTATATTCAATATGTTTCAGCTGTTCGTGTGCAAGAACTTGTTCCAAATATTGATGCCCGGTTTCAATAGGTGACCACAGGACTAACTCATTAATGTTGCCATATTCCTCAGCATATTTCAGTGCTAGTGAAGAGCCAATGCGTGCGCCAATCAAACAAATTTTCTCAAGCTGGTTTGTATTTCTAAAGGTATTAACCACTATATCTATATCACTTAAACATTGAGATAATGTTAATGCTTCAAAGTCACCACTTGAATCTCCACTTCCGTAATAATCAAACCGTATCACAGGATACCCTTCTTGAGCTAGCTTCTGCGCTAATTTGTTTAACGCTCGATGATAATTATGATATTCATGGCCGATGGGGTTGCAGATCAAAATACCTTTATCTTGCAGCTCAGTCACAGGGTAATGGGTATGCGTAAACAATTTAATGTCACCTGATTTAATAAAGGCGGGTGCAATTTTGCAGAATACATGATTGAGTTCGCGTGTTTGCGCATCGCTATTATCCTCAAACATCATTGCTAATTGTTGCAAATTATTAAAGATCAAATCAATTGGTTTATACTGAACGCCGGCCTGTTCTTGAATGTGATAAATCGCTTTGAGCGACAGTAATGAATGACCACCCAAGTCGAAAAAGTTATCGTAGCGGTCAACTTTATCAATGGCTAACAGTTCTGCCCAAACATCGGCGATCGCTTGCTCCAGTTTTGTTTGAGGTGGCGTATAAGACTTACGTTCAATACTATGGCGGTCTGGTTTGGGTAATTGTTTACGGTCAATTTTGCCGTTCGGCGTTAAGGGAAAGGCATCCATATTAATGAAGTGAGTCGGTAGCATATAGTCCGGCAACTGTTGTTTGATGGCATCGCGCAGTTCACCGTCAGGTGGAGGCTTACCTCGAAAGACGATATAGGCCACTAAGTGTTTATCTTCATCTGTTGTTGCCATCACCAGTGCACTGTTCACAGTATCTAGCTCAGTTAATACAGCTTCAATTTCCCCGCATTCGATTCTAAAGCCGCGGATTTTAACTTGCTGATCAAGCCGGCCGAGATATTCTATTTCTCCATTGGGTAGGTATCGGGCCAAGTCCCCGGTTTTATAGAGTCGTTCGTTAAGGTTAACTGGATTTGTAATAAACTTCTCTTGTGTCAACTCGGGGCGATTGAAATAGCCTCTGGCAAGCCCGGCACCTGCGATATGAAGTTCACCTGGGACACCAATCGGTGAGGAGTTTAAGTGCTTATCCAAAATCATAAAGTTTTCACTTAGCAACGGTTTGCCGATGGTGATACGGTTGTCATGCGCTTCGAGCTTTTTAACGCTTGACCAGATGGTGGTTTCAGTAGGCCCATAAAGATTATAGGCTTGCTTTGTCAGTTGACAGAGCTGGCTCGCT
>SDBT01014248.1_pt1 | contig 12692 bp, 11 predicted proteins | sample 2277101 | NCBI WGS metagenome assembly SDBT01 (sample SAMN10404973, study PRJNA504765) | marine sediment metagenome | isolation source: marine sediment core GS10_PC15, 103 cmbsf | place: Arctic Ocean: Southern Knipovich Ridge | collected 2010 | reverse complement strand
ATGATACGGGTAGATGAGTTCTTCATACGGTCTCCTTTTAGATATGAATTGGCTTATCTTCTTCTTACCCTCACCCTACCAAAAAACAGCCTCCTAATGGAAGTATTCCCCCTGATTTTTCAACCTCCGGAGGGCCTGGATACAAGAATATACGTGAATCTGGTCAATATAGGGTTGTTTTGGCTTATTTCACAAGCTCATAACAACGATTGCACAGATTATGCTCACGCTCTGTTTGCGTCCATTGCCAGCAACGGGGGCATTTCTCGCCAGCCGCCTTTTCTGCCTTCAAATACACGCCTGAGTAGGCTTCGTTTAATCCCTCCCGGCTTGGAGCAAATGCAAATTGCGAGAGAATTGCAAAATCTTTGAAAAATTTCTCTGCCGATTCCCCTTTAGCTTCTAGATCATTCAAGAACTGCTGCAGCCGTTTTCCTTCAGGGCTATCCGGATCCACAAACATCGTGATCTTTGCATCCAAGGAGCGTTTAATAATATTTTGTTCCCGTAATGGTTCGGTTTCTTTGAGCATAGCTGAACGAATTGCTTTAAGTGTATCCCACCGCTTTTTTTGTTCGCCGATAATGGTGAGCTCTTTAATTTCATGCAATGTATTAGACATTCCAAAAATCGCATAGCTCTCTGCTGATTTAAGCGCAACATTTTCTTTCGAAAGCTCGTCCCAGATGTTTTTCAACCGGTTAAACTTCTGTAGATGGATCGACTCCTTTTTATCCTTCTGATACAGATCAGAAATTTGCTCGGCAGTAAATGAAAAGATCGGCGCCATCAAGCGCGTTAATGTGTCAAGTATGTGAAAGCAGGCGGTTTGAACCGAACGGCGAGCGTGCCCATCTGCTTTTTCCACATACAGGCAATCTTTTACGATTTCGAGATAAAACATACTTATGTTTACCGAACAGTAATCGCTCAACTTATGAAACACGGCAGTAAAATCATACTGATCATACGCATCCAATACCGCATAATTAAACTCAAACAGCTCCTGAAGTGCATATTGATCGATCATGCGCATCTTACTCAGTGGTATTGCATCGGTAGTACTATCGAAATCGTATAGATTAGAAAGCAAAAAGCGACACGTATTACGTACCTTGCGAAACACCTCTTGCACATTGCGTATCAAAATATCGGAGACAACTGCTTCGCTAGAAAAATCAATACTGGACGCCCACAAGCGCAACCCATCAGTACCTAGTTTGTCGATCATCTCTTGTGGCGCCACCACGTTGCCCACTGATTTTGACATCTTGTGCCCTTTGGCGTCCACGGTAAATCCATGCGTAATGATCATTTTCGTGGAAGGAGTTCCTTCAAGCGCCATGCTGGTGAGCAAGGAACTTTGAAACCATCCACGATGCTGATCTTTTCCCTCAAGATACAGATCAGCCGGGTAGCCAAGTTCTGGATTATTCAGCAAAACCGCAAAATGGCTTATGCCGGAATCAAACCACACATCAAGGATGTCATGTTCTTTTTTGAACGATTGTGCCCCACAGGAAGGACATTTCAGATCTGCAACGCCAAGATCAGCCATTGAAACATGCTGCCAAAACTCGATCCCCTCTTTTGCCACTCCCTGGGAAACAGTATCAATAAACTGTTTGGTAATATGCGTGTAATCGCACGTTGTACAAAGCAATGCAGGAATCGGCACACCCCACGCCCGTTGACGAGAGATACACCATTCTAGGCGTCCTTCAATCGTTGATCGCAATCGATTAATAGATTTTTCAGGCAACGCATCAATCATTTCAGTTGCTTGCAGCACCCGCTCTTTAAGCCCATCGTGAGCCAGATTAAAGAACCATTGTTTGGTGGCACGGAATACCAATCCTTTGCGGCATCGCCAGCAATGTGGATAGGGATGCCGGATTGATGTTTTATAAAAAAGCCGATCACGGGCTGCTAATGTTCTGAGAACCCAAATCTGCCCGTCTGAAACCGGCATGCCTATCAGTTCTTTCGGTTCTATTTCGTCGGTGTATTTCCCATCGGGGCCCACCGGAGAATAAATTTCGAGATTATTTTTGATCCCCGTCTCATAATCTTGTGGTCCCGCACCGGGGGCAGAATGCACAAAGGCCGTACCCTCGTCAGTGAGAACCATTTGGTCAGATATAATTGGTACTACTAACCCATCAACAAACGGATGCTCTACATGAAGTCCAGCAAACTGATCTGAGGTAAGCTCCGCAACCACATTCTTTTCTCCGCCTACCATTTCAATTAATGAATCCGCCAACTCTTTACCGATTAAAATATATTTGTCGTTGAGATGCAATAGAACATATGTCGCGTTCGGCTTGATCAGCACAGCTCTATTTAACGGCAACGTCCATGGAGTAGTCGTCCACACGGTCACGTATATTGGTTCATTAATTGCAGGAAACAGTTTTTTAGCTCCATCGCTCGTGAGGGGAAACAGAACGTAGATTGAAGGATCTTTGCGATCAGCATATTCAATTTCTGCATTTGCGAGTACTGTTTCGCATGATGCACACCACGGCACCGTTTTATTGCTCCGCTCAATGTATCCCTTCTCAACAAACGAACCGAGCGCCTGTAGCTCTTTGGCTTCATACGCAAAGTTCATCGTCAAATAGGGATAGTCCCAATTCATGAGCACGCCAAGGCGTTTAAACTCTTCCTTTTGCACCCCAACCCAATGCGTCGCATAAGCACGGCACGCTTTAATGAGCGCTGGCCGCGAAAGATCTGGTTGCTCCTGCGTTACCTTGAGCTCAATCGGCAATCCATGACAATCCCAGCCGGGAGTGACCGGAACCTGCATGCCAAACATACGGCGTGATTTGCACGCAATATCCTTTAAAATTTTGTTGTATGCGCCTCCCAAATGAATATGCCCATTAGCGTATGGAGGACCATCGTGGAAGACAAACCGAGGATTTCCTTTATTGTGCGTAAACGTTTTTTGGTAGAGATCCTCATCTGCCCACCGCGCAAGCATCGCCACGTCATCCTCTTTGGCATTCGAGCGGATAGGAAACTCGGTACGAGGCAAATTCAGGGTTTCTTTAAAACTGACTTTCTTTTCTGATTTTGGGGTATCAGCCATATATCTTCCTTCAGATGGTTCTATTCCTCACATTCCGGGAGTTTGAGTATACGGATTTTTTGAATTTTTACTATAAGAAAAGGTAAAAGGCTCGCAAATCTGCTACACTATGTTTTCATCATGAACTATACAAACAAAACCATCGGCATTTGGGGATATGGGCGCGTAGGAAAAGCGGCAGCACAGTTTCTGCAAAGCCGTGGCGCTACCATACTAATCTATGATGAAAGACCGATCCAGGCACCCTCTTCAATGCTTATTGCCAAATCAGTCGAGCAGCTTTTTGAGTCGGATTATCTGTTGCCCAGCCCTGGCGTTGATACACGAGCGTATCGAACGCAGTATCAAGGCAAATGGCTATGCGAGCTGGATCTCTTTCATAATCATTTTCATAAACCGATCATTGCGATTACTGGATCAGTAGGAAAAACTACCGTCACGCATCTGCTTGCCCAAGCGCTTGCTGCTGCTGGTTGGCGCGTGAAGGCGATTGGTAATATTGGTGTTCCTTGTTTGGACATCGTAAAGCAACAAGATGAACTTGATGCGGTAGTATTAGAAGTTTCCAGCTTTCAGCTTGAGTTCGCAAAATCATGTGCCCCCGATCTGGCGATCTGGACAAACATGCACCCGAATCACCTTGATCGGCACGGCAGCATGCAGGACTACTTTGAAGCAAAATCAAATCTCATTCGCTATCAAACCAAAGAGCAATCTGCTTTGTTGCCCGTAGAGCTACATCAAGAACTGCACGATTTACACCTAAAAAGTTCGCTCTCTTTTTTTGGGAAAGCGCCCAAAATTCTCAATTATCCTTTTTTTTCTATTGAGAACCAAGAGATTCACCTGCAGAATCGCGACACCACAACATCAATTATCCCATTAAATAGTCTTGATCAATCGATATTCCCTATTAACTGGCTTATGGTATATGCAGCGCTTCATTTACTAAAAGTCACCCCTCAACCACTCACTATCAAGCCGATATCTCATCGGCTTGAACTGGTAGCCACGATTGCTGGCGTTACGTTTTACAACGATTCAAAGTCTACTACTCCTGTATCCACACAGGCAGCTCTTGCGGCCCTTGCCGCTCCGCGCACGATTCTTTTTCTAGGAGGGCTCAGCAAGGGGATTGATCGCACCCCATTGATTCAGTCCTTGCAGAATAGACCGCTCCAAGTGATCTGTTTTGGCAAAGAGGCAGCCCTGCTACATCAACAATGCACCGCCCTTCAAATCCCTTCGCATTCATTTGCCACACTCGATGAAGCGTTTCAATTGTGCACTATGATTACGCAACCCAATGATTGCGTTCTTTTTTCTCCTGCAGGCTCTAGCTTCGATCTGTTTGAGAATTATGAAAAACGGGGAGAGGAATTCAAAGCATTAGTGTTGAGATATGGCAAAACAACCACCATCTCTTGATTGCTATTACCGGTTCCCCGTATCTTCTGTTGGCAAGGCTTATCAAAACTCAAAGGAAGATCATGTCTATTCCCCAAAAAATCCTTCTACTTGCACTATTACCCTGCATAACAAACACATCAGCTGAAACACTCTCTATCTCAAAACGGTGTGAATCAATTCATCGGCAGAAATATTTAACCATGCGTTTAAAGCGATCGATTGGCCTTCTTCGGCTAATGCCCACACAAAAAACGCGCACTCTTCTTCATATGGATCCTGCAGAATTTCGTCACCCTCTCATTATTGATACGGTGGCCATGATACAAAAGCGACATTCGCTGGATCCACTTTTTGAGTCTTGGGAATCATTAGTTGGGTTCCAACATGTAGACGATCCGCTTTTTGCACGCGAATTTACCGAACTTGTTTTTGCAATACAACGCCAACTGGTACAACGGTCACCAGAATCCAAAACAAAGCTCTTTCCCTCAATGAGCGGCATCGACGCACTTCTTGCGCTTGCAGAAACTACTTATACCGAAGCAATGGCAACGAGATATTACTACGTAAAACGTATTGAAAAATCAATGAACAGTCTCAAAAGTATTAACTGTGGTCGCCACATATTCTTCGAAAAAGATGGGGAAGGGCTATTTGTACCAACTCGATTCCATACACTCGAGCATCCCGAGGTACGGCATTGCATTGAACAGATGGATCGCCAAAATTCTCTAACCCCTCTTATCTGGCTATCGGACTCGTTTGCAAAGATGAAATGCTTAGATGATGAACAGTTTCTCAAAGAGTTCCTTCTTCTGCATCTTGCCGTGCAACACAACATTGGCATACACAACTCAGGAACAAAAGGGACGTTGCGTGAAGAAACCGTTCAAGAGATCACCAAAATTTATCGAGCCAATATGAGCAATCTTCCGATAGAAACGATCCTGGAAGCTATTAATATGCTTGGAGAAGAGCTGCCTCCTCTTATTGAACACCTTGAAATCAACAACCCCGATCTCTCTTGGAAGCAATGGTTTCAAAAGAATAAGTGGACGATACCCCTCGTGATAGGCCAAGCCGGCGTCAATGTTGGATGGTGGTTGTTCAAACAAAAATATGACCGCAATTCGCATGGTAGATAAAGCGCTTCGGACCGATTTGCGTATTTTTCTCAGCATAGTCATCACCCTCACGCTCATCGGCCTCGTATTTGTATACTCAGCAAGCTCCGTTTTTGCGATGGAAACCTTTGGTAGCAGTTTCTACTTTGTAAAAAAACATCTTATCGGCATTGCAATTGGCCTTGCAGGCATTATCACTCTTCAATTTTTTTCACGCGAAACGATTAAACTAATTGCCCCTCTCCTATTTCTAGGAGCCCTTATTCTAACGGCATGCACACTTGTTCCGGCTTTTGCGTATCGCGTGCATGGATCAAGTCGTTGGATTCGCTTTTTTCATTTTACATTTCAACCAAGTGAACTATTAAAGATGGGTCTCATTCTGTTTCTTGCCGCCTATCTACCCCATAAAAAGAGACGGTCCTCATTTGTATACGGTTACCTTCCCATACTATGTATCATACTCATTCCCAGCCTTATTCTTTTAAGGCAACCCGATTTTGGCCTCACCATCACCCTCTTCTTTACTACGTTATTACTCCTCTTTGTGAGCCAGTTTGAAATCAAACATATCCTGCTCACCCTTCTTTCGTTTATTCCGATCGGCACTCTTCTTATTCTCATGCGCCCCTATCGCTTAAAACGAGTGCTGACCTTTTTTAATCCCTGGCATGATCCGCAAGGGTCTGGATTCCAAGTTATTCAATCACTAATTGCGATTGGATCGGGAGGGTTTTGGGGAGTAGGTATCGCACAGTCAAAACAGAAATTCTTCTACCTTCCCATGCAACACACTGATTTCATCTTTGCTATTATCGCGGAGGAAGTAGGCTTTATTGGCGCATTTATTCTCATATCACTTTATCTGGCACTTCTTTATAGTGCGATTAAAATCGCACAGCAGCTGCGAGATCAGTTTTCACAACTCGTGGTAATTGGCTTTACTACGCTGGTTAATCTACAGGCCGTAATCAATATTTGTGTGGCTTCCGGGCTATTGCCAACAAAGGGTATCGCTCTTCCCTTCGTGAGTTATGGAAATACCGCATTGGTGTGCAATCTTTGGATGGTTGGTGGTATCATGTTGTTGGTTCGAGCAGAAATAAAATAAATTTGTTGAATAAAAAGGAATTTCATGAACAAGTTTCCGTTCCACCACGCCCTTCTTGCCCTCATCTTCACGGCACCGCTCGTTGCACAACCACCACGCTTGACTATTGTACTTGTGGTAGATCAGCTAGCAAGCCATTTTTTTATGAAGCCATCTGCTTATTTTAAAGGGGCATTCAAACAACTGCTCCAAAATGGCATTGTATATGAACAGGCAAATTTTCCTCACGGAATGCCTTCAACCGCTACCGGGCATGCCGCATTGAGTACCGGTACCTATGCGCACAATCACGGCATTATTGGTAATTACTGGTATAATAAAGAAGGAACGAAAAAGCTCAAATGCTACCTTGACTCTCCCGAAGATGCCGCCTTATTTATTCCGGGTGGCTTATCAACAAATCGAGGGTACTCATGCAAGAATTTGCTCGTGGATGGAATTTCTGATCAATATATGATTGCAAGTAAAAACAATGATCGTTCGGTCTACTCCTTCTCATTAAAATCTCGCGCCTCCATGGGAATGGGCAACCATCGCGGTAAAAACATATGGTTTGATACTAAAACCGGCCGGATGACCTCCAGTAAAGCTTTTTTTGATGCATTGCCTGCGTGGCTTAATCAGTTTAATGCAACCCATCCAGTGGCCGCGCATCAAGATATATCGTGGCAATTGATGTACTCCCCATCAAGCAAGCAGTACCGATTTGATCATGCACGCGATGATCGTTTTGGCGCATTTAGCGAACACATACAAAAACGCCACATTACCCTGACCCCGAAACAAGGAGAGGCCGAAGAAAAATATGCCGAAGCTCATAAATGGTTTGAGGTAGTACCTGCCGAAAATCAGTATGTGCTTGATTGTGCATACACCGGCATACGCAACGAGTTGCCCCATAACAAGCATATGCTCGTATGGATCTCACTAAGCGGCATCGATAAGCTTGGCCATCGCGTTGGTTCACATAATATTGCGCTCATAGACATGCTCTACAAGCTTGATATGCAGCTCAAAACGTTTATGAATTCAATAAAAAAGCTTCTCAAGAAAAAAGAAAGTGTTGCCTATGTGCTCACCGGCGATCATGGAGCAATGCCTCTTCCACAACTCCTTGCCATGGATGGGTATCCGGCAAAACGATTGAATTCAGATGAGGTTAGAGCCGCAACTAATGAACAACTCAAAGAAAAATTTGGCATAGAAGATTTGGTGAAAGCGTACAAAACTCCTCAATTTTTCCTCGATGAACCAAAATTTGGCGCATTGTCACCAGAAGAACAACGCACCATCTCGCACGAAATTACACAGTTTCTCAAAAGCGTTCCCGGTATCAGGCATGCCTGGACATTTGAGGAACTTAATAGTACCACTTATCCCACGCATTCATTCGAAGAGCATTTAAAACAACAGCTGTATCCAGGGCTATCTGGCCGCATTACTGTCCAAACCCATCCATACATTCTGATGACCGATTATCATCTTGGCACCGGCCATAAAACCCCATACAATTACGATACACAAGTGCCGCTTATCATTTACCGCAGGAACATGCTGGAGAAAAAGCATATTAAATCGAAGGTGTGGACAACGCAACTTGCGGCCACGCTTGCAAGCATTCTCGAAGTACCCCGCCCATCGGCGGCTACGTTTGGCATGCTACCTGAGATCGCACAGGGGTAGCATTAGGGACGGTTGTTATTGCACTAGATTTTTTCACTCTGCTCAGTACACTGATACGCAAAAACTTCCTCTTTTACGTACAAAGGTGTTGTATGGAGCATAACAAACAGATCCAAGAATTTTCCCCATCATTACCATCCCAACCCTCCCATGATCCGCTTCAGGATGGGATCAGCTGCATAACATTAGTTCGTGTCTCTGGATCGGATGTGGATGTGGTGAATGCAGCGCGCGTTTCGTATGGCAAGGTAGTAAACGAAATGGAAGAACGGGACAGCAAGCTGATTCGTTTTTTAATTAAACATCAACATACAAGCCCATTTGAGCATAATCAGCTTTCGTTTCGCATAAAAGCCCCTCTCTTTGTGGTGCGCCAATGGATGCGACATCGTATGCATTCTTATAATGAAATCAGCTATCGATACGTAAAAGCGCCGGTGGAGTTTTATATTCCTCACCGTTGGCGATATCAAGACAAAGATAATAAGCAATCTTCCGTAGGTAGTTTTGAAAATGAAGAGATTCGTGCTGCGTACAAACAATCTATTGAGCAAAGCTATTGCACATATGAAGAACTTCTTGCGCAAGGGGTTTCGCGCGAAATGGCTCGTGCCGTGCTGCCTTTGTGCACGTACACCGAATTCATATTCACCAGCAATCTGCATGCGTTGATGCATTTTTTAAAGCTTCGTCTGAGTGCAGGAGCGCAAAAGGAAATTCGCCTCTTTGCAGCTAGTATGCTTGCCTTGGCATTGCCGCATTTTCCCGTTTCGCTAAATGTCTGGAGCGAGCTGCACGTGCCACAAATTAAAGATGAGTTTACGGGACTATTTACTGAGCTGACAGTCTAGCTTTTTCTTGATCCAACACCGTTCTTAGCTTATCATCCATGCTATTATTGAGCCATGTGCCATCAAGAGCGTAGACACAGTCAAACCATTGCAACTGTTTCACGCCCATAAGCGTAGCAACCAAAATACGCAACTGATTACCATCCAGCCATTCTATTTTGTGCAGTGTGCTATTTGCAGCAGAAATATTACCGACCACCTTTCCATCTGCGGCCATGCAAATGGCAATCTGGCATTGCCAAGAATAATAGCCCCATCTGCCATACTTCTCAAGCTCTGCCTTTTGAACAAAATAAGGGCGTAGCGCTCTAAAACGATCTTTTTTTAAGTAGGTACATCTTGCCACCAATAACCCGTCGGGAGACAACTTGCCCTCCACTTGTATTTTTTCAAAAAAAGGAGCGTTTTCAATCTCTTGAGCAAGCTCATCGCTATCGCACACTGCTTCGACTTCCATCGCACCTATAGGCAAAGTAGAAAGCACGAGCACCAAAAGCGCCATACTGAATAACCACCTTTTATTCATCCGAAATTCCTCCATCATCTGATACAGCCTTATCGTAAAGGATTTTAGTATAGCAGGATTACATCGACAGACAACCAAGCAATGGCCGGGAAAGCCTATACAACCCTTGACGCAGAACAGCTTTTAAACTACACTTTGAATCATGAGTTTTATAAAAATCCTTATCTATCGCACAAAAAATGGCAGGGTCCCCTTCTCAAAGTGGAAGGATTCGCTTGATGAGAAGGCGAGAGCTATCATTCGTACAAGACTCGACAGGGTCAGGCTCGGTAATTTTGGAGATAGCAAACGAATCAAAGATGGTAATGGTATTTGGGAGCTACGCATATCGTACGGTCCTGGCTATCGCATCTATTTTGGCAAAATGAAAACAACACTCGTAATTCTGCTGGTTGGTGGTAACAAGGGAAGCCAAAAGCGAGATATTGAAAAAGCAAAACAGTATTGGCTTGAAACGGAGGAGTCATTCCATGAATAAAAAAAGATTACTCGATTATCAAGAAGAACTCATTAAAGATCTGCACGACACTAATGAAGCTCTTGCATACCTCAATGAGGCATTAAAAGATGATGATCAACGTATCTTTCTACTAGCGCTTAAGAATGTTCTTGAAGCACAAGGTGGCGATATTACCTCCTTGGCACAAAAAACAGATCTTAACCGAGAAAATCTTTATCGCATGCTCTCAAAAAAAGGCAATCCTAAACTGACGAGCATTGTATCGGTGCTTAATGCACTCGGTTTACAACTCGCTGTTCAAACATCAAAACGAAGATGAAAAAGTTTCTACCAATGCATCGCCAAATCAATTAACAATCGCACGCCCGCCCCAGTGGCACCCGTTCTAAAGTAGGGCATATCCGGCACATCAAACGCAGTCCCGGCAATATCAAGGTGCGCCCATGGCGTATCACCTACAAACGCTTTGAGAAAATGTGCTGCGGTAATTGTTCCTGCCATATATTTAGGGCTTCCAATATTACACAAATCTGCCACATTCGATTTTACCGCTAATTTGTAATCATCATGAAGCGGTAAGCGCCACACACGATCACCCGTTCGCTCAGCAGCATCCTCTAATTCACTTACCAGTTCATCATCCTGGCTCATCAGACCGGTAAAGAATGGCCCGAGCGCATACGCACACGCACCAGTTAACGTGGCAATATCAATCATAGCATCCGGCTTAAATTGCTTCGCGGTATATGAAAGTGCATCGGCTAAAATTAAACGCCCTTCTGCGTCCGTATTTTTAACTTCCGCTGTTTTGCCATTATAGAACGTAATGATATCGCCCGGTTTGGTTGCTTTGCCACTGGGCAGATTTTCAGCAAGTGGTGCTACGCCAATAACGTTCACGTCTGGTTTTAGTTGTGCAAGTGCTTCCATAGTCGTAATCACTGCAGCTGCGCCGGACATATCTTCCTTCATCGTTTCCATAGATTTTGCCGGCTTTAAACTTAATCCTCCCGAATCAAACGTAATCCCTTTTCCCACGAAAGCAATCGTTGGTGCATTTTTTTTCTTGGAGTGATACTCAAGAATCACCAACTTACTCTCTTGATCAGAGCCAGCACCCACGGCAGCGAGTCCGCCCATACCCTTTGCAATGATCTGTTTTTCATTCAATGCGGTAAACTTTAGGCCTGTTTTTTTTGCGATAGCGCGCGCCTTATCAGCAAGCTCAACCGGCGTCAGCTTTACCGGTGGTAGATTAATCCAACGGCGAGCTTTGTTCACTGCTTGTGCAATAATATCCCCGTCTTTTACCCCACGTTGCATAGCTGTTTTTTCTTTGGAAGAAACGCACAACGTCAGATCTTTCACTACATATGCTTTGCGATCTTTAGCGGTAATGTATTCATCAAAATGATAGGCTGCCATTTCTGTTGCAATCGCCGTTTGCTGGCCAAGATCTTGTACATCTACACCAAACAATCGAGCTGATGGCACCGTTAATGCAAACGATACTGCTTTATGAGCTGCCACTTGTTTATAGAGATGAGCAACTGCACGCCGATACTGCTCTATATCAATTTTTTTGTCTTTGCCTGGTTTGCCCAATCCCACAATAATAACGTGGTGCATCTTGTTTTTGAGAAACACCGGCAACGAAAAGGTTTCTAATAATTTTCCGGTAAATTCATGCTTTAAAAGATACTGTCCTATATCAACACCAAACAGTTTTTGAAACGCTTTCAGATCAGAAGGAGTTGCTGCCCCTTCGGGAATAAGAAAGGCATAACAGCTCGTTTTCTGATCAGTAATCTTTTTGTCAGTTACCTGGATTTTTAGCATGGGTATCCTCAATAGTAATTTCGTAATGAGGATAGGATACCAAAAAACCCCTGGCCTGATAAGCAAGGGGTTTTTGGATGTATATGAATGTATGAATTTAACTAAAATCCAACTCCTATACCAAATCCTACACGTGGACGCGCTCTCCAACGACGACGATATCCTGAACCATAGTAAGATTTCCAAGGTCGTCTGATTCTATAGGAATTACCCTCCAGCCAACGTCCATAGGAATCCCAGCTTGCGCGTGGGTTTCTGTTCCAATACCAATCGTATGGATCATCGAGATACACAACTGGTGCTGAGTCATAGTAGCGTGGACCACCTATTGAAAGGCCAAATCCAACACCACCCCAGCCACGGCGTCCCCAACCACCATGTCTTCGTCCATGATGCCTACCGCCACGATGGCCACCACGACGACCGCCACCACGGCGTGCTTCAAGGCCAAAGCCGGCAAGCAAGCCTGCCACGACAATAATAAGTAATAAACTCTTCTTCATAGGTTCTCCTTTATAAGAGTTATTGTTATAGATATCTACCAACCAAAATAAATTCCTGGACGTCCCCAGTAACCGCCATAACGAC
>SDBT01014247.1_pt1 | contig 12693 bp, 10 predicted proteins | sample 2277101 | NCBI WGS metagenome assembly SDBT01 (sample SAMN10404973, study PRJNA504765) | marine sediment metagenome | isolation source: marine sediment core GS10_PC15, 103 cmbsf | place: Arctic Ocean: Southern Knipovich Ridge | collected 2010 | reverse complement strand
ATCAATAATTTTGACACGGTAACGGTCATCTGGCTGCATTTTTACTCGCTCCTCAGGGTTAGCCCAGGCCCAACTCTCCACCCCAAATCACTATAAGATAGCAATGCCTCACTTTATAGCATATAATGATTTGTGAAGAGACGCAACCACTTTCAATGTGTGCTGGACCGGAAAAGAAAAAGTAATACCCTTCCTTTTTTACCTTACCTTCCCACGCCTAGGCTTCAGGCGTGAAATCTGGCGCACCTTTTTATAGTAATCACAATAAGATGAATTGTTACCTGAGTCCAGCGTATAATTTCACCGTCCATAATTAAGGCTCATCAAATACGCTCAGGTCTTAATCCAATTTGTGGATACCAATAATTGTATTAATCATGTTGAATACAGCCTATTATTACACAAACAGGTAACTTTTTTTGCATAAATAGGCTTTTATATCTCTTGTAAGTAGGCTATATTACCCTTTAGACTAATATTGAAATCACGTAATTTATCGTGAAAAAGAGGATTGCTACAAGGTTCCTAGTTAGCAGAAGAGTTATATACCCGATCCCTCTAAAGGTGGCGTCCTATCCCCATAATACTACCGCCAGGTTGGCAAAGGAGATTAAGAACGGTGGCAAGGGAGAGGCTCCCTGCGGAGTCGCCAGATTACCAGAGGGAGTAGGTCTCCTCAATGTAGCTCGCTTGAGAAGCTTAGCAGAATAGCCGTAGAGTTCACTCCGGAGCATTTCGGAGAGGTTGGGATTCTTTCTCTGGTAGACCTGATGGAGCCACAATAGCGCGCCCAGCGGGCTGGATAATCAATGGTAAAAGGCGATGGGAGGTAGAATCTCCATATGAAAGCGTACCACAGGTTAATCGATATCGATTATTTAAATTTCAGGTATTTTCCACATTAGGCACGAGGAGTAGAGTGAAACTCCAGTTTAAAGTCACCCTTCTGGTAATCCTAAACCTGATTGTCATTGGTATCATCTCAGGCGGTATATTGCTATATTTTCAGAGAAAAGCTAGTGTGAATCAATTTGAGCATATGGCAACAGCATTAGCTGGAGCAGTGCAAGGCTCTCTGGAGCACAGTATGCTGAAAGGTGAACGTTTGATGACTCAGGCGGCACTGGTTGATATTGTTGAGGAGGAAATGATTCGCGAGGTAGTTCTATTATCTCCCAAAGGGACTATCATGGCATCAAGCGAAATATCCGACATCGGCAAAGTAATGGATAGAGATATGATTTATCAAGAGTGGCAGTCAGGCAAAGTCTCCGTTTGGACCAAGCCGCAAGCCGATACAGGTGTACTTTGGGTTATTACTCCTATTCTAAATAAGCTAGAATGTCAGCCTTGCCATAATCCGGAAAACAATATTCTGGGAGCGATACAGGTCAGTCTGGATACTAGTTTGTTGGATAACCAAACAAGGCAGCAGACCATCTCCTTCGGTGTTATTGGTGGACTGACCTTTCTTATCATTGGTGTCGGACTTGCTTTCGTCCTCAGGAGAACCATCCTAAATCCACTGACCGGTTTGGTACAGTCGGCACAAAGACTTTCCCTGGGTGATTACACGGTCAGAACGCCAGATGATAAAAATGATGAAATAGGTCTGCTGGCGAAGACCTTCAACGAAATGGCTAAGAGTGTGGAACAGCATAACCGGGAGCTAGAAGATTCCCACGAAAAGTTAGCCAGATGGAATTTAGAGCTGGAACAAAAAATACAGGAGAGAACCGAGCAACTTTCTGCCCTTAATTCTATTATTACCACGTTAAGTCAATCCCTCAACTTGGAATGGATACTGAACGCCACCTTGACTAAGATTCTCAGTGTAATGAACATAGATTCAGGCGCAGTGCACTTAATAGACCAGAAATCCGGACAGCTGAATATCATAGCTCACCATGGGCTATCCCCGGAATATTTCCAGACAATAGAATGGTTAAAGGTGGGGGAAAACATTGCTGGACAGGTTGCTGAATCAGGAGAGCCGATCGTGGTTAATGAGGCTATAAATAATCCCAAAGCTACCATTATGTTAGGAGAGAAAGGTGAATTCAAAGCCTATGTTAGCCTTCCACTGAGGTTAAAAAATAGGATACTGGGAACACTGAGCCTGGCTAGTTATCTTCCTAACAAGTTTAACCCAGAAACGGTTAGCTTGCTTTGGGCAATGACAGATGCCATAGGCATCGCTGTTGAGAACGCTACAGCAGCAAAGAGGTTGGAAGAGCTAAATAAGCTCCGAGAGCAGCTCTTAGGGAAACTTCTCTCGGCACAGGAGGAAGAGCGCCGGAGAATCGCTCGGGAATTGCACGATGAGGCGAGTCAGTCCTTGGCTGCCATAATACTGAAGTTGGAGGATATTGCTGATACCTTGCCCAAAAGAGACCGCGATACTAAGCAAAAGCTGGCCATCCTTAGAGAGCAGGCAATTCATACACTGAACGGCATACGCAATCTAGCACTAGAGTTACGCCCGAGTGTCCTCGATGATCTGGGGCTATGGAAGGCGATAGACTGGTATGCCAAAGATTACCTGGTAAAACGTGGTATCAATGTTAAAATTGAGGTTACCGGTCCTAAAAAGAAGCTGGCATCTAATATAGAAACCGTATTATTCAGAATTACACAGGAAGCTTTAACAAACGCAGTGAAGCATGCTGATGCGAGCCAAGTAACAGTGCGACTACAATTGATTGATTCCATGGTTAAGGTACAAGTCGAAGACAACGGGAAAGGTTTTAATGCTGAGGAAGCTCTAACTAGGTCAGGTGGACAACAATGTCTAGGGCTTCATGGCATGCTAGAGAGAGCCACCCTCTTAGGTGGGACTTTAAACATTCAGTCACAACCCGGACAAGGAACCCGTCTGAGTGTTGAGATACCAGTATTAGAAAGAGATGTCTGAAATGAATGTGATAAGGGTAGTCCTTGTCGATGACCATCTTATCCTGCGCGAGGGTATCCGCTCGCTTTTAGAGAAGGTGCCCGATATTGAGATGATAGGCGAAGCTGATAACGGAACCGAGGCAGTAGCTAAGGTGGCACAGTTAATACCAGATGTAGTATTAATGGATATAACAATGGCAGGATTAAATGGACTGGAAGCTACTCGACAGATAAAACAAGAACATCCACAGGTTAAAGTTCTAATTCTGACCATGCACGAGACTGACCAATATTTATCGGAGATGCTAGAAGCAGGAGCATCAGGCTACGTGGTGAAGACCACGACGAGCAGTGAGTTAATATCGGCTATAAGATCAGTTCACCAGGGTGATGTACATCTTTATCCTTCCATCGCCCGAATGTTAGTCGAGGATTATTTACAGAAAGTGCAGTTGGGAGAGGAAAAAGAAAGCTACAACGGTTTAACTCCTCGCGAAAGGGAAATACTGGTACATATCGCCAGAGACAAGCAGAATAAGGAGATTGCCGATTTATTATGTATTAGTGTGAGAACCGTACAATCTCATAGGACCAATTTGATGGATAAACTCGGTGCACATGACCGTACAGAATTGGTTAAGTATGCCATCCGAAAGGGAATAATCGATCTCTGACCTGTATATAGAGCCTAGCGAAGAATTATTTTATTCTTAATGAAACTGATATCAAGACACTATCTGAGATAGTGTCTTTTTTTGTTCTTAATGGTATCAACATATGGGGAATATTTACGATACGGACTCTATTAACAACTGACCAGAGCAATTGTACCCTAGAATTAGGGCGCAATATATCATAGACCTAAGAATTGCTATCGGGCAGTAGTTAAAAAGAGCGCAGGTGATTTAAGTGGATACGGTAAAAGTGCTGGTAGCCGATAAAAACCACATAATTAATGACGGCATTTGTGCCATATTGAAAACCTATGAATCAATTGATGTTATAGGGGCAGTAACAAGAAGCGAGGATATTATTGAGACAGTAAGGGAACAGGCCCCTGACGTAATAGTAATGGATATAGCTATGTCCCTTATAGATGGCACCGAGGTTATTCGCTGGATTCGCAATGAAAACAGCGACATCAAGATATTACTCATAAGTGAACAGGAAGATAGGGATAGTATCATGAGAGGCTTAAAGGCTGGGAGCACCGGTTTCATACCCAAGAGGGCAACATCGTCAGATTTAGTTTCAGCCATACTGGCTGTGTATCGCGGCGGTTATTTCCTCTACCCATCAATAGCCAAGACGATGGTAGGCGAGTACCTTCGCATCAGACAAGGGCTTAGTCCCGATCCCTATGACCAGCTAACCGATAGTGAGAAGAAGGTACTTAAACTACTAGCCGAGGGGTATAAAAGTCAGCAGATTGCCGAGGCTCTTAATACCGTGCTTAACACAGTAATAAGACGCAAGGCGAGTATCATGGCAAAGCTGGGAATCCATAATCGTACTGAACTTATTAAGTATGCTCTTCGAAAGCACCTGATAGAGTTATAGTACAAAATTACGAGAAAACGGAGGGGAGAGGTACAATTGCCACGAATAACTGACATAAATAAAGCGGACAGGGGATAACTAGCCAAGAGGTTATCAAAGCATACTAATCTTGTAAGAAGGAGGGGAGGTGAAATGGCAGGATATCATGGAGGGCAAGTTGTTAAAGGAGGATTCTACCTGAAGCATTCAACGTGGGAGTTTGAATCTGTTTCCAGGGAAGGTGGTAACCTTCCTGGTAACAAGGAGACAAGCTATAGCAGGCTGCCCCTACCAGTCGTGATGGCAGTAGGTCCTCTGATGGGATTAGTTTATGTATTGTCCGTACCAACAGTGTACTGCCTTTCCTTTGTCTACTCCCTTGCTCGCCTAGTAGGACAAAAGCCCAAGATCGCAGAACAGAAAGATAGCAGCCTTACTGATAAGGTGCGGTAGCAGGTGCCAAGGATTGTTAATTGTATTTCCGGGAAATCCAACTACTCAGGTGAGGGCTAAATGAAGACTCTGTTAGAATTCATAACGCTTACAAAAGGAGTGGAATACCTAATAGCTATCGCATTCCTGTTTGCTTTTATCGCTTTCTGGCAATTTACCTATCATAGAGGAAAAGGATTAATAGTCAGAATTGTCCCTGCTGTTGTACTGGCGCTGGGATTAGGTGCTGTGGCTTCAACATGTGTCATGCAGGACGAGGCGATGACCGCCACTCCACTGAATAGCGAAGGGCCTCTCCTCAGCTCCCCGGTTCTCGTGGAGATGTATGGACCGGCTTCATTTGACCACGAGTTACACCAGCGTATTATTGAAGATTGTGCTGTCTGTCACCACTACGACAGAGGCGAAACCCCACCCTGCAAGGAGTGCCATGCTGATTCCTTTGATCCAGACAATTTAAGTAAGCCAGGCATAGCCCACGTTTACCACCTCCGTTGTATCAGTTGTCACACTGAGAATCAAGCGGGTCCCACGGAATGTGTCGGGTGTCACAACAAGGCGGCCATTCCCCCTCTCTCCATTACTCATCCATTGGCTGGGGCGGAAAACTGCCTCAGCTGTCATAATGATGGAGTCTCCGGAGTGCCGGGGCTGCCTGCTGATCATACTAGCGCGACCAATGGGGTCTGCCAGCTCTGCCACAGTCCTTCAGTGAAGGCAACTTCTCTAGCAACACGTGAGCTCCCGCATAAGGTTACAGAACGAGAGGATTGCCTCATGTGTCATGGTGAAGGCATCGGAGAAATAGCCAAGGTGCCTTCCGACCATGCTGGTAGAACCAACGATACCTGCCAAGTCTGCCACAAATCTTAGGAGGGACCAGTTGTTCAATGGACAGGAAGCAAGCAACAATAACAGACACTAAAAAGATAATTAGTCGAAGGGACTTCCTGAAAGGTACGACCACCATAGGAGGCGCACTCCTAGCTTGGAGTCTCCTTGGTAGTCCTGAGACAGCGTTTGCCCAAGTCTTGCCTGGTTGGCCAGACCGCGTTGGTATGCTAACCGATATAACGAGGTGCTTTGGCTGTCGGCGCTGTGAGGAGGCCTGCAACAAGGCGAATAACCTACCGGCACCTGAAACTTCGTTTGAAGACAAGTCAGTCTTTGATAGAGAGCGAAGAACCGACGCAAAGACCTATACAGTGGTTAATCGCTACGCCAACCCAAAGACGGGAGAGCCAATCTATTGTAAGGTGCAATGCAATCATTGCATCGAGCCAGCCTGCGTTTCAGCTTGCTTGGTGGGTGCCCTTAAGAAGAGCCCGGAGGGACCAGTAACTTACAATGAAAATGTGTGCATAGGCTGTCGCTACTGCATGACAGCCTGCCCTTTCTATATTCCAGCCTTTGAGTATTTTGATGCCAGCAGCCCCGCAATTCAGAAGTGTTTCATGTGCTACGACCGGATTTCTGAAGGAAAAGTTCCCGCTTGCGCGACAGAATGTCCCGTCGAAGCGATTACGTTCGGCAAGAGGAGTGAATTGCTCAAACTGGCCAGAGATAGAATAAGAAATAAACCAGAAAAATACATCGACTATATATATGGTGAACACGAGGTTGGAGGAACTGACTGGTTATATATCTCCAGCGTCCCTTTTGAGGAGCTTGGCTTCCCGCGTGACCTGGAGACAACACCATATCCAGAACTCACCCGAGAGTTTCTCTCCGTGGTGCCTCTGGTCCTGATAACTTGTCCTGCTCTCCTGGGGGGTTTCTACCTTTTCTCGAAACGGCGGGAACAAATGGCTAAAGAAATAAGTCAAAAGAAAGGGGATGATAAATAGTGGCCGAATATGTAAAGCGTGGGGAATTAGTCCAATCCTGGACTCGGGAGAAGCTATTCCTTGGACTGAAGCCAAATCAATACGTGGCAAGTCTCATCACACCTTTCAACGTTATCGCTGGGGTCATCGTCCTTATTGGATTATCTCTTATAGTACTCCGTTACTCCCAGGGGCTTGGGGCGGTAACATCCGCTTCGCAGAACCAACCATGGGGGCTATTCCTAAGCTGGGGACTCTTCTCCAGTGTGCCACTATCAGCTACTGGATTTGTCCTCGGAACCGCCGTATATCTCTTTGGCCTCAAAGAATATCACCCGGTCGTCAAGAATGCTATCCTCATAGGTTTTCTCGGCTATCTCTTTGCTGTTATTTTCCTGCTCATCGACCTAGGCCGTCCCTGGCGGCTTCCCTACCCCATGTTTGGTGCCTTCGGCACAGCCTCAGTCCTGTTTCTGGTGGCTTGGCACGTTGCCCTTTATCTTTTATGTCAGTTTCTCGAATTTGCTCCATCCATAACTGAGTGGGGAGGGTGGAGGGCTCTACGCAGATGGACCTTACGAATGGTAATTGGGCTCACTATCTTTGGGGTTATTCTCTCGGTACTTCACCAGTCTGCCCTTGGTGCCATGTTCCTTCTCGCTCCGGGAAAACTCCATCCCCTCTGGTACTCGCCATATCTCCCAGTGTTGTTCTTCATCTCGGCCATCAGCGCCGGGCTCTGCATGGTTATCTTTGTAAGTCAACTCACCCGATACTTCTTTAAAAATCGGACCGACCATGAGTACCTCGGTAGCCTTGATAACATCACGCTCGGCCTCGGCAAAGCAGCCTCTTTTGTACTCGTCACCTATTTTGCTCTCAAGGTGGTCACCCTCGCCCATGGCGACCAGTGGCATTTGTTGGCCACGCCTTTTGGATACTGGTTCCTTGTTGAACTTATCGTCTTCGTTCTCCTGCCTTGCGTCCTCTTTGTCCTGGCGGTACGAAATAAGAAAGTAGGCTTTGTCCAGTTTGCGGCTATCTTTACTATCATTGGCATTATCATCAACCGGCTTAATGTCTCTTTGATAGCGCTTAATTGGCAGCTACCACAGCATGAGATTTTCAACTGGAGGGAGTTCCTTATTGTCATTGCTGTCATTACTATTGAAATTCTTGTTTATCGCTGGATTGTGAATCGGATGCCTATTCTTTGGGAACACCCGGATTATGAGGGGGAGGAGCAGTAAGGTAGTGACCCTGACCTGCCCCCGAAAGTGGTACAATTACTTGGGGCAGGTCAATGCAGCGGATGACCAAGTGAGCAGATGACATCGTGGGAGCTGCCGTGTTCCTCGCCTCTGAGGAATCGACGTTTGTAACAGGTCAAGTAATTACTGTTGATGGCGGGTGTCTCGCCTATGGCTTCTTGTGATCTAAGAGAGGCGATAGTCCTGGGCGAAACACATCAGTCAGAAGGATTAATACCATGCCAATTATCCGCTATGCCGAAACTGTAATCGATGGCAACGACCCTGGAGTCGCCGCACGCCGCTTGGTAAGTAAGTACACCGGAGCGATTACCTTCACTGCTGGTATCTCAGTGTTTGCTCCCAAGGCTGACATTCTGTTGCACACCCATCCTTGCGAAGAGATCGTCGTTATCCTTGATGGTGAGGGAGTCGCCGAACTTAATGGAGAACGGTACAGTTTGCAGCAGTTTGACATATCCTTGGTGCCACCTGGCGTGCCACATCGTTTTTTAAACCAGAGTGGTGCTCCATTTACTATGATGTACGTCTATCCGACCACGGAGGTCACCCGCGATCCTGTCGACCCTGCAGGGTGATCTGCTCCCCGTGCTTAATATTCACATGATGCGAGAATATGATGATAAAAAAGATGAAATCAGCAGTATGAATGGTACAGATCGTGTCAATATTAAACCAGGTTTGCAGGTCTCAATAATATTAAAGAAAGACCAGCGATCCGGAAAACTAACCGAAGGGATAGTCAAATGTATTCTGACGAAATCTCCTGCTCATCTCCATGGCATCAAAGTCCGCTTGGAAGGCGGTCAAGTTGGTCGAGTTAAAGAGATAAAAGTCTGAGATCGACCTCCACCGAACAGTACCGAACAACTTGACGAAATGTTCAAAATTGGCAGGTCATAACTTAGAAAGTGGTACAATTACTTGGGGCAGGTCAGAGCCATATAAGCTTTGACCATTGTCTCTAAAGTTCCTTTTTACGTACAAATTGATTGTAGGGAGGACCACAATGCGTCTGGAAGGAAAAACTGCTATTATTGTGGGCGCCGGTCAGAGTCCAGGCGAAGGAATAGGCAATGGACGTGCCACAGCGCTACGTTTCGCCCAGGAGGGTGCCAAGGTTATGGCCGTCGACCGTGCTTTCAACTCAGCTGAGGAGACGGCTTTGATGGTCAAGAAGCAGGGTGGTGAATGCCTCGCCTACGAGGCTGATGTCACCAAGGAAGCCACGCTTGCCGCGGCAATGGCGGCGGCGCAGAAGCGCTGGGGTCGCATTGATATTCTCCATTACAATGTCGGGGTCAGCATCGCTGGTGGGGATGCCCCTCTCCTCGATATTACGGAGGAGGCTTTCGACCGCATCAGCGCAATCAACCTCCGTGGCGCCATTATGGCATGCAAGCACGTCATCCCCATTATGCGACAGCAGCGCTTCGGGGTCATCATCATGATCTCTTCCCTTGCCGCAGTGGAGAAATATCCATACGTCGTTTACAAGGCGACGAAGGCAGCAATGATCGCATTCACCAAGCAGGTGGCGATTGAGAACGCGGAATATGGCATTCGTGCCAATGTAATCCTGCCCGGTCTGATGAACACCCCGATGGCTATTGAACCGCGCGTCCGGGTGAGTGGCAAGAGCCACACCCAGGTTGTAACGGAGCGTGATGTCCGCGTGCCGCTACGCCACAAGATGGGCACCGCCTGGGACGTAGCCAACGCCGCCCTTTTCCTTGCCTCCGACGAAGCTAATTTCATCACCGGCGTAGCCCTCCCGGTGGACGGCGGCGGCTCAATCAATATCGGGAGTTAACTAAGCTCTCCCGTTCGCCAATTTGTGTGGTTCCAAAATACTGTCGTCGGCGACGCCGCCGGTACTGCCTATAAAAAGGTCCGCCGGATTTTACGCCTGAGGGTTAAGCGTGGGATCATGAGGCAACAAAGGAAGCATTTCTGCTTCCCATTATATACTTGGTAGCGGGGTCGGATTCGAACCGGCTAAAACCAACCCAACAGGTAATCCACGAGCACGTGAGTCACTAGAGCGAGGGCAACCACCAAAACCAGAAGGCTGGGGTAGACTCCCCTAATATATGGCAAATCCCGGCAAAGGTAGATGATGCTGGCAACCGCCAGGCCAGCCCCGGGGATTAGTGCCGGTGTGTGCCAGAACCTGTAGGGAAGTCCCATCCATTGGTGCAATAGATAATCAATATCGACAGCCAAACCAGCAACCCCCCAACTAATAGCGGGAGCGGGAACTGGTTATGCTTTCATTCCCCGGTGATGAAACTAAATCTGAAACCTTCCTCCAGCGGTAGCCCGTCGGTCGACATGGCGGTGGTGCCAATCTCGAATATATAAATCGTCTTGGTTGCCAGAGGTTCCGTGGTCTCAATCAGCAGGACAAAGTTGGCCTCAAGCCAGGTGGTACTGTACTCTACGCCCGGTGAGACCTCCAGTGTCGCTTCCACAGAGGCTGGCTCCATCGGCCAGTCAAAGACTATCCGAATCGGGTGATTTGGCGGAACATCAACCTGTCCGTCAAGAGGTAGTGTTCCCAATACATGAGGTGTTGGCAATATTCCGGTAATAAAACTGAAGCGGTGGCCTTCTGCCAGCGGCAGGCCGCCGGCGGACATTGCCTCCGTACCAATATCAACCGTGTAGGCGGCGTTGTTACCCAGTGGCGCCAGGGGATGCAACCTGGCGATAGTATTATCCTCTGCCCATAATATAGCGTAGTCTAAAGCCGGGGAGACTTCTATTGCAGCTTCTAGTGAGGCCGGTGTCATGGGCTGGTCAAAGTATATCTCAATGGGTTGAGTACCTGAAGCATCAGCCTGTCCGTCATGAGGTAACGTCCCTACCACTCGAGGTACTTCACCAGACTCCCCAGTCGTGAAACCGAACTCGTAGGCTTCTTCCATCAGCATACCGGCTTCCGACATGGCTCCCATGCCGATGTAAATTTCGTAGGTTGCGTCGAAGTCCCAGAACTCGAGAGGCTCAAAAAGCATTATGGCGTTACTCTCCAGCCATTCGAGGTGACCTTCTACCGCCGGGTGGACCTCAAATGTTTCCATTACGGAGAGTGGTTCCATCGGCTGGTCAAAGGCGATCAAGACAGACTGGCTTACCGGTACGTCAGTCTGTTCGTATCCAGGCAACGTTCCCCTCACCTTGGGTATTTCTCCGGGCTCTTCGGTGACCTTTACTTTTATTTGCTCATTTTTAGCTTGCTTTACCTCCGCTGGGCACAGTTCCTGGTATGTTTCGCTTTTCTGGAGTTGAATCAGCTCATTCAAATTCTCCATGAAATTGGCAAGGCTGGGGTCAAGAGCATCGACCAGGTTGCCTACGTACTGCCCGAACTTAACCTTCAGCTGTTCCTCTTTCCACTGGTGCATCAATTGGGTAATCAGCCTGCTGTATTTATCGGAACGCTGAATAAGGCGCAGCTTCTCCAGTTCCTCTTCAAAGTTAGGGTCGTTCGGATCCAAGCCGTTCACCAGGTTTTCAATATACTCGTTGAACTTCTTCTTCATCTGCTCTTCTTTGTACTCATGGGTATCCGTGGTAGCCAGCTCATCGTACTTCTCTGTCCACTGCACTTTCTGGAGCTTGAAGAAGTCCGGCAGCGAATTGGGGTCGGTCGGGTCGATGTCGTCCACACGGTTTCTCACCCAGTCGTTGAACCTCTCCCTCATCTGCTCCTCTTTGTACTCGTGAGTATCTGGGTCAACCAGGTCTTCGTACGCCTGTGTCCTTTGGACCCTCTGGAGCATGAAGAACTCCGGCAGCGAATTGGGGTCGCTCGGGTCTATATCATCCACTCGGTTCCTCACCCAATCATTGAACTTTGCTCCCAGCTCCTCTTCCACCTCTGCCGCCTCCTCTTCAGAGACAGCGCCTTCGTTTCGTGCCGCATTCAACTCCTGCGATGCTCCGAGCAGACCTCCCAGAGCAGTGGGGTCAGCCGGGTCTATACCTGATATCTGGCCCGAAATACCTTGAGCTGTCGGCGACGGCGGAGATGTCGGCGCAGGAGCAGGAGCTGGCGTGGGGGTCGGGGCAGGAGCCGGAGCGGGTACCGGTGTTGGTGTTGGCACTGGAGTTGGAGCAGGCGCAGGAGGTGGAGTTGGTACAGGTGCGAGAGCAGGTGTCGGAGTTGGCACAGGTTGCTGTTGACAGCCAATTATTATTGCCACTGGAAACAAGATGAACAAGATGCTACAAAGAATAACTACTTTTCTCATCTTAAACACCTCCTCATTTAGCAACTTTACAAATTGCCAAATAAAAGGGCACCAGCCACCGCCTCTTAATTAGCGGTCACTGACACCCATTTCCTTACCACTTTATTTTTCCGATTAGATTATCGTATATGTATTATATCAAGCAATGTAATTATAGGCTTATTTGTATCATTGTCAATATCTAAAAAGGGAAGATTTATAGCGCAGGAAACCTTTGTCTCCTTCTCCGCTTTCTTTTATCTTTGGACCCCGGTGGTCTGCCTAACCGTCTACCTTGGGACTTTACTCTAGCCAATCCAGCTCTAGTTCTTTCACTTCTACGCTGACTTTCCATTCTGGCTACCCAGCCAGTTAAGGCATATAATAATTCTGCTAGCTCTCCGGGTGCTTCGGTCCAGGTCTCTTGATAGGATAATACCTTCACTCCGCAAGAAGATAGCTTGTTAACCA
>SDBT01014246.1_pt1 | contig 12693 bp, 13 predicted proteins | sample 2277101 | NCBI WGS metagenome assembly SDBT01 (sample SAMN10404973, study PRJNA504765) | marine sediment metagenome | isolation source: marine sediment core GS10_PC15, 103 cmbsf | place: Arctic Ocean: Southern Knipovich Ridge | collected 2010 | reverse complement strand
GTTCTTGTACCTCATCAGAAGTGAGAGGATTGATTCGTATAGTCATTTTTCATCGAATACTTTACGAATCCTCCCCTCAGAAATGTCTTTCGAAAAGCGCGTAGTTCCGCGCGACTGTCCTATTTCTCTTTCTGTTTATTATTATTAAGAAAATATCGAAGTTTAAAGTTATTTTAACTGAATTTTCCTTGTAAATCTTCTTTACAATGAAATATAACTACAGGATGATTGAGAAGGATAAAAATGTCGGAAGAATGGAAAATAATTGAAAAAAATCGCAGTAATGCCGGTATTGATGATTTAATTATAAAATTAGATCATATTGCGTATCGTGTTCGAAAGGGAGAAAGGTTCAAAAAGATGGAGGAATTAATGAATCTTCTACCGTATAAATTTTATAAGAATTTCCGAGTAATAAGTGCAAATGCGAATACTACCTGCTTAAAACTCAAAACTACATTGCCAGTTGTTGTAATATCAGAGGGATTAGACGATGAATCAGTTGTAGAGAAATACTGTAAGAAGTTTGGATCACGAGTTCATCACTTAGCTTATTCAGTAAGAGATATTGAGAAAATTGTTGAAATTCAAAAGGAGAGAGGAATCGAATTCACCAGTGAAACCATTATAGGAAGTGAAGAAGATGGGATTAAACAAATTTTTACAATGCCAACCAAAACAAGCAACCATATTATAGAATATATACAAAGGTTTGGGGATTTTGATGGATTCTTTTCACCATCCAATGTCGCAGAACTCATGCTTTCTACAGAAAAACTAGGGGAAGCATAGATAGAGATAATAATTCTCGATTGATTTATTATCATGATGAAGTTACTTCTATTGATTCAAAAAAAGACGATTTTAATTCTCCAAAATAAATAGTTACATAGATAACATTATGTTGGAGTTTGGATCAAAATATTGCTCAGATAGTTAAAGTTTTTTACCACTATTGATAGGTTAAAAACAATATGCTAGAAATGAGTAAAACTGACAATAAATTCAATTAAATAATAGGAAAACGACTAATGCAAGAATCGGAATCAGAGCAACGATCCTCAAGCTACTTTGAAAACCTAAAAATTGTATTTCGATCACGAAATTATAAAGTGATTCTTTTTACCAATTATTCAGGATCGATCTTCTTCGCCGCTTTTATTTATTTAAACTTATATTTTAGAGACATTGGTATTTCATATTATGAAATTGGTTTAGCCGACGCCTGGATGATGTTTATTGGATTATTTGCGACAATGCTTGGAGGATATACTGCTGATCGATATATACCCTTCAGAAAATATATGGCTGCCTTTAATATGCTCTTTATAGCGATTGCTAGCTTTCTAATCCCACACGTTAACGATTTCAACGGATTATTAGTTGTGTGGACTGTATTCGGATTTAGCCAATTCTGTCAATCATCTATTGATCCTATCATGTTTGATGCGCTCCCTTCAGAGCAAATGGGAACAGGCACAAGTCTCTTCACATTAGGAGGAATTTTCAGTATTTTAGGATTGATATTATTTGGTATCTTAATCAATACTGGATTTGTAGAAGGAATGAAGGTCTTTTGGTATTTCTTCACAGTGATAGCAATCCTGAATTTCATAGCGAGGCTACTGTTTCTAGAAAAAACTTCTCCTTCAGAAGATTATTCTGAAGATACTAATGGTAAAGTCTATGATTTCTTTACACAATACAAAAAAGGATTCATAGTCCTTTTTGCGACCATTCCACTTTTTTTAATTGTTTTCTTATTTGATGTAGCTGCGGATATAGCATATAATTTTGGTCGGAATTTTTATCTCAATGAAGCAGTGGGAATGAATTACAATGATATCAACATTACTATGATAGCAGCGACTTTCTTGGGTATAATTGGTGGTCTCTTTGCAGGATTTTTCTTAGATCGAAACCAAAATGACGCGAAAGTAATGTTTCTAGTATATTTTCTCCTTCCATTTTCCTTGATTCTACTTTTAAATTCAGTTTCATTCCCTTTTTGGACAAATGTATTTCCTAGAGATGAATTTGGTTCTATAATCTCTAGAACCGCTTTTATAGCTGTGGTAATTAAATCAGGAAATGATGAAGTGTGGAGAACAGTATCTTGGGGCGCAGTGGGACGAAATCTCCCAAGAGAGCACACTGGGAAAGTTGTGGCTATATTATCTATGTCAGTATCACTTTTAGGTGTATTTGTTAGCCCTGTTGCTGGTTATATTTACCAGAATGAAGGAGGACAACCACTATTGTTTTTAGCATTTATCCTCAATTTGATAATTCTGTTCCTCCTTTTACTTGGATGGGTAAGAGCCAGAAGAAAAATAGATTCTACAGATTCCATTCCTTTAAGCTCATAACCTATGAAATCATCAAATCTAAGGGCGATTCACTCAAATTACTGTTTCAATATTCAATTATTACTCATTTAATTCTTTTAAACCTGGAAAGATAATTAACTAATCTTCATGATCTAATAATAGATGCCTGAATGTCAAAATCCTTAAATACAAGAATTTTATATCACATAGCCATTCGTAATAAATAAAGGAGACTTAAAAATGAGTGATGTAGGATCTGGCCTTGTAAAATTGGCGTATCGAGGATTTGCCGGGTTTTTCGTAGTATTAATGATGTTTATATTCGGCGTAGTAGGGATTTCACTTGCACTAGCAGGGGGTTTAATTACAGCATTAAGCTGGCTTCCATTAGCTTATCCTGAAATGCTAGATAATGTGAACATTATGGTAATAGGTAGTCGACATCTTACTTCAGCAGACGCGGGGATTGCAACACTTGCACTTCTTGTCGCAGGATTAATTCTTTTAGCTGTAGGATTTTTATTTCTAGCAATAACATTTTTTATTGGAAAAGCAGCAATAGTCGTTGATAAAGAAGTAGCTCAGATAGTCGATAAAGCATTTATTCCTGCAAACAAGGATCGACTTTCACGTCTTGAGAGGCTAGCTACTCTACGAGACAAAGGTGTTCTGACCGAGGAGGAATTTCAAAGGGAAAAAGTGCTTCTTCTCGGAACCCAACCGTATTATCCTGAGGGTGAACCCTCTGAAAAATTCCAATTCGTTGAAAAAGAATGAATTCAGACTTTCTCTTTCCTTCCTTTCTTTTTTTAGCTATTTTCTCTCTTACATTTCAGATGAATTACATTCATTAGAGTATCGACTTACTTTTTCAAGTTCAATAATGGTTTCTAACTCATGTTTAAATCGATGAAAATTATCTCTTGTTCCCAATAGGGTAATGATAAGTGAACCTCTGAACTACTCCGTCTTGACAGAATCATGAAGTGTTACCTGCAGAGATCTAAAACTATTAAAAGTAATATTTGAATTTTCAATTATCTTTTTCTAATTTTATTTATCAGTTTTTAGGTGAGATTGGTTAAAAATGAATTTAATGGCATTAGATGATAGATTACGATATAGAGCTCTTCAAAGAAAGTCCAATGAATTATATTCTGCTGAAAAATATCAAGAAACCATGAATATGGATAAATGTATGGTGAAAGAATTTCCTGAACTAAAAACAGCTACCTACTATTCAATGATTGCAACTGCATCCAAAATGAAAGATTATGAATTGTCATGCAAATTATTAAAAGAAGTTTTAGATGAAGGTGGGTGGTATTCTGAACTGATATTACGACAAAGTCCTTCGTTAAATCCCCTTCAAGGTATACCTGAATTTGAAGATTTGGTTAAGCAGAGTGTTAGCAGATCTAAACAGGCTTCGAAATCCGATAATATCACCGTTATTCCAGATAATTCTGACCCTCCTTATCCTTTAATGTTAAGTTTACATGGGGGTGGGGGGTTTATTGAAGATGAATATGAATCCTGGAAAACAATTGTTGATCAAGGATATTTGCTAGGGATCCCTCGTTCTACTAATCTATTCTGGTCAGGAATAGATAATGCATATTGGCCAGAGTATGAATCATCAGTTAAGGAAATTAATAATTTTATGGATGAAATTAACAGTAATAGGATCATTGATAGTAATAGACTTTTTATCGGAGGATTTTCTCAAGGAGGAGGAGTTGCAGTTCAAATGGCATTAACTGGTGATATTTCTGTACGTGGCTTTGTTGTTGTAGCTCCTGGAGGAGGAATGATGGACGAACCTGATAAGTGGCAATCTTTAATCAATGATGCTAGTAATCAGGAGTTACAGGGATTGATTATTCGTGGTACAGAAGATTTAGCTATCCCTAGGGAGAAAATACATGATCTGGTTAAAATGTTGAATAATGGTGGAATTCCTTGTCAATTTCTAGAGGTTCCTGGACTTGGTCACTGGTATCCCCCAGATATGGCTGATATTGTAACTTCCTTCATCGCTACTATTAAGTAATCATAATGCTGGAAAATATTTTTCTATTGAAATAGAGATGGTTATTATTAGCAGAATCTCATAATTTACTAAAAAAACCTCAAAGTTTTTTATTCATCTGTGAGAGAGAAGTTTAACGTAGCCAATAAACTTAAGCAGGTGTGATAGCAAACAATATCTAACTGAATTAAAAGAGAATGAAAGTTAATGGTGATGTATGAAGGGAGCATATGGAGACCACCGAGCGAAGCTAGGAGCCTGATACTTCAAGCAACCATTGGCTGTTCAAAAAAGCAGCCTTGTTCTTTCTGTGTAAGCTATCGCAATAAAAAATTTAGGATTAAGACAATAGACGAGATAGAGCAAAATGTACATAGAGCTATCCAATTGGGATATGGTAATGCTAAAAAAATTTTTTTAGCAGATGGGAATGCTCTTGTGATGAAAACAAGTAGGTTAAATATTGTGTTGGAGATGTTATATGATTATTTTTCACAGCTAGAACGAGTTGGTATATATTCATGTGCCTCCGATATTCTCAATAAATCTGTTGATGAACTTAAACAGCTGAAGGATAGAGGACTTGGTATCATATACATAGGTTTGGAAACTGGTGACGATTTCTTACTTGAAAGAATAAAAAAAGGAGTCTCTGCTGAAGAAAATATTAAAGCATGCTTGAAGGTTAAAAAAGCACAGATTCCAATTTCTGCAATTATAATTTTAGGGTTAGGTGGTCCAAAACGTACTATAACCCATGCTAGGGCAACTGCGTCAATGATTGATTCAATTAATCCAGATTACTTAGCAGCATTAACATTAATGATCCCTGATGGAACAGATATCGCTAAAAATGTACAGTCAGGACTTTTTACACCATTATCTCCAGAAGAAATCTTAAAAGAGCTCAAACTCCTTCTTGAAAATATGACTAAGCTCAAAAATACAGTTTTTCGAACTAATCACGCTTCTAATTATTTACCATTAAAGGGAGTCTTGAACAGAGATCGTAAGGAGCTCTTGCAAAAAATAAATAATGCTTTAGCTAATCCTTCAATGTATTTCAAACCAGAATACTTTCGTGGTTTGTAAAGCTCTTATATCTTTTAGTTTCAATTTCAAGACGATTGGATACATTATACTGAATGTCCAAGATTGTCCGAAATGAAAGAAACGGAATGAATTAAAATATTCAAGGTTAAAAAAAAAACTTAATCTCTTGGCCAACAATTATATTCACTATAAGCTGAAGTATCAGCAGTAATCGCATATTGCGGGTTAAACAATTTTCTGCGTTTGACTTCTTCCCAAAAATCCTCACCACCGTTCTCATGAATCGGTATTGTGCACTTATTATTGTTTTTTTCAAAGAAAATGTAGAGAAAGTCAGGAGCTCCGTAATCGTATGATTTATAACATATTTTAATAATATTCTTCCAAGAGAAGGTTTTGGTCCAATTATCTTCTTCAGGCTTTTCGTATTGGACAATAAATTCATTTTCATCAAATAAAACTTCGATCCAAGGATGATCAGTTTCTTTCAATATTTTTCACTTCTCCAATTTTATACTATTATCATTTGATAAAATATTTTATAATATTTTCCCTTATTTCCTATATTCATGTTCAAACAACGCAAAACAATATAAACCAAATCTTTTACCATTAGCGATACCATGATCTATGAAATGTCCTTCTTTAGAAAATCCACATCGTTCTGCAAGTTTATAACTTGGTACATTGTCATCTCGAGTAAAAACAACTATCTTATGAGCTTTTAAGTGATCGAAAAGAAAGTCAATGGACCCTTTTGCTGCTTCTGTAGCAATTCCTTTACCTTGATGAGTTCGTTCTAAAAACCATCCGAGCTCAAACGAAGGGACTTCCCATTTTTTTGGTTCAATCCAGATTTGTCCAATGTAGGTTTTCGTCGATTTCATCCATATTCCCAGAACAAACCTCGTACGTGCAACCCAATCAGATATAAATTGTCTTATCCTGACTTCAGCGTCATCTATGGTTTTAACTATAGAAACTTCATCAACATGGCCTTTTAAATATTCACGATTGTCATTACTTTCTAATAAGTTAAATAAAGATTCACAATCCCCTTTTTTATAATTTCGAATGATCAATCGATTTGTCTCGATTAATGATGGTAGTTCTATTAGCATTTTATTCAATATATAACCTCTATAACTTAAAAAATCCAATTTAATTATACTTCGGGTCCTAATTGAGAAGTTTGAATGAACTACTAAATATAATTTTTCGAAAGTGCGAAATGAATTCGTTTTTCGATACTCGAAACATAAAAATCTTAATATACAGTGATCTTAATCTACTATCCGAAGTTTTATTTGTTATAAATTAATGATATTAACTAGTAGAATAGGATAAATAAAAATAACCGAAATAGTCTTTGATGAAGAAAAATGGAATCCATTATACTCCTTGGTGTTTTAGCTTCCCTCGCAGCGGGCATGGCTACTAGTATTGGGGCTATACCAATATTATTTGGACGAGAAATATCTGATCGCTATTTAGATATTATGCTTGGTTTTGCAGCTGGAGTCATGCTAGCTGCTTCTGCTTTTAGCTTGCTAGTTCCAGCATTAAATATGGATCCGATTTATACCGAATGGGATCTAGAACCAGTGATGATTACAGTTGTGGGGTTTATTGCAGGAGCATTATTTATTCATATAATTGATCGATGGGCACCTCATCAGCACTTTATTTCAGGACCAGAAGGATCAGAAAATATGTCAAAGCGTCTTGCTGCAACATGGTTATTTGTAATAGCAATCACTATTCATAACTTTCCGGAAGGTTTAGCTGTTGGAGTTAGTTTCGGCTCTGGGGACATTGCAGCAGGGACTGTAGTAGCTTTAGCTATTGGTCTTCAAAATATCCCAGAGGGCACAGCTGTGGCATTACCTCTAGTTAGAGAAGGATATAGCCGTTTCGACGCATTGAAAATTACATTGGCAACAGGACTGGTTGAACCAATTGGAGGGTTGATTGGCGTAGTTGCAGTCACAATTGTGACTGGAATGTTGGGATTTGGTATGGCATTTGCAGCAGGAGCGATGATTTTTGTAGTTTCTGATGAAATTATCCCAGAATCACATCGAAAAGGCCACGAACGACCTGCAACATTTGGAGTCATTTTTGGCTTTGTAATTATGATGTTTCTTGATAATTTTATTGCAGGAGCTTAATCTTTCCTGCAATCAAGCATTTTTTTAAGAAAAATCCATTCTAATTCATCAAAAAGAAATTAACTTTTAGCCCATCATGAAATAAGATAGAATAGGTTTAAATGGATATTCTCAAGTTATTCATTCTCGGAAATAACTAAAGTTTTTTTTCTTGAGTGGACATTTAGATGACATTGAATCTGGAATTAGCTCTATTAATAGACCTTCTTTCAGGATTAATTTGCGTTGTTGCATTCCTATTATCTTCTCTTCAACAATATAGATTATCTAGAGCATACCCCTTCCAAGGGTTAAGATTCTTCACTTGGGGATTCTTTTTACCAACTCTTCCTATTTTAATGGTTACTATAATTACTTTCTTTCGTATTCTTGGACAAGAAATCATATTTCATGACTTATTATTATTTATCTATAAAATCACATTTGCTCTTGGAGTATTAGGAGTTGGAACTTTCGCCGTCGGGCTCTGGAATTTACACCCACGGGAACCGACACGTAAATGGTCTTCTACTCTGGTAGGCATCGGTTTGTTGGCAGGTATATCAATTGGTGCAATTTTCCTTTCATTGGACTATTATTGGTTTGATGAAAATTCTCTTCCTCAGGTTTTTCCCAAGGATTTTCGTTATGGGGCCATTTATATTGAATATGATTTCTTAGTAATTACAGGTTTAATTGCATTAATTACCCTTGTTGTTTTCACGGCATCCAGATATCTTAAGGATCTTCGCGATATTCAAATCTTACAAAAAAAACCAACAAAATTTGAGACACGATGGTTACCGATTGCCTATGTTTCGTTGAGCATCGCATTTTTAACATTATTATTTCAAAGAATCCCCTTTTTTGAAGAATTTCAGCTAGCGTTAACATTCACAATTCCCTTAGCTTTAGCTGGAATTGCATTTTCAAATGCCTTTCGCAAGTACCCCTCATTATTAGCTATTACCTCTGCTAGATTAAATGTTCTCACAATTGTTAATCCGAGCGGAATGGCTTTATATTCCTATGATTTTGAAAACGAACGAGCCTCATTTGATGATCATCTTCCCATCCTCCTTGGTGGGATGCTGTCTGCTCTTAACATCAGTTTAAGTGAAACTTTGAAAAGTGAAAAAGGCTTAACATTTATTACCTTTGGAGACAAAGTCGTTGTTATCCATTCAACTTCAACTTTCGTCTTATATCTGATAGTATCTGAATTAAATCCAACGATTTCCGATTTAATCAAAATTTATGTAAAGCGATTTGAAGAACATTTTGCAGAAAAATTAGCTAAAAATTCAGGGATTGTTGCTTTCGATCAATATACTTATTTCACAGTTGTTGTTGAGGAACTGATACAATTTGCTCCATTAAGTTTCTAGTGACTTATTTCATCAGATGAAGAAAATAGAACTATACTATCCCAATTAAGGGAAGATTTTATTCAATCTCTTTATATTAATAAAATTATAAAAAGGTGGAGCTTTTCATTTAGTTGATTTAGTAGGCGAATTTATTCCCCTTGTGTTAAAAGATAGTAAATAAGTGCTCCAATAGGAGTGGTACAACAACAAAGAACCAGAAGCATACCAAGTGAGAGTTCTTCTTTTCGCATTTTCTTTCGAAGATGTTTTGGTACCTTCTTTTCGTCGATAGTAAATCCACATTTCATACAAAAGTTTTCATGAGCATCTACTTCAGTTCCACAATTTGGGCATATTTTTGGACCATGTTCCATTGTTTATTCCTCAATATCAATCATTGCTGGTTTTTTAGCATAAATAATTTTCCATTTCAGTCAGTTTTTTAACTATATTAGAGAAGGTTTTCATTAGAAAAAAAATAAGGAAGGGAGAATAATTAGGCTATAACTTCAGTTAAAATTCCAATAATAGTCATATTGATACCGAAGATAATGAATCCTAAAACTCCTATTGAAATAGCTAATTTTATTGCCTCGCTCGCAAACATTTTTCCTGGTTCTATTGGAGCTGTAACTGACGCGTGAGATGGAGGTCTTTGTACCGTTGTTGATTGATTCCTTTTTTGACGGCTCCATACAAATCCGACAATCGTTTGTATTATAACTAAGATTAAACCGATAGTGAGCGGAATAACACCCATTTGAAAAAAATTCGCTGTAACTAATCCAGTAATAAGTGCCCCAATGATTAGAGACATTCCCATCACACCCTGAAGGTAATCATTCATTGTACTTTCCGCCCACCATTGTTTAACAGGGGAATTACAAGTAGGGCAATGTTTTTCTCTTTGAATCTCTTCTGGTTTAAAACTCTTTAATTTTATACCTTTCTTTATCTGTTTTCCACATTTATCACACCAAAAAAGCATGATTGGCGGACCCCGTACAGCAAGATCCCCATGAGGTTGATATGATGGAACTTGAGTCGCTTCAGAGGAAGAATATGATACAGGAGTAATTGAACGAGCTGATGTAGGTGCTATAATCGAATCAGCACTACTCAAAAGAGAGAAAAACCAAATAGATAACAATCCATAAAAAAGGATCAGAATATATTGACCAATATCCCCAAGTGCAAAAGCTATATCGCCTAGCTGTTCAAATAGATCTAATTCCCAGATTATATCCCATAAAAATCCCGTTAGAAAGTTGACAAAGAGAAATATTGGTCTAATAATAACTAAACCTTTACTGTAAGAATTCAGGTTCCAATAAAGCGCAAAAAGAAGTAACGCAGGGATTGCCAATAATATAGGCCTAACCAGATCAAATGAACCCGTTAATTCTCTAATGACTGAACGAGCGAATAAATTGACTGTATAATAGACAAATAAAATAATGAACAAGCCTATTAATATATTTGTTTTCCGATTTAAACGTTTTGAAAGACCTATTTCTCCTATAATCACAAGTAAAATTAGTGTATTCCTTATAAAATGATTGATATCATTAGGAACTACTGCACTAAGAGTCCATAATATCAACAATACACGACCTATCGATCCAAGGATCCCACTAAGAAAAAAATATTGTAGAGGAACTATTTCAAATAGGGGATCAAAGAGACTAGTTGTAATTGAAGGTTCATTTTGATTCATGTTTAATCGCCAATTTTCTTTATTCGTAGATTCAAAGCAACATTTTATTTCATTTTACTTCATTTAAAAACTTGATTGTGATCAATGGAATTTCATCAAATATTCTTGTATCGATCTCTTACCTTAACGATAAACTTAAAATTAACTATACCTTAATTCCTTAAATAAAGCCATATTCATAGTTTTGAGTATTTATATATCGTGATAATAATGGAAGTTGAATATCGAACCTATAAACCTGGAATGAAGCTGGAAGAAAAGCAAGCAAGGATATATACTGAAGCCTCAGGAGTTAAAGCGACAGCAGAAGAAATTCTTCAAAGATACAAAGCAGATAAAGTTGATCAAAATTTAGTTCGATTTGCTTTTAATACGGAAGGAAAAACATTAGCTTATTGTCAGGCTCGTTTGGAGAAAAAAGGGTCAATAGCGATCGGGTATCCATGGGCAATTCCAGAATGTCCTCCAGAAGTTCAAGAAAAACTATTTGATGATATAATGGATTATATTATCGAGAAAAAGAATCCTAAAGAAATGCATTACTGGATTCGACATAACTGGGAACATGTAAAAAAATTCTTCCTAGGAAAAGGATTCATTCGAGAGAAAGAAGGATCAGCATTTGAATTTGATGTGCTAGAAGTAAGTAAATTTGTTGAAGAGAATTCCCAATTCTCAAGTCGTGTCGCTACCCTTGATGATTTGGATTTGCTAATTGAAATCGCTCGTGCTGATAAGATACTGAAGACCTTCATGACTAAAGAGGTCATGACTGATTATTTTACCAATAAAGTGTTGGCTGATGGACACGCTGTATTAGTTTTTAAAGATGAAAAAATTGTGTGTGCTAGTGCCCCACTTAGAGAAAATGCAAGTCAGGAAGAAGGCGATCATATGTTCTTGAGATTTGTTGCCACACGTGAAGGATACGAAAATGCATGGAGGAAGCTTATTGTTGGAATTGCAAAAGAATGTGTTTCTGCAGGATCCGAATGGACAAGTATTCCTCTACGAGTGCATGTAGAAGCGGATTCAGAGAAGGCTAACATCGTTAAAACTTTGAATCCAACCATAAAACCAAGTTATGATTATTACGTACTACAATTGGAAACAAATAACAAATAAGTCTAAAATTTGGACTTTATGAAGCTTTTTTAATTATTTAGCAAAAGAGAATGATAAAAACTTTAATCTTTCTTGTTCATTCTGACGTATTCCTTTCCACACTTTGGTGAACAGAATTTTTTCCCTGGGAATGCATTATTGATTAAGTAACCCTTTATCATCTTTCCTTTACAATGCGCACATGAATCTTCGATATTTACCGAGGTTTGGGACGATTTTAGCTTGAAATCCTTTGGGGTAATCTTTGCACCACAATGAATACAGAATGTATAATTCGCATCGTTTTCTCTGTAACAATTCTGACAATTAGTGGAATTTGCATAACTAACTGGTTCAGGAGAATTATCATTATAAGAAGGTTTGATAAGATAAGCCGGTCTAGCTCGATCTACTAAGATACTATGTACATGAGGAATACCAACACCGTCTATTTTACTTAATCGAGGAGCAGAAAGCCACTTTCCACACATTTTACAGGTTACGCTTACAAGCTCTACTATTCTTTTTGTTTTATCGATATCAAAAATATAGTTAGCAATCTTTGCAGTGTGACTGGCTGCTTCTGGTGGTATCTTCTTCATCGCAATAGCATTATTCACCCCAATTTCTATCTTCCCTCTTGAAATGAAAAAATTCGGATTCTGAGCTACTCTACTCTGCCTTTCTTGTAGAATATTATGATCATATGGACAATACCAAAATGAACTAAGTTCCTGATCCAATGGAGAACCATTATTATCATTAGGGTTTGTATTCATCTATTTCCCCTCAATTAGTTAAAAGAAAGAATTATTTGAGATTTCGTCTAAATTGTTGTCTCTTAACTATGGGGAGGAAAAGAGCTAAAAAAAGTTAAGAAGTTACAAAAAAGCAAATTTAACTACGGAGAGGGAAAAGGGAGTAGAATAAAATAAGA
>SDBT01014245.1_pt1 | contig 12693 bp, 13 predicted proteins | sample 2277101 | NCBI WGS metagenome assembly SDBT01 (sample SAMN10404973, study PRJNA504765) | marine sediment metagenome | isolation source: marine sediment core GS10_PC15, 103 cmbsf | place: Arctic Ocean: Southern Knipovich Ridge | collected 2010 | reverse complement strand
ATGATTAATAATGCTATCTCGAATAGCCTTAAATTTTTCTTCAGAAATGTTTTCACCACCGTTTTGGTAAACATTTTTCGCAAAAAGTTTCGCTTCCGTTTCTATCAGCGGTTTTTTTTCACCCATAAGTTTTGCAGCGGTTAAAGGTAAATCTTTATTTTTTTCTTCAAGTTCTTTATTTTTTTGCATAAGTCTTTTTAGTTTTAGCAATGTAAATTGGTTAAGTCTTTCCTCTATTTTTTGATTTAATTCAGCGTTAATTTTTAGGAGAGGTTCAACAATCCTAGCATCAGTAATCGTATTGAGTAGAAAACTAGTCATAATATGAGGTATTATTAAACAATGAAGAGAGGTCTTTAAAAAAACTCGCTCTGAATTAGATTCAGCATTTTCAAGCAATTGTAAAATATCTTGACTCATTTTTAACGTATTTCCTTGGATTTTCCATTTCTTGATTTCTGTTTCCATCGCATTTGCGCTCAAAACGGTGCCAGCAAGTAACACTAAAGCAATTGTTTTTTTCATTATGATCCTTTTTAATAAAAATAATATGAACAATTAATTATAAGATGTACATTCTATAACAAAAAAATTAAATGACAATAAAAAACTTCAATTTTGCTATGATCACATTATTGCGCTTTTCCTTTTTCTCTTGTTTCATACTGAGCAATCATTGCAATCATTTTACACATTCTTTTTAATTTAGACTCATCTAACTCTGAATCAGATTCAGTATCTGAAAAATTATTTCTATTTTGAGTATCACTGGAAGAATTGTTATCGGTATCTTTTTCCATGCCATTTATGCAAAAAATAGTGCCAACAAGTAAAACCGTAGTCATTATTCAGATGTGGAGGCGAGTGTTTTTAATACTTTTTTACAATCTCTTAGCTCATCAATGCGATTCTCTCTATGTAGCCTCCAGACTATATTCATGCCTTTCTACAGTCCTTTTTAATTTATTATATTTTTTTTTAAGATTTTTGAATTCTTCCATAAGATTTTTGAATTCTTCTATCGTTACGTATTGGTTCATTCTAAGAAAATTTTCATGCTTTTTTTCTTTTTTTTCGATTTTTTTTTGTAAAGCTTCAAATTCCACCCCGGTGACTACATCTTTTTTTTGCTTGCCTATGAGCAACTTTTTATACTTTTTTTTTCCTGCTTGCAAAGAAAACACTATCCCAGCAAGAAACACGCTGGTAATTATTTTTTTCACTACCATCCTTTATGTTGTGTTTGTTTTATTACTCAATTTTTCAATAACATTTTCAATGTTATTATTTTTTGCTTGATACATCTTTTTCAAGCAGAGATTTGATTGATGTCATATTGGTACTAATATCCAATAACCCTTCTTTTACCTCTTTTCTGAAATCATGAAAATTATTTTTGAGTGTAGTAATTTCATGACTAAGTTCTTCGACTTTTTCATCATTACTTTCATGTTTCTTTTTTTCTAATACTTTTATTTTATCAGCAAGCTCTTGATGAATTGTTTCAGCATTAACTTCATTTTCTATTCCATTTTTCATTAACGCCTTAAGATCACCTTGCATTGTGGTAACCCGACGCATTACACCTGCATAAGCACTATGGACGTTCCTACCTTTTTGATCCATTTCTCTTTTTAAGTGATTAATAACTTCTCCAAGCCCTTCAATTTCATCGTCTCGGTTTTTGCCTTTCTCACTACTTACTTTAATCTGGCTACTTAAATTTTTGTAGCTATTATCAACGCTATTATTTTTATTTTCTGTATCACTTTTTAACTGATTAAGGATTTTTTCAAGTGCTGCAATTTTATTATCTCGATTTTTTCCATTCTCATCTGATTTTAACACGTTAAGACTATTTTGGAGCGTTGTAATCTGATCACCTAAACTTTGATAATTAGAATTAATGCTATTATTTTTATTTTCTTGATTAGTTTTAAACTGATTAAGAGTTCCTTGAATTGTTTTAATTTGACTACTTAAATTATTAAACTTATTTTGATAATTAGAATTAAGCTCATTTATGCGCTTATTTATTATCGAAATATTTCGCTGCGCCATCATCAGTACAGACATCGCATTTACTGAAACAGCACTGCACACAAGAAAACTTGCAATAATTATTTTCTTCATCATCATCCTTTTTGTGTTATATTTTTTGTGAAATTATGTTGTTATTATTTTTCTTGTTTGAAACGTTTCATTCATTAATTATTGCACAAAAGCTTTTACCTGATTATTTTGTCCACTCAAAGTCAAAATAAAGAAGCTTATGAGTTTAATATGTATTTTACGTACATATACAATGTTGGCACCATTTTATAATAAAAAAATAAAATAGCAATAAATAATTATCCACCTTTTATCACCGCTATCGGTTTTACACGTGCAACTTTTTTTGCCAATTTTGCACCATGAACTACATCAACAACATCTTCAACATCTTTATACGCAATTGGCGCTTCTTCTGCCAAACCAGGATCAGAATCGGAACGAATAATAATACCCTGATTTTCCAGTTCTTGACGTAATGTTTTGCCCCAAACTGTTTTTCTTGCTTTTGAACGCGACATACGTCTTCCCGCACCGTGACACGATGTGCCAAAAGCAATTTCCATACTTTCTTGTGTCCCTGCTAAAATATGTGACGACGTTCCCATAGTTCCTGGAATTAAAACTGGTTGGCCAACATTGCGATATTTTGCAGGAATTTCTGGACTACCTGGTCCAAAAGCACGCGTTGCACCTTTTCGATGCATAACTAATTCTTTTTTTGTACCATTAACTAAATGTTTTTCTACTTTTCCAATATTATGCGAAATATCATACACGGTAGTTAAATGTACATCTTTACCAACAATTTCTTCCCACGCTTCTCGCACCCAATGACCAATCACATGCCGATTTGCCCATGCATAATTACTTGCCGCTGCCATTGCGCCAAAATAATCTTGCGCTTCTTGCGATTTAAATGGTGCATAAATTAATTCACGGTCTGGTAATTCATATCCCCATTCAGGTAATTTTTGCATCATTATACGCACATAATCGGTGCATGTTTGATGACCAAGTCCGCGAGAACCGCAATGAATCATAACGGTTACAAAACCTTCTTGCAGTCCAAAAGCTTGCGCTGCTTTTTTGTCAAAAATTTTGTCAATAACTTGTACCTCCAAAAAATGATTCCCAGAACCAAGCGTACCAATTTGATCAGCACCCCGTTTTTTTGCATGATCAGATATTAATGATTGATCTGCAACTTCCATGCGACCATTTTCTTCACAAAATTACAAATCACTTGCAATGCCATAACCCAGATCAAGCATTTGTTTTGCGCCATGTTCAAGAATTTTGTCTATTTCTGATTTACCAAATTTTAATTTTCCACCCTTTCCCACACCGGACGGAACCTTTTGAAATAAACGCGTCGCTAAATCTGCAAGATATGGTTGTAAATCAGCAGCCGTAATATTTGCAACTAATAATCGCACACCACAATTAATGTCATAACCAATACCACCCGGTGAAATAACACCACCTTCATTAATTGCACATGCCGCAACACCACCAATGGGAAATCCATAACCTTGATGAATATCAGGCATTGCAAAAGCATATTTTTGAATTCCTGGTAATGTTGCAACATTAATTAATTGCCACAAAGCACGATCTGCTAAAACATCTTCCATCATATTTTCGTTCATATAAATACGCGCGGGCACCAACATATCTGCACGATATGATTTTGGAATTTCATACGTAAAATCATCAACTTTTATTAAATCTTTTTGCGTAATTCTTTGTTCTTCCATTAATCTCTCCTTTATATGTCAAAAACAATATCAGCCTGCCATAAACCATTAATTTGTTTCACTTCCAGTTCGTGATAGGTAACCGCCTTAATTTCTACTACTTCAAACCCTGTTATTTTTACTCCATGTATTGTTGCATTAATGTTTTTTTCAGCCACTTCATGAATTGTTGCATCAAGATATGCCTCATTATGGACATCAGATAAATAAAGTACTTCTGACAAAAAATCAACCAATAATGATTCCAAATCATGTGCCGTTATTTGTATATCATGTTTTATTGGCAGTGTATCACAAAACACCCGATCATTTTTTTTTACACAACCGGACACAATCGGACCAATGGTTTGAAACATGCCAATAACTGCATTGCGAAAAAAATATTTTAATGTTTTACCGTACACACGCACTTTAATATCGGCAGTATGTGGCAGTGATTCAAAATCTTTCGTCATAATGTTTCCTTTTTGGCATGGTTATGTTTAGATAAATGAACACAATAATGCTATGTTATATGATAACCTTTTAAACATTTTTTCTCACTATTATATCACTATTATAGATAACATATTAACTTTTTTGGTACATATGGCACCTCACATTAAACATCTTCTTTCCAATGTAATACAAACACCAGATAACTGGAAATTACATTTACTGCAAAATTGGAAAGATATTGTCGGCGAATTACACACCAAAGTTACGATTGAAAAAATACACAATAATACATTAGTGCTCGGCGTGTATGATTCGTGCTGGCTGCAAGAATTATATATGCTTTCGCCTATATTGCAAAAACATATCAATGCAAAAATGGATAAACCACACATCAAACAAATACGTTTCAAGCTCACTTATCATAAAAAGAAAACAACAATACATTGCGAAAAAAAAGAAAAAAAGCGTACAGTTAAATCAGTGAAATTATCATCGGTTGAAGAAAATGCACTAAAAAAATTAGACGACCCTGAGTTAAAAGCAGCAATGAAATCTTTTTTAATTCGTTGTTATCAGGAGAAAGAATGAAGTTTAAAAAACGTATATTATTCGCATTATGTATAAGCATTTTTGCACACGCCCGTTTTGGCGATCAAGTGCACAAATATATGTTAGCAAACTACCATCAATTTAGAGGTAATACACAAACAGCATACAATTGGTATAAAGAACTATTTAGTAGCAACAGCTCAGTGTATACCTATAAAGGTTTTATTAATTTTTTATACAATACACAAAATTATAAACAGATCATTCATATTATGGAAACAACAGCTAAAACATTTGAAAATGATCCTGACATACAAACTATTTTTGGCCATGCATTACGATTTGTCGGCCGCACAAAAGAAGCAAGCCAATATTTTATTACTTTAAGTCAAAAATTTAAAAATCATCTAGAAATCGCGTTTGAAGCAGCAAAAGCATATATCGATCGTAAAGAATTAGAAAATGCGCAACAAGCAATTAATGCATTACTCAATACCGCACCAAAAAAACCAAATTATTTTATTTTGTTTTTTTTAAAGGCACAAATTAATATGCAATTGGGTAACTACGACAAAGCCTTAAAAGATATACAAGAAAGTATTTCGATGCATCCGCATTTTGACAAAAATTGGCTTTTGTTTGCCATGATTCAGGAAAAACAAGGTCGGTTACAAGATGCCATAAAAGGATATACCAATTATTTAGAAGTAACGAATGAAATAGATAAAAATATTGAACAACATTTACTTGAGCTCATGATGCAACAAAAAGCATCGGAACAAAATACAAGCATTTTATTATTAAATAAATCATGCTATCAAAAAGCACTGGTATTATTTGAACGAAAACAATATAAACAAGCACTTGCACATATAAATAATTGTTTGGAAAAAAATCCCAGCGAAACTAATGAACAATTGTTAAAAATACAAATTTTGCACGCCATGCATAATTATCAAGATGCCACCAATTCACTTGTGCAATGGTTACATAAAAAACCAAATGATACAGTATTATTCGGTATCTTACATTTATTAGCACGTACCGGAGCACCCATTGCATTGGTTATTAATGCATTTGAACAATTACACCAAAAAAATCCAAAAACCGAATGGCCGGCATTATATTTGGCCGATTTATATACTCGTGCTGATAACATGCAAAAAGCACTTACTTACCACCAAAAAGCCCTCACATTAACAGCAAATAAAACATTACGCACAAAAGTACAGTTTCAAATGGGTCTCATTTATTATAAGCAAAAAGAATATGATAAAATGGTTACCGTTTTGCACAATGCACAAAAAAATGGCATTCCATTTCCGCCGCTGCTTAATTTACTTGCCTATTATTATGCAACAAAAGGAAAAAAACTACCTGATGCACAAAAACTTATCGATCGTGTACTCAAGCAAGATCCACATAATCCACACTTTTTAGACACACAGGCAATGATCTGGTATAAACAAAAAAAATACGAACCCGCACAACAATTATTGCGAAAATTATCACAGCAAGCACCAGATGATATAACTATTTTGATTCACTTAGCCAAAACATATGATAAACTAGGCAATCAATCTGAAGCAAAAAGTGTCATACAATCTGCGCAACAACATGCGCATACAACCCATGAGCAAAAACGCCTAAAACACGTTATTTCTCTGTTGGAGTAAAACACGATCATGAAATCAACGCGTATAATCAGTTTTGTTGCCGGTAAATCTGGTGGACACATTATTCCCTGTTTAACTATTGCACAACGTGAAAAAAATAAACATGCTCAAACACGTATACTTTTTTTTTCAACCACTGCATCACTGGATAATAATATTTTGCATAATAATACCCTCATCGATGATTATGTAACGCTGCCATTAATCCAAGTAAAACCACAACATTGGTATTTATTTCCCATAATTATATGGCATTTTTTACGTTCATTTTTTATGAGCATATATCATCTTATAAAACAAAAACCGGAACGAATTATCAGTACGGGGGGCAGTGTCACCATACCGGTTTTTTTGGCAGCCAAATTATTACGCATCCCGATTGAATTATATGAACTTAACGTCAAACCGGGGAGCACAATAAAATGGTTAGCGCCATTTGCCACAAAAATACACACCTGCTTTAAAAAAACAGAACAGTATTTGGCAAAATATCAATGTGCACATACTGCATATCCAATTCGATTTTCTGCAACTGATAAGCAAATAAAAAAAGAAGATGCACGCAAAAAACTTAATTTAGATCAGACACGCACTACCCTTTTTATTCTTGGCGGATCGCAAGGATCACACTTTATTAATATGTGCATAAAAGAATTGGTACATAATTATCCACAATTAAAAGATACTCTCCAAGTTATTCACCAAACTGGCGCACATGACGCTCAAAATTGGGAATTATTTTATACCGAACGTGCAATTCCGGCACAGGTGTTTAGTTATCACCATGATATTGCATTATATTATGTCGCAGCCGATTTAATTATTAGCAGAGCTGGTGCTGGTGCATTATTTGAAATACTTTTTTTTAACAAACCATGTATTGTTATACCGCTTGAAACCAAAAAAAATAATCACCAATTATATAATGCACAAGAAATGATTATTCGCTATCAACGTCTTTTTACCATGATACGCCAACAAAATATTAAAAAAAATCCACAACCATTATTTGATGTTATTAATCGGTATCTTACATTAAAATAGTTATTGCATGCGCATCTTTTTTATTCCATGCAATAAATCCGTTATATTCATTAATTGCCACTTCATGCAATGATGGATCAAACGTAAATGTTTTGTGCACACATGAAACACCACGATTAAAAGTAAGCCAAATTGGAAGTGCCGTTTTTATTGGATAAATATTATTCCCCATCGAACGATTATCGTCACAACCAATATAAATTGCCGTTGTTAATTCTGGCGTTGCACCAACAAACCAACAGGTGCGAGAATCATTAGTGGTTCCGGTTTTGCTCATTGCACTTGAATTAATCCATTTATTTGGTAAAAAACCATAACTTACACGTCGTAAACCAAGTTGCAAAACATGTCCGACTTGATCACTAATATGTGAACTCATTACCTGTTCTTTTTCTGGTGTCGCTTTGAAAATTTTGGTGCCCCACCGATCTTTAATCCAGGTGACATAATGTGGTTGCACATAATAACCATTATGGGCGAAAACATTAAACATACCAATTGCTTCATATAATGTTGCATCAATACAACCGAGTGCTAAGGATAAATATGTATGAAATGGCCCGGTTAAGCGACATTTTTTTGCTAAATTAATTATTTTTTGTGCGCCAACAGTTTGTAATAATTTAATCGAAACCATATTATTCGAATGGGATAATGCATACGCAAGCGTTACTTCACCATTAAAACGATTATTATAATTTTTTGGCGACCACGTACCATTTGTTTGTTCAATATGTAACGGTTCATCAATTTCGGTATCTGCAAAATTCATACCTTCTTGCATTGCAGTCGCATAAATAAGTGGCTTAAATACAGATCCAAGTTGTCGACGTGCTTGCAATGCACGATTAAATTTTGATTGCATAAAATCAAAACCACCCACTAACGCTTTAATTTCACCCGTTTTACCCGCAATTGCAATTAATGCACCATCAATATCTGGCGATAATTCATCTTTTAATTTTTGGCAATGGTGCATAAATGTTTCTTGCGCATGTAATTGTTGCTCACGATTTATAGTTGTTTGCACCACAAAACCGTCAGTATATAATCTTTTTTTACCAACTAAATTTTGCAAAAAAAGGCGCACTGTTTCTTTTAAATGCGGTGCACATTTTTTTGCATCATTATCACATATTTCAACCGGAATTGCGCACGATTTTTCATATATTTCCTGATCAATAAAATCTAATTTATGCATTAATCCCAGCACTAAATTACGCCGTTTTTGACCCGCTAGTGGACATAATAATGGACAATACCTGGCTGGAGAACGAACAATTGCTGCCAATAATGCTGCCTGATCAACCGAAAGATCTGTAGCGTCTTTATGCCAAAAGCGTTGACTCGCCGCTTGCACACCATAAATACCACATCCAAAATAAATATTATTTAAATAGGTTTGTAAAATATGTTCTTTTGTAAATTGCCGTTCAATAATCAGTGCATATAATTGCTCTTTCATTTTTCGCGAAAACGTTTTTTGCGAGTCAAAAAATAATAATTTTACCAATTGTTGCGTTATGGTACTCGCTCCCTGCACTTTACGCCCATGATACAGATTAACAAAAATAGAACGAGCAATTCCTTTAAAAGAAATCCCGCGGTGCGAAAAAAAACTCCAGTCTTCAGCTGCAATAAATGCATGCATTAAATGTTCTGGCATACTATTTAATTCAATTGGTTCTCGCCGATCCAATTGAAATCGCGCCCACTCATTTCCTTCATCATCAAGCACAATAGTGGCACGGCCAGAATGATGCCGTTCAAGCACCGAAAAATCAATACTTTGATGATTAAGCACAAAAAAAATCATGCCACATAAAAATGCTGCAGTTAGTACAAAAAAAATAATTAATTTCCGAATGAGGGTATAAATCATTGCAATCTTTCTTTAGTTCCATTATCACGCATATTAATTATACCACCAAACTCATCTTTACAAAGCCACCGTTATATAGTACTTTCTACCAATACATTTCAATCACCAAAGGAGTTTTTATGAAACACACAACTATATTAATTGGTGTATTTATTTTATTTCATTGTTTGTTTGCTCAAAAAACTATTGCTATCGCATCATTGTTAGAATTATCAACCAATAACGTTGTGACTTTAACAAAAAATAATAACAAAAAATTTGAACGACAATGCGTACGATTGCATAAAAAAGCAACTGGTAAAAAAGCAAAATATGGACCTGAAATGATTGATACATTATTACCAAAAGATGTTATATCAAAAATAACAAAACCGCTTATTCGTACTTTAATTGAAAAAATACCGCAAGAAAAATTGATACTACATATAGGAGTGCACCAAGATGAAACAACACTCAAAACAATTATTTTGGATAATAGTGCATATTATTGGAATGAAGATGGTACCTTTTTAAGTAAGGCAGAGGATGATGATGGTGACTATGTAAAAAATAATAGCAATATTCCTAAACTGGTTTATCATCGAGTTAAACCGCTTGACCGATCTAATCCTGGTGACTATGTAAAAAAATTTGGCAATATCACTTCGTACGTATTTAAAAAAAATTTCATAGCATATGATATTTTGCAAAAAATAGACCTCAAAAAACAGCTTAATTTAGAAAAAAAACTTGCTTCGATTTCTTTCAGTACTGCCATAACATTGGACAAATTGCTTATCAATCCAAAAAAACTTTTACCACGCGATACCGATGCAGTACATAAAATAGCCAAGAGCAACTATATAAAAATACCCTACCTCATTAACTACCTCATAAAAAACCCAATCAAGGATTTTAAGCTTTTACTTTGCATGGATTAAAAGGCTTAAAATCACGTAAAATGGACATTCTTGGCAAAAACCAGGAAAAGAGCTCCCGAAAGGCTCAAATACCCCTTCCAGACGCGATTTAGGCATTTTGCCAACAAGACCTAAAAATGGGGCTTTTCTTAAAAAGACAAAAAGCAGAATATCTCGCCTGGGAGGCCCTTTTGGCATATTTTCCTCATTTTCATCAAAAAGCGCTTGACTTTTCCTGGGAATAATTTACTATTAGAAATAGATAGGAGCGTGGTGCTCCACAGATAAGAGCATAAATCGGAGGTTATTATTATGCAAAACAAAAAAAGACTAATTCGTATACTTTTATTGGCAAGCTGCTTGCTCATGCAAGGGTCAATATATTCAATGAAAAAAGTTCCTTCTTTAAGATCGTTAGCGGTCAAAAAAGCACAATTAAAAAATCAAGCTTTTGAAAAAATTAAAGACAACATTTTAAACTACGACTATAAATCGTTGGATATGATTGAAAAAATTATCTCACCAGATATAAGTTTATCCAAACCAAAAGAACAACTTCTGCAAGAAATTATATATAAACGAGACAAACGGTTAAAAACTATTTTTATGCAAAATATTGAAGCAAACCAAATTGAAGCAAACCAAAATGAAAACACATACTACTGGGCCGAAGCTACTAATATTGAAAGCACATTTAATAATGAGACAATTCAGATACCTGTAATAAAAATTTATAAGGAAAACACCGAAAACCATAGCGTGCATACAATAGAAACAGATGAAACATGCCATCATTATGATTTCAGTCCCGATGAGAACATGTTTACATACAGAGCAAATAATAAAATACATATTTTAAATCTAAAAACTAATGAATGTGTACAAACCATTGATGGAGAAGACAATTTTGGCTTCAGCCCCGATAGTAGCATGTTTGCGTATAAAAAAAATAATAAAATTCACATTTTGAATCCAAAAACTGGGAATCATCTAAAAACGATACCAATCGAAGGTGAAAATGTAGATTTTGAGTTTAGTAATGACAGTAACCTGTTTGCATATAACATAAATAATGTAATACATATTTTAAATCTAAAAACTAATGAATGTGTACAAACAAAAATAGATGTTACAAAGATTGAATATATTGAACTTGAATTTAGTAATGACGACCAATATCTCGAAGTTTTTATCGATAACATTGTTGGTTTTTTGAATCTAAAAACTAATGAATTCAAAAAAATTGCAACCGTTGATGACTGTGATGATTTACGTGATTTTAGTCCTGATTTTAAATTATTAGTCATCAAAAGTGAAAAAGTGACTAAAATTTTTGATACAAATACGGGAGAATTATTGCAGGAACTTAACTTCAAATCTAACGATTACTTGTCCAATTGGGATAATGTTAATAATTATAGTATTACCCCTATGTTTATCAATGGTTTTAACTTCAGCAAAGATAGTTCAAAAGTTGCAATTTTTAGAGGTAATACATTATACATTTGGAACAAGCAACAAAAAGAGCCGATAAAAATCGTGCATAAAAATGTTATTCAATCGGTTCAATTTTGCTTGGATGATAAAATTATTTTGGTGCACGATAACCCTGATTTTACACCTGATACTAATCAGCACACATACAACTTATCTTGTTTGGATGCAAATACGGGAGAATGTTTACTTAAAATTGAAGCTTATTGTATTGAACCGCACTATACTACTGAGCAATTCATTATAGCAGGGCAATACAAAATAACATCATTAAAAAACAACGTATTAATATCAGATGACTATAATGAAAGAACAACAATTAATATGATTACTCTTTTTAAATCAATAAAAGAACTTAATTCACTTTCTTTAAAGCAAGCAGTCGCATTATATAACTACACAATTGAAGGAGAAGAAGGTCAAGAAACATTAGCTATAATCAAAACACTACCAAAAACAATCAAAAAACAGGCCGAATCTTTAATTCAAGCAAAGATATATAATGCGGTAAATAACATCCCAAAAACAGTAACAAAAAATATGCTTGGTTTCCTATGCGCTTATTAAATTCTTCTTATTCCTTTTTTAAAAAATGGTTTTAAAAAAACATTATTTTTTACATCATCAAGCAGCGAAAAATCGTTGCCATAACCATAGCTACTGCTTTGATTTTGATAATGGGGATAAAACATTGATGGTCGTGGCCGCATGGCTAACAACACTTTGAATAAAAGTTTTATCACTTCTACTGGAAATCGCCACCAATACTTTTCGATCCATTTCTGCCAGCTTATTTTGGTATTAATTTCGTATTGTTCGATTAATTTTGGCAATTCCGCTGAAAGTAAATCGATGGTATTTAACATTTCTTCAAGTGGGAGTGATTCTAATTGTTGATA
>SDBT01014244.1_pt1 | contig 12694 bp, 9 predicted proteins | sample 2277101 | NCBI WGS metagenome assembly SDBT01 (sample SAMN10404973, study PRJNA504765) | marine sediment metagenome | isolation source: marine sediment core GS10_PC15, 103 cmbsf | place: Arctic Ocean: Southern Knipovich Ridge | collected 2010 | reverse complement strand
ACGGCGAAATATTTGAAGATTGTAATCTGAACCGGCAATTTTTATGCACCCATCACCTTCTTGCAAAATCCAAGGCAGAAGCTGCCGGCAAAAGAGTAAATGAAATAAATTCATCGATTGTTGTTCAGGAACATTATGAATTTCTCGACGAGAAAAATACGGACAGTCTAATAGATAATTCAGATGTTATTGTTGACTGTCTCGACAATCTTAAAACCCGATTTTTACTGGAACGTGCTTCAAAAAAAGTCGGGTCTCCTCTTGTGTCGGCTGCCGTTGCAGGTGCTTTTGGACATGTAACCAGCATCTTTCCTGAAGACCGTGGTCTGAAATTAATATACGGCGAATCGGACAATATTACGCAGAAAGGGGCTGAGGCATCGCTAGGCTGCTTACCGTACGCTGTTATGCTCCTTGCCTCCCTCGAAACCTCTGAAGTTGTAAAAATACTTCTAAGCAAAGGATCTGTTTTGAGAAACAAGCTTCTCGTAACAGATCTTATGGATAATAGACTGGAAGTGTTGGATTTATAATATTCTTAAACTATCTCCAATGAAACCATATTCCATAGAAAAAAAGGGTGTCTCTTGCCGGACATTTCATGTCCGCGCCGCCGGCTGCCGGCTCAGGGTCCAAAGCATTGTGCCTCATAACGCCGAACCTGTAAAGGATCGGCCCACGCTGGTTTTTCTCCATGAGGGCCTGGGGTGCATCGAGCTTTGGAGAGACTTTCCGGAAACTCTCTGTGCATCGACTGGCTGCGCCGGATTGGTATACGAAAGAAAAGGATACGGTGGTTCCGAAAAGTTTAGTGGTCCATGGCCGCTCGACTACCTACAGGAAGAATCATCGACCTGCCTGCCCGCGCTGTTAAAGGCGTGCCATATCGACGATGCCATTCTCATCGGCCACAGCGACGGCGGCACCATTGCATTAATCACCGCCTCTACACACGGCGATCTGGTACGCGGGGTCATTACAGAAGCAGCCCACATCTTTGTCGAAGATATAACCCTTGCGGGTATCCGCAATGCTGTTAAAGCTTTTGAAACAACAAATTTAAAGGATAAGCTGGCCCGGTATCACAAAGAAAATACAGAAACGATTTTCCTTCGCTGGGCTGATAGATGGCTTTCACCTGAATTTTACAACTGGAATATTGAAGAATATCTTCCGAAGATCATCTGCCCGGTCCTTGTCCTTCAGGGTCAAGATGATGAGTATGGAACCCCTGCCCAGGTCGAAGGGATCGCCAGCCTGGTATCCGGGCCGGTGGATGTAAAACTGATACCAGCCTGCGGCCATGTCCCCCATTTTCAGGCAAAAGATATAGTCCTTACCGAAATGAATAGCTTTATCAAGATGCTTATCCTTTAACCTAATTTTTATTGGTATGCACAGAAAATTGTGCATTGATGCACGGCTATTTGTGCATTCCTATGCTTTTTTCCTCCCCAAACCTCCCCTTTTAAATCAATTCTTAAAGATAAATTGTCGATGCATTAAATCCCGATCGTCTGAAATGCTTTTAAAACTAGGGTGTTCTACATACCTCTGGATGAGTTAACTCATTTCTAATACCGACCTTTTTACAATAAACAAACTTTTGGCACGGGTGTTGCTGAGACTATCTATGAATAAGCCAAAGCTATCTTCTGCTGATAGCAGACTCCTTGTAAAGGAAACTTAGTTCTAACGTTCACCATTAAGATTAAAGGGAATGACTTATGAAGAAGACAATTCTGGTTACATTATGTTTACTTCTTGGGCTATTTGTCAGCACCGCTTTTGCAGTTGAGGTAACCGTATTAGGGCCGAATCAGTACTTGAGAACATCGTGCGCTCCCGATGTCTAAACTGATACGTTTTCTGCGATTCCGGGAGAAGGTAGGCTCATTATTAAAAATGGAGCTGCGGATGGTAAACACAGAATAACCGATTCTATAAGCAGAGCTGTAATTCTTGTTAATGGAGTGCAAATATTTGGTCCGAGTGATTTTAACCATCGGGTTTATCTCCTTGAGAGCCCTATTAATCTCGCTGATAACAATTCGATTTCAATAGAACTTGCGAGTAACCCTGGGAGTTATCTGACCATTGAAGTAAGAGAGGAAATTGACCCGCCTACTGTCACTCTCAGCGCTAATCCTGGAACCATCATGGTCGGCGAATCCTCCATGCTCACATGGAGTTCAATAAATGCGGATACTTGTGTGATCGAACCGGGTATCGGCCAGGTTGATCCGAATGGATCGATTTCAGTATCCCAAACTGAGACTACGACCTATACCATTACGGCAAACGGTCTTGGTGGAACGGCGACGGCAGGCGTTACTGTCACAGCGACCAACCCCTATCCAACTGTTGATATCTCAGCGATCCCTGAAATCATTCAGATTGGGGAATCGTCCACCCTGATCTGGACCTCCAACAATGCGCATAGTGCTTATATTGACAATGGTATTGGTATTGTATCTTTAAACGGATCGACCACTGTTTTTCCCGACCATACTACCACATATACCATTACGGTCACCGGGTCCACTGGATCTGCCAGCGCACATGCTAAAGTCATGGTATCAGGCAATCCAGAGCCCCAGCTCAATGGTTCCTTCGGCGAACAGTACCAGAGTCTGGTTCCGCCTGACGCCACGATTGAAGCATACGATCCCAAGCGGTTTTCCATCATTACGGGTTTGGTTCAGGATACGACCAACCTGCCCATAGTTGATGTTGCAGTCACCATCCTTGACCATCCAGAATACGGCACTACCATAACCGGCACCGATGGCAGGTTCTCCATCCCCGTGGAGGGCGGGGGAACCATCACCGTCGTATATCAAAAAGAGGGATTGATCACTGCCCACAGGAAGGTCAACGTTCCCTGGAACGACATTGCCATTGCTAAGTCCATCGTGATGATCGCCGAAGACCCGGCATCCACCACCCTCACCTTTGACGGTTACTCGGACACTGTGGTAACTCATCAGAGTACTGAGGTAACCGATGAATTTGGCAGTCGCTCCTTCACCATGGTCTTTACCGGGGACAACCGGGCATATTTAGTAGATGAAGGTGGTAATGATGTTCATGAACTGACCACCATCACAACCCGGGCCACCGAGTTCACAACGCCAGAGTCCATGCCGGCCAAGCTTCCCCCCAATTCGGCCTATACCTATTGTGTTGAGCTTGGTGTGGATGGTGCTCAAAGGGTTCGGTTTGAGAAACCGGTCATCACCTGGGTCGATAATTTCCTTGGATTTAATGTAGGGATGGCTGTCCCTGTCGGCTACTATGATCGTGACCGCGGTGTCTGGGTGCCCGAAAAAAATGGCCGGGTGGTAAAGTTGTTGGATACTGATTCCAACGGTATAGTAGATTCGTTAGATGCTGACGGCGACGACCAGGCAGATGACCTCAATAAAAACGGTTCTTTTGGTGACGAAGTAACCGGCCTTGAAGATGCGCAAAAATATCAGCCAGGGGCCACCTACTGGAGAGTGGCGGTGAACCACTTCACACCGCTGGATCTGAATTGGGCCTGGAGAATAATAAGATCCTTAATCCCGTTAGAACCATATGGTCCACAAGATTCTATATCCCCCAAGCCTGTGGGTGAACCAAACGTAGACCAGCAGCAAGATGAAGATAAAGACTGTCAGAAACAGAACAACTCCTTTGTAGAGGAGAGAAGTCGAATCTTCCATGAAGATATTCCCATCCCTGGTACAGATTTTACTCTTCACTATGCCAGCAACCGTGTGGAAGGGTTTCGTTACCTGATCACAGTTCCTGCCAGCGACGAAACTGTGGCGTATAGTCTTAAGCGGATTGTTGTCAAGTTGGAGGTGGCCGGCCGGACATTGGAGCAGATCTTGGATCCTCTGCCCAACCAGAAGGCGGAGTTTGTATGGGATGGGCTTGACCACTTGGGAAGGCAGGTAAAAGGTTCTACAATTGCCCATGTAGAAATAGGCTTTGTGTATGATGCGGTCTATACGGTGCCGCCTGCCCTCGAGTTGGCTTTTGCAATGATGGGCGAAGATTTAACTTCGATTCTGACCCGTCAGGAGGTAACTCTCTGGAGGCATAACGACATAGAACTTGTTCAAGCGAAGGGAAGCAGTGTCATTGCTGAAGGCTGGACCCTATCTGCCCATCATTATATAAATCCCATGGATCCTTCTGTCCTTCATAGGGGAGACGGGGCACTCAAGAGACAGAATAACCATATCATCGAGACCGTGGCTGGGACTGGATATAGTGGATTCAGCGGCGATGGGGGTCCGGCAACAGAAGCCCAGTTTAAAGAACCAGAAGGCGTAGCAGTAGATGCAGCTGGCAACCTCTACATAGCAGATCGGGGTAATAGTCGCATCCGGAAGGTGGATACCAACGGCATAATCACTATCATAGCCGAAGTTGGTCAACAATATAATTTAGCCGTGGATTCAGCGGACAACATCTATTTTTCGGACGTTTCATATCATTTTGTTGGGAAAATTGACACCAACGGAGTTGTCACCATAGTGGCCGGCACCGGATTACCGGGTTATATCGGTGACGGTGGGCCTGCCACCGAGGCCCGATTTCATTATCCAGCGGGTTTAGCCGTAGATGCAGCTGGCAACCTCTACATAGCAGATCGGGGTAATGATAGTATCCGGAAGGTGGATACCAAAGGAGTCATAACCACTGTTGCGGGTGTTGGAACTTGGGGCTACGGCGGCGACGGAGGTCCTGCCACCGAAGCCCACTTTGATTCTCCAGATGGAATAGCCGTAGATCCGGCGGGCAACCTCTATATTGCGGACTGGGCGAATTACCGCATACGGAAAGTTGATACAAGCGGCATTATCACCACAGTGGCAGGTAATGGTATCAAGGGATACAGCGGCGACGATGGACCTGCTACCGAAGCTGGAATTGGTTATCCAGCACACGTTGCCGTAGATTCGGCTGGCAATCTCTATTTAACTTCGAGTTATGAACATAGAGTCCGAAAAGTAGATACAAGCGGCATTATCACCACAGTGGTCGGCAATGGTATCAAGGGATACAGTGGCGACGGAGGACCTGCCACCGAAGCCACGCTTAGTTGGCCAGAGGGTGTGGCCGTGGATGCGAGTGGCAATTTATATTTTGCAGATTCGTGGAATAATCGTATCCGAAAGGTGGGTCCACCCTCTGTCTTCGCCGGCTTCATGACTGCAGGAGACATCCCCTTTGTCGAGGATAATGGCCTGGGTCATATCCTTTTCAGCTCCGGTTTACATAAAAAAACCATTGACCTTGATACAGGTGAAACCCTGTATGAGTTCGGATATGATCAAGACAATAATCTGGTTTCCATCACCGATCAGTTTGGCAACCAGATCACCATTGCGTGGGACGGTGGTGGTATACCCACTTCCATTACGTCTCCCGATGGCCTCACCACCACACTGACCATAGACGCTAACAACCACCTCACACGCATCACCTATCCGGGTGGCAGCTATTACGATTTTGAGTACACATCAGACGGCCTGATGACAGCCGAGATAGAGCCTGAAGGAAACCGCTTTGAGCATGTATTCGATTCAATAGGACGATTGACAGATGTCATGGATCAGGAAGGAGGGCATTGGCAGTTTTCAAGATATGCATATGAAAACGGCGACATCCTGACCGAAGTGCTTTCCGGTGAAGGGAATCTAACTTCATACCTGGACCACACCTACTCCACTGGCGCATACACCTCCACCATCACCGGCCCTGCCGGTGCTGAGACTCTGTTTAATGAATCAGCCGATGGCCTAACCATTAATAAATCTCTTCCATGCGGAATGGATCTTGAATTCAAATATGGCGTCGATCCGGAATATAAATTTAAATATGTGAAGGAAATGAGAGAAAGCACCCCAGCCGGTCTGGAAAAGGTTACTCTCAGGGATAAGACCTACCTGGATACGAATGCGGATGAGGTGCCGGATATTATCACCGAAGCGGTTACGATAAACGGCAAAGGCACTACCCTTGTGAACAACGTTCTCCAATCGCAAAAGACCATCACTTCTCCTGAAGGGAGGACTTTAACCACGCTTTATGATCTTGCAACCCTTCTGACCACAAGCCTCAACATACCGGGTCTTTATGAAACAACCTATGGTTATAATGCCAAAGGCAGATTGACCTCTATAGACATAAATACCAGAGGAACCGACTTTACTTATAATGCACAGGGATTCCTTGAATCGATCACCGATCCTGAGAATCATACCACAACCTACTCCTATGACGAGGTGGGCAGTGTAAAGCAGGTGAACAGGCCGGACAATACTTCTGTTTGGTTCGACTACGATAAGAACGGCAACATGACCGTGCTGACCAATCCGTCGTCAAAAAACCATGTCTTTGGCTATAACAGTGTCAATCTCAATAGTTCATACCAGACTCTGTTAAGCGGCAGTTACAGTTATGTGTATGATAAGGACAGGCGCCTGATTCAGACGAACTTTCCATCCGGCAACCAGATCAACAACATATATGACACGACCAGGCTTGTCCAGATACAAACGCCCGAAGGGAATATCGATTATACCTATCTCTGTGGCACCAAGGTGGGATCGATTGCCAAGGTTGGTGTGAGTCCATCACTTACGGTTATGACGGCAATCTTGTTTCATCCGAGACTCTGGCCGGGTCTTTGAATCAGACCCTCGGATACAGTTACAACAACGACTTCAACTTAAGCGGCTCTACCTATGCCGGTGGTGCCACAAGCTATTCATACGATAATGACGGGCTTCTGACCGGTGCCGGCAGCTTCACCATTACACGCAACACTCAAAACGGCTTGTCTGAAGCGGTCAGCGGCGGTGCGTTAAGCCTGTCTCGCACTTTTAATGGTTACGGCGAGGTGGAGGGACAGAACTTCACCGTGGGTGGCCAGGGTCTCACTTCCTGGAACCTGATTCGTGATAATAACGGCAGGATCACTACCAAGACCGAGGCGGTTGCCGGCACCACCTCCAATTACGTCTATACATATGATCCAATGGGGCGTCTTTTGACAGTGACAAAAGACAGCACATTGGTTGAAGAATACCAATATGACACCAACGGAACCCGCACCTATGAAATGAATACATTGAGGGGGATTGCCGGAAGGAGCTTTACCTATTCTGATGAGGACCATCTGCTTACGGCAGGGACCGATATATATCAGTATGACCTGAATGGTTTCTTAACAAGTAAAACAGACGGAACAGATGTAACCCAGTACGACTATTCATCTCGCGGGGAGCTCCTGAGTGTTGCCCTACCAAATGGCACATTCATCGAGTATGTCCACGATCCATTGGGAAGGAGGATCGCGAAAAAGGTGAATGGTGTTATAGTTGAGAAATACCTGCGGCAGGGACTGACCCGCCTGCTCGCCGTGTATGACGGTAGTAATAATCTCCTCATGCGATTCGAGTACGCAGACGGCCGGATGCCCGTTGCAATAACCAGCGGCGGTTCCACCTATTATCTCACCTATGATCAAGTCGGTTCCCTTAGAATTGTTGCAGATGCTTCAGGGAATGTGGTAAAGAAGATAGACTACGATTCCTTTGGAAATGTCATCTATGACAACGATACTTCATTTGTGATTCCCTTTGGTTTTGCAGGAGGTTTGCATGATAGAGATACCGGGCTGGTGCGGTTCGGCTACAGAGACTATGACCCCGATATCGGCAGATGGACCGCAAAGGATCCAATATTCTTTAATGGAGGCGATACAGACCTTTATGGCTACTGCCTAAATAATCCCATTAATGCGATTGACTCGTTGGGTCTGGAAATGTATCGGCATGGCTATGATCCCAAGCCATTTGGTCAACAATTGAGAGAATTTGTAAATATAGTTACTGATCAACATCCAATTACAGGCTTAATGCCTGGTGCTGATTCAACAACAGGACCAATGGCATTTTACGGTGCAGGAGCATCTTTAATCATAATTGGAGGTGATTTGGCAGTATATGGCGCTGGGATGATAGCTACAGGTGGCCCTGTTGGTTGGATCGGAGGTACAATAGTTACAGGAACAGGTATTGTGATGTGGGGTAGCGGAATATGGACTGCTTACCAAGGGTGGCGTGTTGATCATGATGATCCTTGTCCATAATCGCAAAGCTCAATTAAAAGGAATTGCAATAATAACAGCACTTCCATAGAAACTAAAACCAGGGTAATATATGCTAGAAAAACTATCTGTTGAGCTGAAAAAAAGATTTTATATTATCACATTATTAGTTTTGCCTATTCTATTTTTAATTGGTTTCTTTGTGGCTACAAAAATTGCGATCGTTTTAAATTATCGCGTTGATGCTCAAGGGGTTATCATTGTAATTATTAGTTTTATCCCTTTATACTTGATATGCATTGTTGCCGTTTATCGAAAGCTGCTAAAGTTAAATTCTAAAGTCGAGGTCAGGTCTTGATCCATGATCGGGCTTGAGTAGTCCAACAACTCATAAGGGAATGTGGAGACGAGCTTCTGGACTATCACTAAAAGCCATGATATTATGCTTTTATCTTAAGTTTTTATTAAAGGCGATTTTAGATTTATATCTTTTAACCGTCTTTTTCCTTTTTGGGCACCCCTTTGGGGCGGACGGACGGCGGAGGGCTTAAGTAGGTGGGAAAAATGGTGACGGAACTTGAATAGTGAATAGCCGCTTTGTTTTTCAAGCCAAAGGAGATTGGGATTTTCTCAGTCTCTTTTTATTTTACAGCAAAGCTAAAATCGATTCCAACCGCCTTTTTTCATTTTCCGCCCTAATTCCTGACAATAACATCCAGCCAGACCAAAGCCTCACCAAGTCTCAATCTGAGAATTGGCCAAAATACCCCACTTATAGAAAAAAATTGTCCAAAAATGAGCACTTACCATCGATCTCATATAACCGGTTTACCGCTCTGATACGTAATGATTCGGGACGGAGACAGCTTTTCTCAACCCGCACATTTACAATTGATAAAGTTTGTGATAATAGGAAGTTGTGACACTAATTGAGCGAAAGTCGAGGATGCACCAGATCCAATGCGCCAAAAGGGAAGCCGTCCCGCTACAGCGGGATTGCAACATTAGGGTTAAGATAGGAGAAAAAATGGAACGACAATTCAAAATTATTGTTGAAAAACACCCTGACGGGTACGTTGCCTATCCGCTTGGTTTAAAGGGCGTGGTTGTCGGCGACGAAGGAGATACTTGCGAATCAGCTCTTTCTGACGTAAAATCAGCAATCCGTTTCCACGTGGAGACATTTGGCGCTGAGGTTTTTGAAAATGAGTCACCTGTTCTTGAGGCCTTTGTTGCTGAGAGTTTGTCCGGTGAGCCAGCTGATTATCCCATCTTTATGGCAATAGCAAAGACCGTGGGGAAAGATCGGAGGGGAAATACTATTTACAAACGCCATAAGGAGGGCAGAGAAGTCATCCGACGCGATTTATATGAAAACTATGCAAGTTCGAACGTAATTGACTTTGCGCCAATCGTTGAAACCAATGGTAGAATTGTTGATGATGATTTACCTGAAATTGCAAGATTGTTTGTGGAGGAATACAAAGATTAGGTGAAAAGTGGGCCTTTCAAGCTTACGCATAAGATTAATTAAGGAGGTGATTTTCTGATGAAGTTAAAGGAACAAACAATAAAAAAGCTGGATGAATTAAAGCCCGAGGCATTAGCTAGAGTATATGACCTCATAATCGAGCTAAAGCGAACGAACCAGGCTAAAAAAAGCAAAACGACCACCGCCGATTACATAAAGGTGAGGGAGGCGTTGAAACAATGCAAAGGGTCTCTATCTGAAGATATAATACAGGAAAGAGAAGACAGGATATGAATCTATTTTTTGATACATCGGCGCTGGTAAAGTTCTTCCATGAAGAAGAAGGTACAGATATTGTTACGGATTTGATCCTTGAACAGAATAATGAAGTATGGATTTCAGAACTGGGACGGTTGGAATTCATAAGCGCCGTTTTCAGGAGATTTCGTAACAAGGAACTGGATGAGGAGCAATTGAACACGGCAGTCGATTCTTTTGAAAATCAAATTTCCGCATTCAATATTGAACCTTTAGGACATGCTGTTCTTGAGGAAGCCGAGCTTTTTATTAAAAATTATGGAAGAGCACATGGACTCAAGGCTTTGGATGCATTGCATCTCGGCACTTTTAGTCTCATATCTGAAAAAGACTGGTCATTCGTTGTGGCTGACGGCAATCTTTGCAAGATTGCGGAAGTCATAGGATTTAACACCATAAATCCTCTTAAGGGAAATGCAGGATGAGCGAGTTGAACGCTTTATTTGAAACGCAAATTTCAAGCGTTATGTCCAATATGGTCAGGGAGAATGCTTTTAGGCTTGATGCAAACTGCTATAATAGTGCAACCGCTTCCTGTTTTTGGAAAAGTAGAAAGCTTACAGCAAAAGGGCGAAAAATGGCAGTGGAGGAGGGATTAAAGCTATTGGAACAAAACAAATAATAATCCAATGGATGTCCCGAAAGGCCATTTAAAGAAAGATAAATAAAGATAAAAAGGTGAAAAACCAATTTGAAAAAATAATTCACAATTTGACGGGCTGTTGCCCGAACCCCAGTTTCAGGGGTAGAAAACATCGAAATTAAACCTTATCCGGTTGATACGTATAGCAAGCTCTTTGAAATAGATTTGTTTATGAATAATGCTAAAAATCGCAGTGCAAATTGTCCTGTTCTGTTGCTTTTTTCTGGTTTCCGATTTGCTACCGTCTGGGTAGCTTCTGGTTCTTTGACATGTTGAACAAGTATCATCACATTCTGGATTGCTGCTGTTAAATATTCTTGGATCTTAACGCGCCACAAGCGCCTCCAGCGGGCCCGTTTAAACCCATAGCGTTGATAACTATTTGAATTATCACAAAAAGCAGCCATGAAGTCAAGCAAAAAATAAGCCATTGTTTTAAATTAATTCAAATGATTAACTGTGTTTTCGCGCACGGCCTTCGTGTACTTTAAGGAATGCTGATAGATCTTCGATATGATTTGGGCAACAGCCCGTCAAACTTTGACACCGAATAGATTGTTGGGGAATCTCACCCCGTTGCCCTGGAAGCTTCAGCGGATAGTAACGCCTCGGCCCTGGAGGTAGTCCTTCAACTCGCCAATCCCAATGATCCCAAAATGGAACACCGAAGCGGCAAGCAAGACTGTAGCGCCCGCTTGGACGGCCTGATAGAAATGCTCCAATTTCCCTGCGCCACCGGAGGCCACCACGTCGGCCGAGACCGCTTCCTTAATGGCCCTGATCACCGGCAGATCATAACCGGTCTGCACGCCGTCGCCCGCTTTGCTGGTAGGCAGAATAACCGGAACACCGTATCCGTCAACACGCTTTGCCCATTCGATCGCGTCTGCGCCAGTGGCTGTCCGTCCCCCATCGATATAGACTTCATATCCTGAAATCATGGCCTCGTTCTGATCCACGTCGATGGCCACCGTCACCTTCTCGGCGCCCAGCGCTTTGACCATTTCTGCGACCAGTTCAGGCTTCCGAAAGGCGGCGCTGCTGGTCGACACCTTGTTTGCGCCCGCACTTAGCACCAGCTCGGCCGATTTCACATCAGAAATCCCGCCGCCAACGGTAAATGGCACCGTCGTGACCTCGGCAACGCGTTTGACTACGTCGAGCATGGTGGCTCTACCTTCCACCGTGGCTGTGATATCCAGCAGCGCCAGTTCGTCTGCGCCAGTGTCACAATACGCTCGTGCGCATTCTACCGGATCACCAGCGTCTCGAATGTCCACGAAGTGGACGCCCTTGACGACGCGTCCGTTCTGCATGTCTAGGCACGGCATGATTCGAATTGGTTGGTCCATTGTGTACCTCCTCCTTACCTTATTTTCTAGAACTATCCTCTTCCCTCACGCTCGAGCAACAGGCATAGCATCGGCTGTGCCTGCCCAGCCGTCGATAATTTTCAGCACATACTCTACCCAGTTCTGCGTACCCCAACCAGTGATTATATAGTTCTGTTTATCATGAAAATTGTAATAATATACAGAAGGGTTGTAAAATGTGATGTCTTCAATTTTCAGATACCTTACCAATATCTCGAAGATAGCTGAATTACAGATACCATATTATTTAACGATCCTCAACTTATGGGTTTCCTGTAACCGTTTCCATAATTCGTTCATAATATTATTGTATTCTTCATCCTCAATTTCAGAACCAGTCCTGTTTAGAATAAATAGCTCAAAGAATATCTGAAGGACCTTTTAAGCTAATATAATTTTTAAAAGAATCCTTAGAGCTGTTATTTTGCAACCAAAAAACGGCTATTCTTTGAGCTTTTTCCCCCAACTTTTCAGACACTTAGCGTGGCCCAACCCCAAATCCCAGGAAACTTATTATTTTAGGGGTATCCCGGAAGTCCCGTATTAAAAGACGCGGAAAGGCCATAGCGTGTTTCAAAAAGGTTCTCCAGCTCGACCCGGGTTCAGCCATCGACTATGCCAACATTGCCTCAAATTATCGTGATATGGGAAAAAAAGAAAAAGCCATTAAATATTATGAGATGGCTTTGGCCATGGATCCTGCAATAGACTTTGCAAGAGATAATCTGGACAGGCTGCAGCAAAGCTAACCCGAATTTCTCATCCCGCTTGAA
>SDBT01014243.1_pt1 | contig 12694 bp, 19 predicted proteins | sample 2277101 | NCBI WGS metagenome assembly SDBT01 (sample SAMN10404973, study PRJNA504765) | marine sediment metagenome | isolation source: marine sediment core GS10_PC15, 103 cmbsf | place: Arctic Ocean: Southern Knipovich Ridge | collected 2010 | reverse complement strand
GGGTGACGCTGATAGAAGTATGTATATGGATTACAACGTGTGGGATAACACAGTAGATGTGTCAGGAGGTATAGTAAAAGGAGATAACGCTATAACAGCCGATCCATCTTTGAACACAACAATCATAACAGGCTCTGATGGTACAACAGAGGCAGGAGATGAGACAGACTTTCGTTCTGCTGGAGCTACATTCCAAGCAGATGGTGTTAGTACAGGCGATGTCTTAGTAATCCATAGTGGAACGGGGGTAGTGACGGGAGTATACACGATATCAGCTATTGTTAATGAAACCACTCTTTCAATATCAGATGGGGCAACAACCAGTGCTTCGGGTTGTGTCTATGGGATAGTCACGAATGAGGATTTTACGCTTCAGGGTGGAAGCAATGCTATTGACGCTGGATTGGATGCTACCGACGCTGGAGTCACGGTGTAATGGCCAGCAATTGGAACATAGGAGCCTCTCAGCAAGGCCCTGGGTGGGATATAGGAGCATCCCAAACTTCTGCTGACGAAGAGAGTTCTTCTAGCAGTTCTAGTTCAGTAACGTCAAGTAGCAGTAGTTCTTCATCTTCATCTAGTAGCTCGGTAACTAGTAGTTCTAGTAGTTCTTCTAGTGTAACATCTTCAAGTTCATCCAGTAGTTCAATAACGTCTTCTAGTAGTTCATCTAGTTCTAGTTCGATAACATCATCTAGTAGTAGTTCATCTAGTTTAACATCATCGTCTAGTAGTTCTAGTAGTAGTTCGGTAACATCGTCTAGTTCTTCGTCTAGTTCTGTTACAAGTTCTAGTAGTAGTTCATCGTCAAGTAGTTCAAGTAGCTCCAGTTCATTAACATCGTCGTCGTCTAGTTCTAGTTCTGTTACATCAAGTAGTTCTAGTTCATCAAGTAGTTCAGTTACTAGTTCATCTAGTAGTTCCAGTTCATTAACATCATCTAGTAGTTCTAGTTCTTCGTCTAGTGTGACATCAAGTAGTTCTAGTAGTAGTTCATTAACATCATCAAGTAGTTCCAGTTCTTCGTCTAGTTCATTAACAAGTAGTTCATCATCTAGTAGTTCTAGTTCTTCGTCTAGTTCTAGTTCTGTTACATCGTCAAGTAGTAGTTCATCTAGTTTAACTTCGTCATCAAGTAGTTCTAGCAGTAGTTCATTAACTAGTAGTTCTAGTTCATCTTCTTCTGTAACAAGTAGTTCATCATCTTCTAGTAGTAGTTCGATAACATCGTCAAGTAGTAGTTCTAGTTCTTCCCCTGGAGGGGAATCTACTTCGTCTAGTAGTAGTTCTAGTTTAACTTCATCTAGTAGTTCTAGTTCATTAACAAGTAGTTCTTCTAGTTCTAGTTCTGTTACAAGTTCTAGTAGTAGTTCGTCATCAAGCAGTTCTAGTTCTAGTAGTTCATTAACAAGTAGTTCTTCTAGTTCTAGCTCAGTAACATCATCGTCATCATCTAGCAGTTCATTAACTAGTAGTTCTAGTAGTTCATCAAGTATAACATCATCTAGTAGTAGTTCATCATCTTCCAGTTCTGTTACTAGTTCATCATCTTCGTCTAGTAGCTCTTTAACAAGTAGTTCTTCTAGCAGTTCTAGTTCTAGTTCTTTAACAAGTAGTTCTTCTAGTTCTAGTTCAATAACATCATCGTCGTCATCTAGTAGTTCTTTAACATCATCTAGTAGTAGTTCTAGCCCAAGCAGTAGTTCATCATCTTCTAGTAGTTCTAGTAGCTCCAGTTCATTAACATCATCATCTAGCAGTTCATCATCCACATCAAGCTCAAGTAGTAGCAGTTCTCCAGGACTTGTAGGAATAAAATTCCCTGTAGGAAAATCTATAGTTAAAATAGGTCCGGTAGGGAAAACAATAACTAGGATAGGTCCAGCATCTTCCTCGATTTCCAAGGTAGGTCCGGCTGGAAAGACAATTGCAATCCCGGTATAATAGGTGGTGTTATGTCAAACAATCAAAATCAACAAACACATACACAGAAGGTATCTATACCGGCCACACGAAAGCCCGGAGTACCAAGTCGTCAGCAAGTGTACGAGATTCTGAAAGCCCACTCTCTTGGGCTCCAGAGCGGGCAAGTGAAGAAATAGAAGGTGATGATATGGCATTAGTACTAGCATTTCGTAACAGAGGGATAACTAGAGATATTACAATTTTAGATGCAGATGGAAATACTATTACTCCAGGAGCAAGTGATGAAATTCGTGCTATTATAGGACATGAAGGAAAAACTCCTAAACTTACGGTTACTAGTGCAACTACTACGGTGAATGGATCGAGTTTTACTAAAGGTGAAACAAATAGATTAAGATTAGATGCACAAGATTTAATATTTGAAGCTGGTGTATATCAAATTACTATAGAATTATTAGATGATAGTGATGCTGCAGATTGGAAAAATATAGATCGGCAAGTTTTTTCTTTGCAGGAGACTTAAATGGGTTGTGTTTATAAGGCTGAGAATAAAGTAAATGGAAAGTGTTATATTGGTAAGACTGTAGAAACAATAGAAAGTCGAATAGTGAAGCATGAATGGAATGCAAATAATAGTTCTGAATATGCTTTCCATCGTGCTTTGAGAAAATACGGGTTTGATAATTTTGAATGGGAAATTTTATATGAGAGTAATGATGAAGAGGAATTAGAAGGTGCAGAAATATTTTATATTGAAGATTATGAATCTTTTGGTTCTAATGGATATAATATGACAGATGGTGGAGAGGGTACTTCAGGTTTTATTTTTTCAGAAGAATCAAAGATTAGGATGAGTAAATCTCAGAAGAAACGATTTGAAGATCCTAAAGAAAGAGAAAAGGCGAGTATAGCACATAGTAGGAAGTTTGAAAAATATCCTGCTTTGAGGGAAAATATCAGTGAGTGTCAGAAGAAGCGATACGAGGATTCTAAAGAAAGAGAAAAGGCGAGTAGGGCTGCGAAGGAGGCTTATGACAGAGATCCCACTTTGGGAGGAAGGATTAGCAAGTCTCAAAAAGAGCGGTATAAGAAAGATCCTACTTTAGGAGAAAAGATAAGTAGAGCCACAAAAAAACGATGCGAAAATCCCGCTTATATAGAGAAGATGAGTAGAGTTGTAAAGAAAGCGTTGAAAAATCCTGTTGTTAGGAAAAAAATGAGTGAGGCTGCAAAGAAGCGTATGGAAGATCCTGCTACACGAGAAAAGATAAGTAAAGCTATGAAAGGAAAGCCTTGGAGTAAGGCTAGAAGAGAGGTTCAGGATAAGAAAAAGGAATTAGTTAAATGAATATTATAGATATAAGTTCTGTGATTTTAGAACTTGGATTATCATCTTCTATTACCGATGAAGAAAGAGCAATTATTTCTACTGCCATAGTTCGTGCAGAAGGTGCGGTCAAGCGATTTATAAATTATGATCCTGTACAAAGGGAAAGAACTGAGTTTTACCCACAAAGCAAAGCGAATTTTCAAAATAGAATAGGAGTTTGGGAAGTTAATGATTCGACCGCGTATATTAGAGAGGAAGCTATAGGAGCTACAGCAGAGTTACAAATGCAATATGTTCCTATTAGGAGCGTAGCTTCTCTTTTTGTAGATTTAGATGGAAGAAGTGGACAAAGAGCGGGTTCTTTTAGTGCAGAAACCGAAAAGATACAAGGCACTGATTTTTGGTTAAATATAGATGGAAATGATAGCAGCGATGTTGGTATATGTAATGATGGTATTATTCGTAGCTTTGGTTTATGGCCTTTAACTCCCGGTTCTATTAAAATTACTTACACTTCGGGCTATACGATTGAAGAAATTCATGGCCAAGATTCTATTGTGGACGCATCACCAATAATGGATGCTATAATTGGTGAAGCCTCTAGGCGTGTTCGACATGCTTTCGTATGGAAAAAGAAAGGTAATGTTGGATTTGTGGCTGGGCCTTTTGTATCAGAGAAATTAGGCGATTACTCGTACTCATTAGGATCAGCAGATAATGCTTTAGTTAATCGTATGTTTGGTGGATTGTATGATTTGCTTCCAGATACTAAACAAAAATTAGAAACATACGTCAATTTTGGTTGGTCTTTAACTGGTTAATTTTTTAGAAAGGTTGAGTTATTATGACTAAAGTAGATTTTGAATTTATGCCTGGTGACAAGGTAAGGACAAAGTTGGGAGACATTGGTTTTGTAACAACATGTTCTATTGATGAAGCGGGAACGAAGTTTTATTTTATAGAGCAAAGTCATGGACGTAGTTGGTTTGTAGCTAGTTCGTTAAAGAAAGTAGAAGAAGATGTTAAATGATAAATTAAGAGCACAATTTGAACAATCTGCAGCTATGGTTGTGGAGGAAATGCCTCCATTATGGAGGCAGTTATATAATAAATGTTTAGAGGAAGGTTTTGATAATGAACAATCATTAAAACTTGTGGAGGTATTTATATTATCTACAAATGTTAGAGGCGTGAATTTGCAATAAGGAGTATATAAATTATTAAATACCAAAGGAATTATGAGATCAATGTTACTTATCGGTGTAATGTAACTTGTAAGTATTGTATTATGGGATTGGATTTAGTTCCATGGTCTGATTCAGATATTACTATAGAAGATATTAGAATTAGTGGGGGTATTATAAAACAATGTGGATTTTCAGTCGGTAGAGTAAGAGTAGCTGGAGGAGAACCTACATTACATAAAAATCTTGCTGAATGTTGTGATGCTATTACAAAATATTGGGGATTGAAACGTGCTGTTGTTTGTACTAATGCTATAATTGATTATCCAAAAGGTATAAGTTTTCGTAACGTAGAATCTTCTCCAGAACATTTTAGAAAAGATGTACACAAACCTCCTATGGTATCTCCTGTTGATATTGGATTAGATCCTGTTTTAGGATTTAATAGGCTGTGTAAGTTTTCGCATAGATGTGGTGCTTTGTTTGATGCTTTTGGATTTTCTTTTTGTCCTAAGGCTGGAGCTATTGGAAGATTATTAGGAATTGATCTATATCAGGCTGAACCGGTTTTGTTAGGAAATGAAAATATTTGTAAACATTGTCCTTACTCCTTGCCAGAAGAATTGCGTATGCAAGTTAGCAGCGATGTTCGTAATGGTATTATTGAATATCCTACAGAGACATATAGAAATGCTATTAGGAAATGTAAAGAGAATCCTATGAAATTCAAAAAATTTCAAGACAGGTTACAATGAGTATCTTAGATTCATTTCCACATAAATGTATTATACAACGACGTACTAGAACTAAGGGTACGTTGGGTGGTAGTAAAGATGCTGCTACTGTAGAACAGACTAATGTTTCATGTTGGGAACAAAATGCTTCTCATAAAGAAATTTTAGATTATGAAAAGCGGGGAATGTCTATAACCACAAAGATTTATTTTTTATCTGATCCTAATGTTACTGTCAGAAATCAGATATTGATAACAGAGCGGAATGGTGTTACAATAGATAATCCAACAGAATTAGAAGTACGTACGAAATCAGATCCGGATGCTTCTGCTGGTTTGGGAGTTGTGTTCAAAGTTATGGCCGAAAGAGTAACGTCTAGGAAGAATTAGTAATGAGAATAGTTTGTCAAGATATAGATGATTTTTTGTATAATATAAAAAAAGAAGGGAAAGATAATGTATATAGAAAAGTAATTTATGTAAGTTATGTTAAAAGACCATTAGATAAAAATAAGGAGTGTGTAAGATGGGAAATTTTATTACAGGCTTCGACAGTGATTCATGTGTCTTCTATAACAGGCATTAAAGATGAAGGAGAATATCTACTTGAAGTTGGAATAGAATGTGGAATTGATTATGCTGATGCTTCCAAAGAACTGAAAGGAACAGAAAGAGCTACTAAATTGAAGAAGCAAATTCAGGATTTTTGTCATGCTAATGGATTAACTACTCGTCCTGGTGTAATTGATATGTAATTTTAATCTTTAGGAGAAGTATTGATGACTTTAGTTCAACACACTACGAATGAAGATGCTAAAAACAGTTTTATGCAAAAGTTTGGTAGTGCAGTGCATTCAGGCAAGTGGATGGCAATGATATGTCATATTAAGGAAGATGGTAATGCAACTGTTGATTGTACTACGTATGACTTTCCTACTGATAGACTTGACTTTGCTATTAGAGAATTAACAATTTCATGTGACGAAAGAAGGAATGAGGTTATTGATAAACCTTCTGAGCCTTTGCCGCTAGCTCCTCATTTGAAAGTTCATGGGGATTCTGATATTCCTAATATTCCTGAAGTTACTGGCAATAGTAATGTAGAGCCTCCATTGGGAGTTTTTGATAAAGCTAAAATTACTCATCCTGATGGAAGAGTTTCTCAGATAGATTTTTCTAGAGAAACGCAAGAAGATATTGAAATTGTTGAAAGAGATGGAGTTATAAAACCTCATACAGATCCCCAAGATTCTTATATTCCTCCAAGACCCCCAGAAAATAAAACATAATAATGAATAAGATTTGGATTTGGCTAAATTCCTGGCTGTCTTTACGTACTTGTATAAGATCAGATAAATTAGTAAGGAAAGCGGAATTACGGGTAAAGAAATCTCTCAGTAAACTAGAGAAAAAGAAGAAACTTTTAATTCGATTATCAAAAAGATTAGATGTTATTGGAAATTCTCTAGTAGAAGATATAGACGAAGCTTCCGCTATTCAAAAGCAATGTGAAGAATCTATATCCGCTCAACAAAGTGAATTAAGAATCTATAGTGATATTACGATACCAACATTGACAGATCAACACAGATTAATTCTTGAGAGATATGATGCAGAGATAGCTGCTGAGGTTCGTCGCAGAGTAGCTATTTCTGCTAATAGTAATTTGCCGGAGGGTTAGATATGGATGCTCTTACAACAGCATTAAAACGGTCAGATTGTGTTGTTTCGACTGCTCATACCAATGCATTGACTTTGAAACAATCTGGAATGATATCTAGTGAATTGTCTCCTAGTTTTGGAGGTAATTTTGGATTTGATCAAGGGCGTGCTAGAAGTGCAAGGATGTATAGTCTGAATCGTGGATGGCTTTATAGTGCTGTAAACGCTTTATCTTGTGAAGCTGCTGGACAACCTGTTAATCTTGGTAGATTAACTGATGAGGAAGGTGGGAGTGAGCATAGAAATAGTTTAGCTTCGTCATTTCATTTGAAAAAGATGACAGATAACATACGTTCAAAAGCAGTGCATGGAGTTGAAATAGTACATGGCACCCCATTGTCTATGGCTTTAGAGAATCCTAATTCTATTCAAAGTCGTTGGGAATTCGTTTATAGCTTTGTTGCTAATCTAAATATTACTGGGTGGAGTTATATTATAGCTGATGTGAATGAGGATGGTGAACCTGAATTTTATTCAATTCCTACTACATGGATTACACCAGTACATGAAAAAGGGCAATCTTTTGCTAGTTTTATACTTAAAAATCCAGATAAACCTGGAGGAATAGGGCAGATATTAAATAGAAATCAAGTAGCTTTTGCTCATTTACCTAATCCTGCCGATCCTCTTCATACTGCTCTTGCTCCTGCCGTATCTCAAATTCAAGCTATTAGGATAGATGACCATATACAAACATCACAGGAGAGATTCTTTCAGAATGGTGTGTTTCCTAGTGTTATTCTTACAGTTGGAAAGAATCCCCATCCTGATGTTCCTGGAGGCATTCGCCCAAGACTTACTGGTGTTCAACGACGAGAGGTTACTGGTGCCATTAGGAAGACTGTACAAGGCATAGCAAATTATGGAAATCCTGCAATTGTAGATGGTTTGATTGAAAAAATAGAGAGACTATCCGCTACACAAATAGAAATGGGATGGGAAAAGTCTGAAGATGCTGTAATGGATAGAATTCTTAGTGCCTTTAGTGTTCCTCCATTTATGTTAGGAAAATCTCTTCCTGGTAGTTACGCTCAGGCTTATGTTGTTCAACGAATATTCTGTAATAGAGTTAATACTTTCTTAGATATGCTAAGTACAGTAATGACTCAATTCGTTAATTTTAGAATGGAGCAGGATGATGACGTTCTAATTTGGTGGGATAGTTGTGAGCCTATTGATCCTTCCATTGAAAATAAGATGATTTTGGAAGGCCGTAAACTTAATGATATAACACAAGACGAATATCGTGCTCATTTAGGATTTCCACCTTCTAAGAAAGAGAAGAGAAGTAAATTCTTTGATGCTCCTGCCGGTTTGAGAAGTGTCAACGAATTATTTACTAAGGTTAGAGTTGGAGATATGTCTGTGGAATCAGCAGCACATATCTTATCTGGTTTCTTTGAAATTTCATTAGAAGAGGCTAAAGTTATTGTTGGGGATAGTGGTGAAATTAGAGTGGTGGAAGAAAGTGTAAGAATGCTTAAATCTGCTGTAGAACGACTGAATGAGCCTATACAAATAGATTTGAAACATGATGATATAGATGAAGGAATTGTTGAGATTGTAGGTAGAACCATTGAAGTTGAGAAAACAGTAAAATCTATAGGATTAAAATGTGAGGAAGAAGTTGAAAGTATGGATGATGAGATTTATAGACTAAGACGTGATTTAGATACGGAAAAAGTCATAACAAAATCTAAGTTGCATTTAATTTCTGAAGCTGCAAAGAAGTCTTCAGAATTGACTATTGTTAGAATTGAAAGTGCAGTTAGTTCAATCCGATCTTTTATAGCTGAAAATAATAATACCAAGATGCAGACTACTATGGTTAAGAAAGTTCTAGGAAAACTTTCTGACAATATCTCTGATTCTTTAGGTGTAATAGAAAAAGCTACTGAACAACCTATAAATATAGAAGTTACTAATGAGGTTAATCCTACTCCAATTGAAATTACCAATAAAGTAGAGACTCCCAAAGTAGAAGTAGATGTAAAGAATATTGTAGAAACACCAGAAGTAAATATAGAAGTAGATGCTCCTAATGTAAAAGTAGAACCAAGAATACAGGTAGATGTTCCTGAGACTATAGTGAATGTAGATGCTCCTAATGTAACTGTTGAGCCTAAAATACAAGTAGACGTTCCTAAGATAGAGGTTCCTGCTGCTGAAATTGAAATAAATGTAACTCGTGAAGATGCTCCTAAGAAAGCTACGATTACTCATCCAGATAATAGGGTTTCTCAAGTTGAATTGAAGGAATAGTAATGGGATTAGTTACAGTACAGATTCAAGGTGCTGACGGTACATTAAGTGATGTCGTATTAGATGCTGTTGGTGATAGGTTATATCCTATCTATAAAATGTCTTTTGGGGCATTAGGTGTCGATGGTAATGTAGTATCTGTTACTAACCCTATGCCTGTTACGGCTGCTAGTTTGCCTCTTCCTGCTGGAGCATCTACGTCTGCTCTTCAAATGACGGCTGATTATGATACTGGTGCAGGAGAAGATTCCAGAAGGGCTACTGGATTAGTATTAGCAGAGGATGGCGGTGGTAAGTTGGTAGGTTCTGCCAATCCTATGCCTGTTGATATAGGATTTAGAGATACGCCAGCTATAGATGCTTTTAACAGACTACGTGTAGCAGAACCTACTACACTATTTGACTCGAAGCAAATATTTGATAGTCAACCTTTATTTTGGAATGATGTTCAGACGGCTGGTGGTGGAACTGGTTCAGCCTATCGTACAAATGAGGCATCTACTAGATTATCCGTATCTGGTACTACTATTGGTACTAGAGTACGTCAAACATTTAGACGATTTAATTATCAACCCGGTAAATCACAAGCCATTACAATGACTGGAGTGTTAGGTAATGGTAGTGCTGGCATTACTCAAAGAGTTGGTTTATTTGATGGTAGCAATGGTTTATTCTTTAATTGTGAGGATGGTGTATGGAAAGTAAGTAAGCGTTCTTTTGTAACTGGTTCTGCTGTTGATACAAATGCAGCTCAATCGTCTTGGAATTTAGATACTATGGACGGTAACGGAGTTAGTGGAATAACACTTGATTTTGACAATTCCCAAATATTTTGTATTGATTTTGAATGGCTTGGTGTGGGTCGTATAAGATTTGGTTTTATTGTAGATGGTATGTTAGTTTATTGCCATGAATTTTTGTTTTCTAATGCTATTGCAACGGTTTACATGTCAACCCCAAATTTACCTTTACGATATGAGATTTCAAATGATGGTACAGGACAAGCTGCTAGCATAGATCATTTGTGTAGTACAGTTACATCTGAGGGAGGTGCCCAAGATACTGGAATTTTGCGTTATAAGTCTACTGAAGGAACACACGTAGATGCTAATGTTGCTAATACTGTATATGCTCTTGTAGGAATACGTCTGAAATCGGGGTCTTTGGCTGCATCGGTAAAGTTAGCTGATTTTTCTGTAATGGCTGAAACAAAAGATGATTTTGAATGGAATATAATTTTTAATCCAACTGTAGCAGGAACATTTACTTATTCAGATGAAACTAATAGTGCAGTACAAACAGCGACAGGAGCAACTGCAAATACGGTTTCGGGTGGAGTGATTATGGGTGGGGGTTTTGTTGATTCAACAAAGGATGGGGGTGGGGTATTTGGTAAATTAGAAAACGCTTTATTATTAGGCTCAACTATCGGAGGAGTGCCAGATGAGATAGTATTAACTGTACGTCCACATACAGCAGATGCAGATGTTCAAGGATCTTTGACTTGGAGAGAATTGTCTTAGATGCCCGTATTTACAGTTACGGATTGGTCGAATGGTCCTATGGGGCCAGGATTCTTTATTTTATTTCGTGGACACAAGGATGTTTTTTATGATGGTGGTCCTATGCATCATTTGATTGATAAATCTAAAAAGACTGGTGATTTAGAAGAAAGGTTTGGGGAATTATTTGCTTTGTTGATGTTAATGCGAGAGCAGAAGTAATGAAACAATCAAGTATAATGATTATTGATTCTGCTAAGAAACTAGTAGAACTTATGGAAATAAAGCGTGATATGGAAGTTGCTTGTGCAGTTAAAAAATATAGAGATAAGTTAGCAGAAAATTATGAGCAGAAGAAACGGTAGTCACAAAAATAGGCTTATGACTAGTAAGCCTGATGACATAGCTTTATCTACAGCAGTAGAAGATAAATTCTTAAATCTTTGCACTACTTATTTTAATATGAAAGGAGTTCAATTATTTATTCCCCCTTCATTGACTTCTGACATGTTTAATTGGCGTAAAATGGCAATTAGACATAAGAATGGAGATTTTAGACACGCAGAAATTGAGCTAAGATCATTAAAGACTGTGGCAGAGTGGACACTAGCAGTCAATTCAAAGTTACGTAATCAAGAATCACCTAATGTGGATTGGAGAGAATAATATGATTAGTTGGATAACACTTTTTATAGGTATGTTTATTGGTTATGCTTTAGGTGTATTGTCTGCCAGAAACCAATCTCCTGAAACTTCTGGTGCATGGAAAGAAGCTTTACATATTGTCAAAGACGGTCTTAGTAGAAATGAATCTTTTAGTGTTCATTTTGGTGTCAGTAGATTTGATGATGATGATGATAATGATAACAAGGATGTAAAATTAGTTCCTTCAGTTGAAAATATAAGATTTAGCGATAATTAGAATCATGACATTACGTCCCAGAATAGCAGATATTCAATGCACTAGATTACAATTCCAACCTGGGGATAGAATATTAGTTAGAAGTCATCATAGATTAGATTTGGAAGATAAAAAGAAACTAAAAAAATCTATCAGACGTTGGGCTGGAGTAGAAGTTGAGGTTTTAATTATATGCACTTTAGATTTGGATATATCCATTGAAAAACGAATCCAGTAATTTTAGAGAAGTATTCAAAGAAGATAATGAGTCACTGGCTCTATTCCTTCGTCAAATGAGGAAATTTGATAGTTATTTTTGTGAACTTATGTTTTCTGGAGTAGATTTTACCTTGAAAATGGAAGTGCATGGAAATAAAGGGAATATGATACATTGTCGTGTGGATAATCTTTCATTTGAGAGACCTTCCGGCAAAAAAAATACATAAAATTATTGAGAATTGCTATTGATTCAAATTTCTGATTTGTATATATTAGTAATAGTCTAGCTACGTCTAGGTGTTCAGAGAGTGAAACCGCGACGTACTTGTTGACCTTCGGGTCACTTGTACCTCGCGGTTTTTCTTTTGGAGTGATGAAAATGAGAAACGTAACATTTTGGCTTGGTCATGCTGTAAACCTTACTTCTCGTAGTTTTATTATTACTAGAATGCCGGGTGCAGGCGATGATAATCTTCCTCTTGTTGCTGCAATTGATGTTGTATTGGGAGCGGCAGTAGAAGATACAACTCAAGCTTTAGCTGACAATACTATTTGGCAAGCTGTTTTAATTGATACTAGTGCTAGTGGAGAGATATCAGTTCCAAGTGTTTTGAGTTTCAATACAGGGTTTTTGCAATTTCCTGGACCTATTAGTGATGATACTAATAGATTGCAAATACTGTCTATGGAGGATCTGTCTAGTTCTAGTTCTAGCAGTAGTTCTAGTTCACCTTCTAGTTCTAGCTGGTCTAGTGGTAGTTCTAGTTCTAGTTCTAGCTCTACCAGTTCTTCCAGCTCCAGTTCTGTAACAAGTAGTTCCAGTTCTGTAACAAGTAGTTCTAGTTCTAGTTCTGTAACAAGTAGTTCTAGTTCTAGTTCTGTAACAAGTAGTTCTAGTTCTAGTAGTTCTAGTTC
>SDBT01014242.1_pt1 | contig 12695 bp, 7 predicted proteins | sample 2277101 | NCBI WGS metagenome assembly SDBT01 (sample SAMN10404973, study PRJNA504765) | marine sediment metagenome | isolation source: marine sediment core GS10_PC15, 103 cmbsf | place: Arctic Ocean: Southern Knipovich Ridge | collected 2010 | reverse complement strand
CTCCGTATTCGGTAAGCACAGTTACTGCAGAAGATTCCAAATCTTCTTTTTTATTGTAAACTCTTCCCGCAAGAATCTGCCTTGGCACTAACTCAAACCATTCCTGAGTAGTACCTACTATTCGCAGTTCCAACGCGTTTGAGCCAAGACGTGATTCTTTACGTATCAGTTTAGCTGGCGCCACTTTTCGAATATCTTTGAAGCTTTCGCTTATTCTCTCGTGGTCAAGATATGTTAATCCATAGATGCTCATATGAGAATGCTGCGTACTACTGGATTCTTCTTCGATAGACTTAATAGAACTGATAATTATATTATTACTGCCGAGTTTCTGGATTTGACGAAGTGCTTCTTTACTGGCGCCTTCTCCAACTGCTAACATAGCAACAACACTTCCTACTCCGAAAACAACTCCAAGCATCGTTAAAGAAGAACGAAGCTTGTGCAGAAGAAGGTTTTCAATGCCAAGCCATATATTTCTGATAAACCTTGATTGCTTCATTTTCAGTTCTCTTCTATGCTGTCAATAAAACCATCTTTCATATGCAGCCGACTTTTCGCATAAGCCGCAATATTAGGTTCGTGGGTAATCATAATAATAGTTTTATCTTCCCTGTTTAATTCAGCAAGTAAATCCATAATCTGTTCACCCGTGGAACTGTCCAGATTACCCGTGGGTTCATCAGCCAGGATTATATGAGGGTTTCCAGCCAGAGCACGTGCGATAGCAACCCGCTGCATCTGGCCTCCGGACAATTCACAAGGACGATGGTTGAGCCGGTCTCCAAGTCCTACCTTCAAAGCCACTTCTTTCGCCTGCTTACTGCTCTGGTCAGCATCCAATCCAAGATAATACAACGGCAGTTCAATATTCTTTTGGACCGTTAACTGAGGAATCAGATTGAAGCTTTGAAAAACAAATCCCACGTATTTAAGACGAATATCACTCAATGAATCATCGTTTAATACGCTCACATCCTGGTCTTCAAGAAAATATTGTCCCGATGTAGGACGGTCGAGACAGCCGAGTATGTTCATCATAGTACTTTTGCCGGAACCGCTGGGACCCATGATTGCCCAGAAACTTCCTTTTTGAAAAGATACACTGATACCATTAAGGGCTTTAACCTGCTGGGTGCCCATTTTATATATTTTGTGAATATTGTCAAATCTTACGAGATTCATGTCTTCAAATCATACCAAGGTTTAGTTCTTTTTTCTTGTGTTTTTATCTTCAAGGTCTTCAGGTTGAGACCTACGCCGTTCTTTACGGATTTTCTTTCTTTCTTCCGGAGACATTTGCTCCGAATCGTTTTCTCATCTTTTCTCGTTTCTCAGGGTCAAGGTTTTCAGACCTTCGCTTTCGTTCTTTAGTACCCGAAGTGCCATCTCCTGGTCTGTCAGATTTTTTATCTGTTTCTTTTGTTTTTATGTTGTTAAGACGTTCTGATATTTTCTGCTGCTGTTCCTCAGCCCAAGACTGTCCTCGCAGATTATTATGATTCTCGGAACTTACCGCGGCTGATCTCAGTGGCGGATTCAGTAAAACGATATCTCCGGCATCCAGACCATCGAGAATATGAATCATTTTGTTATTGTCGAAGCCAGTTTTTACTTTTCTGGGCTCGGATGAATCGCCGGCCTGAACATAAACAGTAGGCTCTGTTCCAACGCGCATAACTGCCTGAAGAGGAACATAAACAGCATCTTTGTATTGCTGAATAATAATCTCAGCCTGACAACTCATTCCCGTTCTCAGGATTTCATTATTGCCATCGATATAGATTTCTGAATTGTAAACTTTAAGATCCGGGTTCATCCACATGCTTTGGGCATCAGGCAAGGGGGCAATCTGTGCTATTGTGCCATAGAAGGTCTTCTCCGGCAAAGCATCAACAGTGATAATTGCCGGCAGTCCGATTTGTGTCTTTTCCAGATTGGATTCATGGATTGTAATCTCTGCTTTCGATAGATTGCCAATAGGAAGATATATAAGCTCTTCTCGCTCACGAACTTCTCGTCCTTCCTCCAAAGGTTCCACCCTGCTGCGCCATCCTCCTCGCCTTGCACTGGTAGCATAGATAGCCAGTCCGTCAGCGGGAGCGTAAATCTTAGTCTTTTTGATTTGGTCTTCACTTTTTTGCAGTTTATCTTTTTGTCGCAGGAATTCAGCTTCTTTCGCTTTCAGTTCAGCCTGGGCCTGTATTACATCAGCCCTGGCCTTGCGCTCAATACGTTCCAAAGCCATTTCGGCCTGTGAAACATCGCTTTTTAACTGGGCCATATCCCGCTTATAAGTATATTCGGTTAGAAGTTCCTTGCTTTTTTGGGCCAACTGAACTTCCAAAGCCCTTTTCTTCTCTGCCAGTTCATCTTTCTGAAGTTCCGTTTGAGAAATGTATTTTTGCTTAAAAAGCTGATTAGACCATCGGAGTGTTTCTTTGGCTTGGACAAACTCTTCCTGGGCAAGAGTAATTTCAGCATCTGCCTTATCGAGTTCATAGGGGTATTCACCCTGGATATATTTTTCCAGGTCCTGTTTTGCAAATTCAAGATTCAGATTCGCCAGGTCAACATCGCTTTTTGCCTGATTTTCGACAACTGCAAGATTCTCCTTTGAGCCAATATACGAGGCCTCGGTATTTTGTACCCTGATTTCCTGGTCAATTTTCTGGTCCTCTAACGAGCTTGCATCTAATTCAACGAGCAAGTCACCTTTTTTAACACGTATTCCCTCAGGAATCAGCGATATTATAGAGGTTCTACCCTCAACTTCGTTTTTAATTATTATCTGATATCTGGCTTTGATAGTCCCGGATTCAACAAAACTTATGGTCAAAGGTCCACGTTTAACTTTATATGTTGGACCATCACTCGATTCGCCGCTTTTACCCTTAAAGATTTGTCCTGAAACAAAGAGAAGTACCAGAAGGATAATTACACAAGTAATCACTATGTATATTTTGTTTTTTGACATCTTATTTTTCTTCGGGAAAATACCCCTGCATAATCCTTAACAATAATCATTAATCAATAATCATTAATCATTTACTCACTCCCACATTCCGTCCGGCTGAACCTGTAAAACACCGACATCTTTGAAAAAATTCAACTTCGCTATCAAATGGGCCACCAGAGCACTCGTCAGGTTGTTCTGTGCGTCTATAAGAGCATCCTGGGCTTCGAGCAAATCTCGCGTAGTTAAACGACCAGCCTGTAACAGCATATTCGTGCTTTCAACCCGGCTCTCAGCCAACTCCAGACTGTTTTTCCGAATCCGATATTGTTCAGCCGCCTCTAAAAGTCCACGATAGGCACGGCGTACATCAAGTTTGACCTCATCCATATCTAAACCATATTGCCTCTGCTGCCGCTCCAAAATTATCAATGCCGCCCGATATGCATTACGTTCATTCTTACGGTCAAAAGGCATATCCAACTCAAACCCGAATTCGTAAAAACCTTCATGAAATTTCAGTTTTTCAAAATCCGTTCTTCTTCCTGAATGTACAACTGTGCCGTCCGGACGAATACTTACCTTTTCATCTGAAGTTGCGGCTGTATTCGCAAAAAGATTAAGTACCGGTTCAAGACCGTCAGCGGTTAACAGAACATTTCGAACAGCGTCGTCGATTCTGTCGGCAGTGTTGGCCAGATCCAGACGCCGAAGCAGCGCCGTTTCAATCGCCTCATCCAATACATAACCAGGCTCACCTAAACCAGCCTGCTCGAGTGCTTTCAAATCATTCTGGTCCAGGCTCATGTTGGCGTCAGTCGGCAATGCCAGCCTTATCTTGAACACATCGAGCAATTCTTTGTAAGCCCGTTCAGACCGCACGAAACTGTCTTTAGCATCTAATTGCCTTTGTTCTGCCTGGTCGGCTTCAAAAGGTGGAATTCGCCCGGCCTCTGCCTCGGCACGAAGACGCTCGGTCGACTCCATTCTCCTTTTATAGTTGTTCAAGGCGTTGGTTACCCCGTCCCTTTGCCGCAAAACACCGTAATAGTTGTCGATAATCGAAACCACAAAATCCTTACGGAATCGGTTGAACGAGCGTATTTCGTATAAAACATTACGTTCAGCCTGCGTTAGTTTTTCAATCGCTACTTTACCCGCCCCTGCACCCAAAATCGGCGCTGTAATACTGGCACTAAGAACAGAAGCAAGCGACGTTCGCGGGTCACCGGCAAGAAAACGAACCCAATCCAGCGCGATACCAGTACTGATAAGTATCCCATCAGCCAACAACTGCTCATGGTTAAAACCGAAACCAGTTGCCACGTCCATATCTTCTTCACCGCCGGCCTCATAGCTGCTGTCTATCGTGCCGAACCACTGCCTCGTGTACTTATGCCTGACCCCTGTCAAGGTAAGCGTTTTCAGGTAAAGCTCCTCTTTTTGTGTTTGATAACCGCGGTTATTCGCGGTCGCCATAGCTACCGCCTGCACAAGATTTATAACACCACCAGCAGGTATCGGGTCTTCGATTTGTATATCATTTGCAGATGCCGCTATTTCACTATCGCTGACTATATAATTAACCTTTTCGCCGAAGCCCTCCTGCCACTTGCTATCGATGATCTTATAAACTTCCTCATCGGCCTCAGATTTATAATGTTCAGGGCTGCACCCTCCGCACAGACCGATAGCCAGGGCTACCGATAGCCCCAAATACAACAACAGAACCCGCCTTGGCTTACAAAACATAAGAATCCTTCTCCGACACAGCCCCCACTGCGCAAAATCACCCACCCTATCCTTAGTTATATCATTGTAGCATAATAGGTTACAGAATAAAAGCCTAAAATTCACCTGACCGCTCCAATAAACAACTTAATCGCTTGACATAACCATCGTTACGTTCCCGGAACCAACGTTAACGTCTTGAAATTCAAGAGGTTATGTCACAAAAATCAGTCCCTTAACACCCGAGACGCTCGTTACTTAACTTATAATATTAGACGTTTTTTAATGGCCTTAAGATTTCAGAAAATCGCAAATATGGAAAAAAACTTGAAAAAATAACAGTAAAGATTACACTAATAAGGTTGTCTAAATGAGTTATTAAGAGTTAACGTACCTATTTAGAAGTCACAAGGAGGAGTTTTCTTATGAAGTCAAACATATCGCGCCGCCAGTTTCTGGCAACCACAATGGCCGCCGCCGCAGCCGCAGCCGCCACCACGGCAAATGCCGCTAAGTGTGGCGCAAAAAGCAAAAAAACCACGTGTTCAAAGAAAAACTGGTGTTTCGACCCCCTGAAAAGGCCCGGCAGAATGAAAATCGCTCTTTACAGCATGACCTATAACGGAAAATGGTATAAAGGCGGCCCCGCAATGGACTCATTTGAGGTAATGCGATACGCTAAGAAGCAGGGTTGGGAAGGCATAGAGTATGAAACCAAAAGGCCGCAGTTAAGCCCGATGGATCTGACCTGCGATGACAGAAAAAGACTGCGCGATTTGTCAGCCGAACTCGAACTGCCAATTTGCGCCGTTTCTCCGAACAGCGACCTGTCCAGCCACATCCCCGAGCATCGCGAAGCCATGCTCTGTTATGTGCGCGAGTGTATCAAACTGACCGCCGACCTCGGCTCACCGATTTGCAAAGTCTTTACCAAATGGGACGGCGTCATAGTTCGCGATGGAATAGGTTCCTATCACTGGACCCGCAGCCTGCCTGACCCATACCCGCAGTGGCAGAGCGAGCTTTGGGACAACGTCCGTGACTCCCTGATAGAATTATCAAAAGTCGCAGAAGACTACGGCATTCTTCTGGCATTGCAAAACCATAAGCCAATCGTTAGAAACTACAAAGACGTACTTAGATTAATCGACGAAGTCGGCTCTCCAGTCTTCAAGGCCTGCCTCGACGTGCCTAACGAAAGACACAGCACTTCGGACAAGTGGAACACACAAATGGCCGAAGACGGTATCTCTGTTTTAGTTCACACACACTATGGCCGTGAATTCGTATGCCAGGCCGACGGCAGGGTCAAAATACCTGATAACTTAACTCAGTTTTCCTATCCGGCCTATGTCGATGCCCTGGTAAGGCTGGGCTATAATGGCTTTATGAGTTACGAGTTCTGTTCTCCGGCAATGAAGGACGGCCAGCGCGCTCCTGTTGACTTTGTTATTCACCATGCTAAACTGGGCCTGGAATATATGAAGCAACTGCGGGCCGACGCCGAAGCGAAATACAGCAGCAAAACTTAATAAATGTGATTTTGCTTGCGAACTAATCTTCGAGCGGCACAATGCAGATATTCCTGTATGCCACCGGCCCGTGCTCACCCTGCAAAAATATCGGCCCGGTCAGCGCCTCCTGGGGCCTCGGATACCAGGCCGCCCGCGTAGGTCCTGTCACTTCCTCATTTTCGTGAATGACTATACCGTTAAGAACTACCTTTTCAAATTTGGCGTTAGCGATTTTCTTGCCATCCGCATCAAACCGCGGCGCTCGAAAGATAACATCCAGCTTCTGCCATTGTCCCGGCGGCAAAGATGCATTGACCCTGGGAGCCTTGCCCTGGTAACCCTTAGGCGTTCGTTTTTCGTCCCACCGCTGATAAATCGCGCCGTTGTCGTGGACACCGACCTTGTCTTTGCCATAGCTGTTAAGTATCTGTATCTCATACCGGCCCATAAAGTACACGCCGGAATTCGACTTCCTGGCAACCATATATTCGACATGCGCTTTAATGTCACCGAATTCGGCCTTGCTCAACAGATGCTTACATTTACCCTTATCACCGTTTATCATGACACCTACACCGGGCTTGGTAGCAAGCAGCTTTTCATTCTCCGGCCTTAAGAAAGCATCACCTGCGATTATCCAGTCTCCGAGCTCTTTATTCCATTTGCCTCCTACTTGTTTCCACGATGAAAGGTCACTGCCGGTCAGTTTAACTTTTCTACCACACTTTTTTTTTAAGTCGCAGGCTTTTTTCGGGCAGCACGACTTTTTCGAGCCGCAGGATTTTTTCAAGCTGCAGGCCTTTTTAGGACAGCAAGCCTTCTTAGAGCCGCAGGCTTTCTTCAAGTCGCAGGATTTTTTCAAGCTACAGGCCTTTTTCGGGCAGCAAGCCTTCTTAGAACCACAGGCCTTCTTCAAGTCGCAGGCCTTTTTAGGACAGCAAGCCTTCTTAGAGCCGCAGGCTTTCTTCAAGTCGCAGGATTTTTTCAAGCTACAGGCCTTTTTCGGGCAGCAGGATTTTTTCAAGCAGCGTTTTTTACACGCTTGCGGCCCACCGCAGGAACTCAGAACAAAAATCATCCCCACTAACAAAACCACTAAAACCTTTGTCACTTTTTTACTCATTTCTATCTCCTTATAAAAAACTATAAAGTCCACCCTTTTCGATATTCCTTGTGAATATACTCATTTGCTTCAGGTACGTTAGTCACCTTCATGTTCGGCCCGTCCCAATACAGCCTCTTACCAACCCGCTGTGCGACATTGCCCAGCAGGACCGTTTTAGTTACAAGACTTGCGATTTCAAAGTTAGCGCCTGCCGGCTTACCGCCTTTGCAGGCATTTATCCATTCTGTATAATGTCCCGGCGAGCGAGGCAGAGTTTTCGGCGGACGTTTATATTCCTTCATCTTCGATTCCGGAATAATCCTGCCGTCCAGCATCTTACCCTTGTCACCAACATACATAAGAGCGTCGTCGCTTAACTCTCGCCCTTCCTCCAGTTCATCCGGCCGTTGCGGCTTCATCCCGCCGTCATACCAGATCAACATAATCGGGCCGCGGTTACCTCTGGCAGGAAACTTATAATACGCAATGCAGGCCATCGGATAAGTCTCGCTGGCGTCCTCATACGCGCTTTCTTCGAACTGATAAAGCGCCCTGGTCCCTTCCGGCCGAACCATCCGGTTCGGCTTGGTCGAATAAACTTCCACACTCGTCGGATGCCCCAGATTCAGCGTACGGAACGGATGAAAAACCCTGTGACATCCAATGTCACCTAAAGCCCCCGTCCCGAAATCACGCCAGCCGCGCCAACTGAAAGGCATATAAGCCGGATTATAAGGCCGATACGGCGCAGGCCCTAACCACTTGTCCCAATCGAGCCCTTCCGGTACCGGCGGTGTATCTTTGGGTTGCCCGATTGCCGCGGGCCAGCCGAATTTGCTGCCCGGCCTCGCGCACCAGACATGAACTTCTCGCACCGTACCTATCGCACTGTCGGCTATCCATTCGGTCTCCAACACGTGCTTTTCATTGGCCTGCCCGGCGTTTCCCATCTGCGTAGCCACACCCGTCTCGCGGGCGACCTTTGCCATCATCTGAGCCTCGTATATCGTATGCGTCAATGGCTTCTCGCAGTAAACGTGTTTGCCCATCCTCATCGCTGCTATTGACATGTGGGCGTGATGGTGGTCAGGAGTGGCTATCAGAACCGCGTCTATATCCTTTTCCTTTTCTAACATCTTACGAAAATCCCGATACACCTTGGCCTTGGGATATTTCTTGAAATTCTTCGCCGCGTATTTCGCATCGACGTCGCAAAGGGCCACGATATTATCTGCGGTAACTTCTTCTACTTCTCCGAGCATAAGTTCCAAATCATAACCGCCCATACCGCCGACACCGATTGCTGCAATATTGACCTTCTCGCTCGGCGGCACAAAGCCAGGCCCGCCCAGCACATATCTCGGAACCACCGTAAACGCCGTCGTCGCTGCCGCCGCACCGCCTAAGAAATTACGCCGGGAAATCCCCTCTCCCCGCCCCTTATTGTCCTTCTTCTTGCCTTCCATTTTCGATTACCCTCACAAAACAAAAACGCCCCGTCCCCTGGTGTGCTTAGAATCGTTCATGACAGGACTCCTCTGATTCTTATAAACAATCACTGCCCCCGCGACAAATTGGGTTTGATTGGGTTTGTTTTCCCTGAGGCCGAAGGTGTGGTTTATTTTCATAATCCTTTGTTATAGATGAGGTTACGTTCATTCGAGCGTTCAGTAAATTGGGTTTGTTTCGCATAATTTATTATAATTGATTGATTGGTTCATTGTTGTTAGTGGAAAGGCGGCAACTTTGATGAGTCCTGTGAATTTACGCATAGAGTATACCTGCCTTCGCAGGCACAAGTTTACTTTATAATAGTTTAATGGGTATTATACAATAAAATCAGTTAAATGTAAAGTGAATTTTTTTAAAAACTTCTTGATAATAAAGACAATCGGAGATTACAATATGAATTAAGACAACTTTTGCTTCCGGAGGAGCAAAATCCCGCAAAAACTGAAAAAGGTTTATGGTATGGGAGAAAAGACAATGAACGGGGGCTGTTTTAAGACTGTTGCAATAATATTCTTAACCGCTGTCTTTGGTTTGCCGTGCGAACAGGCTTCGGCCGCTGTTGCCGGGCAGATAAAGCGAGACATTCCGAAAATAGTGCAGAGATCGGATCTCATCATAAGAGGCAAAGTCATTTCCACTGAATCTCAATGGAAAGAAGACTCTCGAGGAAGACACATCTATACTACCGTAACCGTAAGAATTCTTGACAAAATCAAAGGCAAAATCAAAGACGATGCTTTTACTTTTGAGGTTGTCGGAGGGATTGTTGATGACATTAGAGAAATTGTCAGTAACACTCCTTCTTTTGAGATGGATGAAGATGTGATTGTGTTTCTTTCGGGATATCCTTTGACTATTCAACAGAGGATTAATGGTAAGATTCTGATTTATGACAGCAAAGTTTATTTGGACAGTTCGGAAGTTACTGCCGATAGTTTTATACATGCCTTAAAAATCCTTGAACAAGCTCCAGGAGCCAATATCCCTTTGGGGGAAAAATACCAAGCCCCAACAGCAGAAGCTGCTGATGTTCCGATCATTACGGATATCTCATTTGACCAGGCACTGGCTGTTACTATTACAGGGACAAATTTTGGTTCTACACAAGGCTCTGGTAAAGTAAAGTTTTTTAATAAAAGCAGGCAACAAAAAAGACCGGCATCTATAATTTCGTGGTCAAATACACAGATCATCTGCACAGTACCTGCTAACATCTCTGCTGGCAGCAGTCCGGTTACAGTAACAACGAGTGATGGTACCAGTAGTAGTTATATTATTCTGGCTGCGGCTTGTTATTCATACAGTGGTTATGAATGGCCTGGGGCATCGCCTACAGTTTCCTATAAGATAAATCAAAACACTTCGGATTGTACCGGAGAAGGTGCGGCGGTTCAATCGGGGGCAGACACCTGGAACAACGTCGGCGCCAATTTCACGTTTCAGTATGGCGGCAGTCACACCCACACAGTCTCAAGCTACAACAGCAGCAATGAAATTATGTGGGGAAGTTCAAGCGCTCTTGCTGAAACCAACTTCTGGATTGATGATGATGACCTAATGTTGGAATGCGATATTGTGTTCAATGACCCGGGTTATACCTGGAGTAGCACAACGCCGTCCTCATCGCAGATGGACGTTGAAACAGTTGCCCTTCATGAGCTTGGGCACTGGCTATGTTTAAATGACCTTTACGACTCTGCTGATAGCGACGAGGTTATGTACTATCAGGTGAGCTCAGGGGAAGTACAAAGGGAACTTCGTTCGTGTGACTGCAGTGGTATCTGTTACATCTATGGTGGTTCTAATTGTGGTTGTGATAGTCCTGTCGATTACTGCCCCGCTTCAACTGCTAGTAATAATTACGAGTATATAAGCTCGGTAGTGGTTGGTGACATTAGTAATACAGGAACCGGCAGTGATAACTACGTGGATTACACATTACTGTCGACAACTATGGAAGCCGAAACAGGTTACCCCATAACGGTGACCAACGGTGCTCCCTGGTCCAGCGATGAATGCGGCATCTGGGTTGACTGGAACCAGGACTTGATCTTTGACGAAGTTGGAGAAAGCATTACCGTTTCTGAAAGTCCTGGCGAGGGCCCTTACACAGCAACGATTACACCGCCGACTGGTGCCAGCCTTGGTGATACGCGCATGCGCATTCGTATAGTGTATAACCAAACTCCCGTACCGTGCGACACCTCATCTTACGGCGAAGTCGAAGATTATACCATCACAGTTACTGCTGCACAGCAACCCCTTACGGTTTCCGGCTATGTCAAAACCGATGGCAACACAGCAATTGAAGGGGTTTTGATAACGGGAACTAATGGCGCCGGTACGGATACTACCGAGGCAAACGGTTTTTATGAATTGACGCTTCCGACAAATCCATGGACAGGGACAATCACACCGAGTAAGGCCATCTGGTCTTTCGTTCCGGCTTCGACAGGATACTCGGGCCTCAACTACGATGTAACCGATGCGAACTTTACCGGCCATTACAATTATGGCGGAGGCAGTGGAACATCCGGCTCTCCGTATCTGATTGCCACACCGCAGGAGATGAATGCAGTTGGCGCTCACCCGGAAGATTGGGACAAGCACTTCAAACTAATAGCTGATATTGACCTAAGCAGCTATACGGGAACAGAATTCAATATAATCGGAACTTTTATACCACCTGCTTTTTTTACAGGTACTTTTGACGGGAACGACCATAAGATTTCGAACTTTAGTTACACTACCACAGGCCAGAATTGTATAGGGCTTTTTGGTGCCGTCGGCGGTCCGGATACAGAAGCTGAGATTAAGAACCTGACACTTGTTGACCCGAATGTGGATGTCGGGTCGGGCGGTGATGCCGGGGCTCTGGTGGGTTTTTGGTTTAAAGTTGGCACCTTGTCGGACTGTGCGGTTATTGGCGGCAGTGTAAAAGGAAATGGGGGAGTGGCTGGGCTACTTGGCAGTAACTTTTATGGCAATATAATAAGGTGTTCCAGCTCAGCGGATGTCAATGCAACATCAACGGAATCCTCCCCGGCAGGAGGGCTTATCGGCATCAATAATTTTGGGCAGGTCAGTCAATGCTATACTTCGGGTACTGTGACATCGAATAACGTAGCAGGTGGATTGATAGGCTCCTCAGCAGGTGGTAGTACCATAAATTGCTATAGCAAGGCTACGGTTACAGGCCCGGACTATGCTGGAGGACTGGTGGGCTATAATGGCTCGGCAATCACCAACTGTTATTCTGTTGGTGGTGTTTCGGGAGCTGGGGATTATGTTGGCGGGTTGGTTGGAGGTAATTCGGGGGGGGCGATTACGGCCAGTTTCTGGGATGTTAATACAAGCGGACAGCCGGGGCCTTGGGTTGGTACGGACCTGACAACAGCACAGATGCAAACAGAATCCACCTTCACTGACGCTGGCTGGGATTTTGTTGATGAAAGTGTCAACGGCCCCAACGATGTCTGGAAAATCTGTGACGGGATGAATTATCCGAAATTAGCATGGCAGGCCGTTTTACCGGGAGATTTGGTCTGTCCCGATGGTGTTGATATGCAAGATTACGCGGTGGCGGCAGAGCAGTGGCAGCGCCAGGTTCTGGTATCTGATATTGCTCCCGATGGTGGCGATGGTATCGTTAACTTACTGGACTGGGCGCCTCTTGCCAACGGCTGGCCTGGCACAACGGATATTGACGATGTGGCTGTTTTCGCCGACCAATGGCTCCAGCCAAGTGCCTATTGCGCCGACATTGCACCGCTACCTGACGGAGACGGTGTAGTTGACTGGTTTGACGTTGCGGTGGTGGCCGAGAACTGGCTTGAAGGCGTTGGTCCCTAAAGCTCTAAGCTCTTTCTCCTCAGCA
>SDBT01014241.1_pt1 | contig 12695 bp, 7 predicted proteins | sample 2277101 | NCBI WGS metagenome assembly SDBT01 (sample SAMN10404973, study PRJNA504765) | marine sediment metagenome | isolation source: marine sediment core GS10_PC15, 103 cmbsf | place: Arctic Ocean: Southern Knipovich Ridge | collected 2010 | reverse complement strand
TGGTTTGTTTTTCTTTGCGTTCCTGAATTTTTTCCTGAATTTCTTTTTTGTCTTCTTTCTTATCGGCAGCATCAAGCAAAGCCTCGTATTCACTTATTTGCGCATCTATATAAGCAAGGTGATAGTTTAGCTTTTTATCATTGAAATTGTTCTTTAAGGAGTTGTTTCCCCGGATTTTAAATGAATCAATAGCTACCGTTTCACCATCTATCAATTCCCAGTCTCTTAAAAGACAAACAAATCTTCGGAAAATTTCACGGAAAGCTTTGGCATGGTTTTTCCTGAAGTCTGCAATGGTTTTATACTTCGGATGAAGCCCGGAAAGCAGCCACATGGCTTCCATATTGGTCTGGGCTTCTCGTTCAAGTTTCCTGGTTGTTCGAATGCCATAACGATACCCATACAAATACAACTTCAACAAAATGGAAGGATGATAAGGGGGACACCCTTCCTCCTGACATTCAACATGAGCAAATTCGAAGCTCTTCAAATCAATAGCATCAACAAAGGCGTCCACCACCCGAACAAATGAATCCCTGGCTCTGGCACTCTCCAGACAAAACATGAACATCTGATTCCTGTCAGATCCTTGTTTATGTTCCATGGTTTTATGATTAATGAATACAACTCAAGTTAGTAAAAACTTGATTAAAGGGGAAATGCAGGGCGAAAAGGTTATGAACAATTTAAGGGAGTTTTTGCACAGTCTGACGAATAGCGCTAAAATTTAGTTGCCGTTTTATTTGCAGTTTCCTTTCCATTTACTAACATATTTTATCAAAGATAATTAACTTTCATATACCTTCAAACCGGCAATTAATTTTAACGCATATTAGCTGCTTTAAAAGGGAAATTCCATCGTATATTTCTATCGGTTAAGGATATAGATTAAAATTGCATTAATACAACTTTTTATTATAACCTATTCTTAGAAAAAGGTTTTTTTAGGGGGGCTTTTATTTTGCTGAGGGGGCAGGCACATGATTAAGCAAATTTGGATTTGTGTATGGCTATTAGCGATTTGCTTAATGATGTGCCTGCAAAGAAAGGGCTCTTCTTCTCTTATTCCTTATTTGTTTGACACAGTTTATTGAACAGACCCGCTTTCAGTGGACAAGACTTTTACTTTGGTAAGGATGTGCGAAGCGACGAAAAATCCTGTTGCAGGAGAGAATATACTTCTTGCTGGATCAATTAACAAAAGAAATGTTAATAATTATTTCAAATTTTTCTTGGATGGAATTGCGAAATTGACTAATTTGGTCAGGTCAAAATTCATCAAGTCAATTGTAGTAAAATCACTATTAAATGGATATAAATAAATCAATAGGACAGGTAATAAGGGAGCTAAGAGAGCAAAAGGAACTACTTCTGAGAGAAGTAGCAGCTTCATTGGAAATAGACCCCTCTTTATTAAGCAAGATTGAACGAGGGGGCAAACGGCCAACAAAAGAGCAAATTATTCTGTTAGCTCAAATACTTGATGTTAACGAGAAAGAATTACTGATCGCTTATTTAAGTGACCGCCTTGTTTATGAAATAAGAGACGAGGAATTGGCGACCGAAGCGATTAAAGTAGCAGAACAAAAAATTGAATACTTAAAAAAATGTAATCAGATTGTTTGATGGCCTATAAAGTTGCAAAAACGAAAGAGGAAGGATTGGCTCAGTTAAATGAGTTGGTAGTTGCTTTTGAGAAAGATCGAAAGTCATTTATGGCTACTAACTACAAGGAAACACCATTGCGGAATGACTTTCTTGACATTCTGTTGATGTCTTTTGGATGGGATGTAAACAATGAGAGCAGCAAGACTCAATTTCTGAGAGATGTTGTTCAGGAAGAATCCATAGAGGTAGAAGATGAGGATAACAAAAAAAGTCCCGATTATACACTAAGGGTTCAGGGGCTAAGGAAGCTTTTTGTAGAAGCTAAGAAACCTTCTGTGGATATTACCAAGTCAGCCAAATCAGCATTTCAGACCAGACGATACGGCTGGAATGCCAATCTTGGGATTTCTATTCTTTCCAATTTTGATAAGCTTGTTGTTTACGACTGTAGGTATATACCAAATGCTGACGAGGATGAGCGAGTAGCAAGAGTAAGGGTTTTCAGCTGCTCTGAGTATATTAAAACTTTTGAGGAACTGTATGATCTGATCTCTTTTGAATCGGTTTCGTCTGGAAAGTTAGATGACTTGTTTTCTGTTTATGAGCGAGTTGGTCAAACTTTTGATGATTACTTTTTATCGCAAATTGAAAACTGGAGGGAAAAACTTGCTCAATCTGCTGTTCAAAGGAACGAGAAGTTAGATGGAGAAGATATTAATTTCCTTATTCAACGCTTGCTTAACCGAATTATGTTTCTAAGGATTTGTGAAGATCGAACTATCGAGAAGTATGAGACTTTAAAAGGTATAGAAGATTATGACCAACTAAAAGCACTTTTCCAACAAGCGGATAAGAAATACAATTCTGGGCTTTTTGATTTCATTGAGGATAGCTTTTCGCTAAAAATTGAACTTGATGCTGAAATTCTTATTGAAATTTTCAATGAGTTGTATTACCCACTCAGCCCTTATGACTTCTCGGTTGTTGATCCTTCTATTCTAAGTCAGATTTACGAAAAGTTTCTTGGCAGTCGTGTGATACTTGGAGAAGGAAGGCAATTGTCCATTCTTGAAGAGCCGGAAGTTGTGGCTTCCAACGGAGTGGTACCCACTCCTAAGCTAATCGTTGAACAGATTGTAAAAGAAACGATGCAACCTTTAGTTGCAGGGAAAACATCCAAAGAGTTAGCCGAGCTGAATATCGCAGATATTTGTTGTGGCTCTGGAACCTTTCTGCTCTCGGTTTACGATTTTCTGTTACAAACCACTATTGAGCGGTTTCAAGCGGAGGGTGTCAACGATTCAGAGTTACTCTATGAGTTGGCAGACGGAACGCTGGCTTTAACTTTAAAGACTAAGCGTGATGTGCTTGAACAGAATATTTATGGCGTTGATGTCAATCCTTATGCAGTCGAAGTAACTGAATTCAATCTTTTATTGAAGCTTTTTGAGGGAGAAAGCGCTGCTTCGGTTGATCACTTCATTAATCAATATGACGATAAGGTACTTCCAGACCTTTCAGACAATATCAAATGCGGAAACTCATTGGTGGATGAGAAATTTTTTGAATTCATGCCGAACGCAATGGAGAATGACGAGTTACTTCTTAAAGTCAACCCCTTTGAATGGGAGACAGAATTCCCTTTCTTGGCAGAGGCTAACGGATTTGATGCCATTTTTGGGAACCCACCTTATGTGAGAATTCAAAATATGGTGAAATATGCTCCTGAAGAGATTAAATACTATCAATCCGATATTTCGGGTTATACTGTGGCGAAGCAAGAAACGATTGACAAGTATTACGTTTTCATTCAGCGTGTAATCGGATTACTGAATCCAACGGGGTATTTGGGTTATATCATTCCTCACAAATTCTTTATCAATAAGGGTGGCAAGGCGCTAAGGCAATTTATTGTGGAGAATTGCAATCTGTCGAAGATCATTCATTTTGGTGTAGCACAGGTATTTCCTGATCGCTCTACTTATACCGCTATTTTAATTGTTCAGAAAGAGGCACTAGAACAATTCAATTTCAAACGGGTAAGAAAAATTACTCCAAAGTTGCTTGCCTCTGATATGGGATACACACAATACAACCGAGTAGATTTCGGGACCGAACCCTGGGTGTTTTTGTCGCCTGAAACCGAAGCGGTTTTTAATAAGATAAAATCCGGGAACACTACATCTTTGAAATCCTTAGCAGAAATTTCTGTCGGATTACAAACAAGTGCCGACAGGATTTATATTTTCGAACTTGAGGAGGAGACCAAAAACACGTTTCTTTTTTCCAAAAATGATATTCAATGGGAAATAGAAAAGGATATTTGCTGGCCCTGTATTTACGATCTTTCTTACAGATTGTTCGACACAATTGCTCCAAATGCCCAAATCATTTTTCCCTACACGCTTCAGAATGGAAAAGCAGAGGTTTTTAGTGAGGCACATTTTGAGGAGCATTATCCACTTTGCTGGAATTATCTCAACTCATACAAGGAGCAATTAGAAAGACGAAGTATTAATGGCAATGACCCAAAGTGGTATCAGTTTGGAAGATCACAGAGTTTAACACGCTTTCACGATGCACCTAAACTGATTTGGCATGTGTTGTCAGTGAGACCCACTTATGTGTTCGATGAAATCAACCTGCAATTTACTGGGGGAGGCAACGGACCTTATTATGCATTGCTGAACACATCTGATTATTCCATTTTCTATCTCTTGGGCATATTGGCTCATCCACTTTTTGAAAGTATGGTGAAGGCAGGTGCCAGCGAATTCAGGGGTGCTTATTATTCACATGGAAAACAATTTACGGAGAACCTTCCAATAAAGGAAATTGACAGTGGAAATGCGGAGGAAGTCAAAGCATATAAAGGGATTATTAAAGCCGTAAAGAGCATGATTTCAACGAAGCACCAGTACAATGATGCTTATGGAGTAAAACGAAAGGTTTTTCACAGAAAACTGGACATACTGAATAATACACTGATCGCTCTCGTCAATCAGCTTTATGGAATTAGTGAGGAGGAATTTATTACGGTACTCAACGATGAAATGTTTACTGATGAACTAACAACCTAAGAGGAATAATTATGGGCTTAATAAAAGAGAATATCAATGCGCAAAAGCTTAGAGGCGGTTATTACACGCCAAAGGAAATAACTGCTTTTCTGAGCGAATGGGTCATTCAGCCAAACACGCAACGGATTCTTGAACCAAGCTGTGGAGATGGCAGCTTTATAGAAGCTGCAATACTACGGTTCAAAGAACTTGGTATTGATGGCCCCAATATTAATAGCCGAATTAAGGGCATTGAGCTACTTCAAGAAGAATCCGTTAAGGCTATAGAACGAGCTAAAGCATTAGGCGTTAACTCTAATACTATTGTTAATTCTGACTTTTTCCATTACCTGAAATCCAATAGTGTTGAGCGGTATGACGCGGTGCTTGGGAATCCGCCTTTTATAAGGTATCAGAGCTTTCCTGAAGAACACCGGAAGCTGGCTATCGGAATGATGGAAGAATTGGGATTACATCCCAATAAACTGACAAATATTTGGGTTCCTTTTCTGGTTGTTTCAGCTTCATTGCTCAATGAAAATGGGAGGCTGGCTATGGTCATTCCTGCAGAATTGTTTCAGGTAAAATACGCTGCGGAAACCCGAGTTTTCCTTTCTGACTTCTTTGACCGCATTACCATCATTACCTTTAAGAAACTTGTATTTGACGGCATTCAGCAAGAAGTGGTATTGCTATTATGCGAGAAGCAAGTAAGTCGAAATACAGGAATCCGGGTGATAGAATGTGAATCATTAGATGAACTCATTAAGATCAATTTCGATACAATCCATGGCTCGCAAGTAAAACCAATTGACCACAGTACCGAGAAATGGACGAAATACTTTTTGTCTGAAGAAGAAATCAACTTACTGAAACAGTTAAAGAATGATGAGCGGGTTATTTCATGTAGTGACTTGATGGATGTTAACGTGGGACTGGTAACAGGAAGAAATGAGTTCTTTATGATGAAGGAAGAGCAGGTGAAGAAATGGAAATTAAAACCTTACACCATTCCGGTTACAAGTAAATCCAATCAGCTTAAGGGCATCACATTTTCCAATGAGGATTTCGAGGCAAACTCCAAGTCACAACAGGCGATATATCTGTTTATGCCACCAAATGAGGAATTTGACGATTTACCTAAAGTGTGTAAGGATTATATCCGGTTTGGCGAGTCCCAAGGTTTTCATACGGGCTACAAATGCCGGATAAGAAAGCGATGGTACATTACCCCTTCATTATGGGTGCCGGATGGTTTTGTATTGCGCCAAATAGCCGGATATCCTAAACTTATATTAAATGAAAGTATAGCAACTTCTACCGATACGATTCATAGGGCTAGATTCAAAAATGGAGTTGACAGGCAATTGGTAGCGTTGTCGTTTCTCAATTCTCTGACATTTGCTTTTTCGGAAATCACCGGACGTAGTTATGGTGGTGGGGTAATGACGTTTGAGCCGACTGAAATTGAAGAAATCCGCATTCCGGTTTTATGGGAACTTGATCTTGACTTTGATAAAATAGATGATTTGATTCGGCAACGAAAAATTGAACAGGTTTTGGATATTGTGGATGATGCTCTGCTCATTAGATCACACGGTTTCACCATAGATGAAGTGCGGCGGTTGCGGAAAATATGGAGGAAACTTTCGGAGAGAAGAATCACAAGAAACAAATCAAAATCGTAATACTTTGAAAAGATCACAAGGTACTTGGTCTATTATTCGATTTTGACAACATGACTTGTTCTATTACTTGGAACAATTATTGATTTAGAAAGATGAATTATTAAAAATTTTCAATCATGGATAACTCTATCTTACAAACCTTCCTTAATAACCGGTTTATTAAATTATATGAAACAGAGAGTATTGATAATATAAAGAAAGCATCAGGCGATGTTCAAAAACTTCTGAGCAAGAAAAAGGCAAAAGTGGTTACATATACTTTGGTTGCACTAGATCCTACGATTTCGGATGATGATCCAACAGTTCAGGAAGTTGAAGCTATTATTATAAAACGCTGGAGTGTCTTTCGCAATAGCGTAACCAAAACCAAGGACAAGCCTGTAACTTATATACAAGCGGTTATTTTAGATGCTCTTGCTGGGTTAAGCAAAAATGAAGTCTTCGCGGCAATTATTTGGCACACTGGCTGTAACATTGTCAGTCAATACAAGCTTGCTGGGCAGGAGGAGGTTATAAAGAACTTTTTATTGGAAATTGGAAAGAAGGTTGAGACGATTGGTCAGGAAAACTGGAGTATTCTGAAAAGTACTACAATAGATCCATTTGAATCAGTTGAAATCGTACTTCCAAATATTGCTTCAAGGAAAGTTTCTGAAGATAGTTTGAATGCTCATCTGAAAGCAGCATCTGGACAAGCAACAATCGGTGGAGAAAATCCGCAATTTCCAAGTCGTAATGATATAACATGGTCAAATTTTTTCGCACAAAGGGCAGCCAAAGGACTATCCGATGAAATCAATAGCGTTTTTTCCGCACAAAACAAATCATTGACATTATCTGTTAATTCAATTCAAAAAGCCTTGACATCATACCTGGCTAACTTTAAGCCTCATCTGGAACAGGTATCATCTACGATATTACTGCATTCGAAATCCTTAAATAAACGTAGTGATCTTATATGGTGGAAACAGACACTTTATTCTCCAACATTGGACAAATCTTATCGATCAATAGCCCCGATATCAGCAGCCGTAGCAATGGCGGTTGATCTGGCCATAAATGTTTCTCCGATTTATCCGAAAAGGGTAGATTTTTTTCTCAAAGAGACATTGCGTGATGTTTTGGGAGATGAAACCGACGCGGAAATTGCTATCAATGAACTTTTGAGTAAACTGGAGCAGCTTTCCGATCCGGAAAAGCAGTTATTGGAAGATTTGTTTAATGAAAACCAAGGTAGGAAAGCACTGGGTGCTGGATTAGCAGAATTAATGCAGGATTTAATAAAAACTGACGATTTTTTCAAGATTACTGGACTGGGAAGTAAAGCCACTATTAATTTGGGAGACCTTTCTGTTTGGTTGTTTCACGATCTTCAAGCTAACAAGTTGGTCAACGCGAAATAATAAGATATGAGGAAGAAATGCAGTAAATCGGGTTGTCCTGCTCCCAAAGGTTTGTGTCTTGAACATGCGAGTCCAGATCATCCAAAGTGTGAATATTGGTTGGGAACGATTGGCGATAAGTCGGAAGAAATTGATAAAAAATTAAACAAAAAATCGCGACCGTTGCCATGGACAGGTGAGCCTTTTCAGCCAATGGATATAAGCGTTGTAAGTCAACGCTCAGTACCCTTAATCATTGGAATGGTTGGAGGTGCAGAAGCTGGAAAAACATCATACCTTGGAATGCTCTATACATTAATATTTAATGGTAAGAAATTCGAAAATTGGAAGTTTGCAGGAAGCTATACTCTCGCTGCATGGGAAACGTTGGCACAATATTTAAAAATTAAACCAGATGGAAGTGTTGTGTTTGCCCCGACAACTCCGGCTAACCCAGATTTTTATAGTTTATACCATTTAGCATTTAAAAGAGACGAATTGTTTCGCGATATTTTGTTTGCAGACTCATCAGGTGAAGTTTTTAACGACTGGGCTGAGAATGTTCTTGCCCCCAATGTGGAGAATGCTCGATGGATATACGAAAAATCAAGCGCATTTATTTTCATGGTTGATTGCGTTGCATTAATTGAGAAAAGAGGAGCAGCAAAGTCTGCTATAATTCAAATGGCTGAGCAGGTAAAGGCAAATCTAAATGGTCGGCCAGTGGTGGTGGTTTGGACTAAGGCTGACCGTATAAAAGAAGTTCGAGAAAACATAAAAGCTGCATTAGAAGAAGACTTAACTACGGTTTTTAAAGACTCACAAGTTTTTGACGTAAGCAATTTCTCGAAATCTGATCCCGATAGGTTATGCCATAAAAACAACATGGAAGTTACAGAATATTTATTGGAACAACTAAATACTCCCAAACTGATTCAACTCATTCCCGAAGTTCCCAATATAGACGACTTATTTTTTAAATATCAAGGAACGCAATATGGCATTGAATGATTCAATATTAATAATTGGGCAGCCAAAATCTGGAAAGACAACTTTTCTTGCTCAGTTCTTCACTCGAATTAGAAAACGAAAGAGTAGCATAACGCTTTCAAAAACACCTGGGAACATTAAAGCTATTGTTGATGCGGAAAAGAGGCTTGCGATGGGCGAAGAACCTCAGACAACGCCTGCAAATGAAAATGCAGAAATAGTTTTACCAATTGAAATAAGAGGCAAGAATCTGGATTTGATCTGCCCGGATTATGGGGGTGAGCAAGTAAAGGAGATAACAAATTTAATGGAGATAAATAGTAACTGGAAAAAATTAGTGAACGATAGCGACCGATGGATTCTGTTTATTCGGCCACATGAAATTACACCTGAATATGACTTGAGTTTAAGTAGCTATGAGAATATTCAAATTAAAAAAAGTGATGAATTCATAAGCCCAGGATTATCGGTTCAAAGTAAATTCATCGAATTACTGCAATCCCTTCTATTTACCAAGAACGTAGGAATAAAGCAATTGGTTTCGATGCCCAAACTTACAATTACTCTTACATGTTGGGATGAGTTAAAAACTAAGCAAAGCCCCACTCAAGTATTGCAGGAAAAATTACCAATGTTGCTTCACTTTGTTGAAACCGTTTGGCAATCAGATTCACTTGAGATATTTGGACTTTCCGCTCAAGAGTTTCCGTTAACGACACCAGAAGCTAAGGACAAGTATCTGGACGAACTGCCTGAAAGTTTTGGCTATATGATAGATAAGGATGGGGGGAAAGATAAGGATATTACAAAGCTAATAATTAAGGTACTACGCTAATGGCAGTGATTCATCACGCGATATACGGGGATAAATCTGGTTCTTACGCCTTACTCAAAACCACTTTGTCAGATACTGATTTGGCAAAGCGAATATGTAATGTTACTGATTTATTAGATAGGCCGGCTGGTGACATATTAGCACAACCTGTTTTCCGAGCATTCGCTTTTAACGATTCCTATCTTTTTATTAAATCTTTCCCAGATGAAACCGCAAGGAGAGGTAGAGTATTGTCGCATACTTTGATAATGAATCTCAGCGACTTGCCCTACCTTAACGACTTGAATAAGCTATTTTCGTACTTCATAACTAAGCCAGACAAAGACCCTGAACTCTCTACGATTGCAATTACAGATTTGAGTTCAGTTTCACTGGCAAGGATAATCGCTATATCTCGTGAAGCAAAAGCGATAAATGGATTACTTGATCTTTCCGAATACAACAATACATTGGTTTGGGTAGGAGAAGAAGGCTATATCTCCTTTGTTTCACAAGTTTGGCCTCAACTAATGGAAAACCTAAGAGCAACTATAAAATTAGGGGTTGGATTTAGTCCAGAGAAGGTAGACACTCAGAAACTTAACATACTTTATGTATCGCAAGAATATATCAACAGATGGTCAAAGCACAGTTACAATATTGTTGATATAGAAGAAACAGGTTCTCTAGAGTCAATGTCCTCGTATTTGCTGGCGGGATATCCAGTTAAAAGTAAACCGCTTAATGATTTTATCAAGCGATTTGGAATAGTACCTGAAGGAATTGAGGATCTTTACTACATAGAGACGGCTGTTGAAACATTTGAGAATTTAGCAACGAGCACAAATTATAATCAGTTAATAGTTTTCTGTGATCTTTTAAGTGGATACAGTCCTGATCCGAAGATTGCTAAAGAGGATAAATACAAGCTTCTAACAAAGGTTCTCTCAAAGATTGATCAAGCAACAATTGAACAAATTATTAGCCTTAAGAATGTTAAATGGACAGGCTTTTATAATTCCCAAAATTTAATAGGGGATAAAATCACTAATTGGACAGCAAAAAACTTACTTGGGACAAAATTTTATAAATCCAAATGTGCTACGATTACTGCGGTATTTGAATCAGAAAATAATGGAGACTGGTGGAAAGAAGCTTTTACTAATGGCTTAAAAAAAGCATTGAAAAACTGGAAACCCATTTACGCAAAAGCACTATTGAATTGGTTCATTGAAAGTCACGTATTATTTGATTTACTTGTAGCTTATATTCCAGAAACCAAAGAAGTTGAAAGTCATTTTGTTTCTGCTTTCCAAAGAAAAATCAGTATTAGCTTTGCTGATAAACTGTTAAGTATTGCGAAAAATAGAAATTGGCTAATACTGCACGCTGTTTGTGTTGCTAAATCGAAAACACCAGATAAAGCTTTAGAAAGTCAATTGCTTATTGATCGTGATGAAAACCATTCCGATGGTCTTAAGGTAATCTCCAATTATATAGACGAAATTAAATTTATCAATTTTTCCCTTGCTCATTCTGAAAATAGATTAATTAATATTTCAGCTGAATTAATAATTTCCCGACCGGAGTTACTCAATAACCTCGATTTAACGGAGCAGGCATGGTTAGATATATGGGTAGCATCAATATATAAAGGACTTGAACCATTCGCTGGAATTAAAAACCCACAGAAATTAACATACGAATTACTTGATCACCTCACGGAAGGTGGAAAAGTTGAAAATATTTTATTAGAGCATATTTCCCTGTCAAGGTTCAACGATTTGTCCGAATATGAAAACAGATCGAGATTATGGGGATTACTAACTAATAGTATAAAAATGAATTTCGCTCAAGCCACTTCATGTTTATCATGGTTGGGGAAATATTTAATTATTAGTGGGATAGTTGGATCTGAAGAAGAAATAAATACAGACCTGACTGACAAAGAGTATGTAAGTCAACTTATAACAGACAAAAAGAAATCAGCTAATTCACTATTAGGAATCTTTGAAGAGCATTCGTTTGACGAAGAATTGTTTTTGAATTTTCTGTCTGAAAGATATGCTGATTTTGATATTGACTTATCGAGACGTGTTGGAAAAATAATCAAAGAAAATGAATGGAAAAAATCCTATAATATAATCAAAAGCAAATACGCTTATCGTAATAGCAATTTAAAAGTAGCCGTTCAAATATGCTCCGATACTTTTTCCTTCAATTTAAGTTTACTTTTCGGAAAACCTAAAAGTAAACAACTTACAAAGAGTCCTGATTCTGTAGAAGCTGAGGTAAGAGAATTTAGTAATTCTCCAAAAACAATATTAATAGTTGTTGCTTCTCGATTAGAAGCAAAGATGGTCATTGATCAAATGAAGTCAAAGGGGCATTATCCACGTCCAGAAACTATGGACAAGTTAGTGGTGTGGAATCTTGGTGTTGTCAATAACAACTTATTGATCATGTTGAAGACTACTAACATGGGATCTACTGGATCAGGTGGGTCTACGTTAACTGTTTCTGATGCAATACATCAAATTAGACCTCATGAAGCTATAATGGTTGGTATAGCATTTGGCTTAAATCCGGATAAGCAAAAAATCGGAGATGTTTTAGTTTCCAAGCAAATTGAAGGATACGAATTAAGTAAGATAAAAGAAGATAAGGAAATTAAACGCGCAGATAAGATACCAGCGAGTATAAGTCTGGTGAATAGATTTGAAAACGCAGGATTCAATTTTGATCAATTTGGTTTGGAATTTGGGCTAATGATATCCGGAGAGAAACTTGTAGATAATAAAGATTTCATTCAAAAACTAAAAGAAACCTACCCGGAAGCAATAGGAGGTGAAATGGAAGGAGAAGGGTTTCAATCAGCTTGTCACAGAGATAACATTGATTGGATATTAATTAAAGGAATATGTGATTGGGGATATAATAAGGATGTTGAGACAAAAGAGACCGACCAAAAACTTGCCATAAACAATGTCTGTGACTTTTGTAAGCAGCAACTTACAATGCACAGAAAATAGCAAATAGGAGTGCACAGGTTTTAGCAATTAAGCGTACCCATTTTTCCTGGTAAACGTACAAAAAATCAAAGAACGTCAGTTATTTTATTTCTATTATTTTTCAAAGATGGTTTTCCTATTTT
>SDBT01014240.1_pt1 | contig 12695 bp, 6 predicted proteins | sample 2277101 | NCBI WGS metagenome assembly SDBT01 (sample SAMN10404973, study PRJNA504765) | marine sediment metagenome | isolation source: marine sediment core GS10_PC15, 103 cmbsf | place: Arctic Ocean: Southern Knipovich Ridge | collected 2010 | reverse complement strand
ATTTTCAAGGCACGCGCCTCCAGGCATATTCTATCAAAAAACCGGTTGTATTACAATTTTTTAAACCGAGATTTCCCATATACACCACTAATCAACATTGCTAAGCCCCCAAATTCCATTAAAAACTGAATAGAGCACTGCGCAGAATTGAATTATGGGCTGTGAGTTTTGGGCTTGCGGCCTTTTTTTGTATTCGCACTTGCACTTTCAAGTTAGAGGGTATGAATTCCTGCACCCGCCTTTGCGGGCGGGGACCCTGCACAGGAATGACAATTTTTAATGATGAGATAACCCGCGCAATAAATTGCGGGGGGGGTAAATATCCCGCACTAATTTACCCCGGAGTAATTAGACGTGAGTTCGCATTCAATTCGTGCGAGGCAAGTACAGTGTGATATGGCGCGGGTTTTAGACGTCGAGGTTTTGTACTTCGAGTGCGTGGTCGCGGATGAAGTTCCGGCGTTTTTCCACGTCACTACCCATCAGGATACTAAAGAGTCTGTCGGCCTCGCCGGCGTCGTCGAGCTTAACGCTCAGCAGTGTTCTTGTAACAGGATTCATCGTCGTATCCCACAACTGATCAGCGTTCATCTCGCCCAGACCCTTAAAACGCTTTATCTCAACTCCCTTGCCGCCGATTTGCCTTACGGCAGAGCAAATGTCACCAAGTGAGGCGACGTCGTAGCTGTCCGGGCCGTTGATTAGCTGGAACTTTGTCGGACGAGCTTCGCCGGAAACGGCCTTGGCCGGCTTTAAGAGAAAGTCGTTCAGGTCCAGGCTGAACTCGGCCTTTAACTTGCTGTCTATATCATTGATTCGGTCGACCTCACGAAGTTCCTCGGTAACAATTGATTCTTCCTCTTCGCCCTGGGTCTGGGCTTCGATGCGGTCCTTTAGTTCACCGAGCCTTTTTTCGTACTCGGCCCTTTCGTAATAAATCTCTTCCTGACCCTGGACGCGGATACGAAATCGCGGAAGCTGGGTGCCATTATAATAGGCCTGGACGAAGTCGGCAAAGCTGATTCCGCGTCTGGTCAGGACGGCTATGATTCGTTCGGCATCAGCGAGGTCTTTTACAAGCCCTGCAAGCTGCTGGCCTGACACCCGGCTCGTTTTCTCGCCGTCTCTGATAATAAGTTCCGCGCCTTCCAGGCCTCGGGAAATCATTCGCTTGTGCATCTGATTTTCGCTCAGGAGATATTCGGATTTCCTTTTGCCTTTAATCCTGATTTCATACAGTGGCGGCTGGGCGATATAAACCATCTCGTTGAGGAGCAGCTGCGGCATCTGTCTGAATAAGAAGGTCAGCAGCAGTGTACGTATGTGTGCGCCATCGACATCGGCATCGGTCATCAATATTATCTTGCCGTATCTGCACTTGTCGAGGTCAAACTCATCGATTCCAATTCCGGTTCCCAGGGCGCTTATGATGGTTCGTATCTCGTCATGTGCGAGCATTTTTTCCAGGCGGGCCTTCTCGACGTTCAGGATTTTTCCCTTCAGCGGCAGGATGGCCTGGATGTTTCTGTCTCGTCCGGCCTTTGCCGAGCCGCCAGCTGAGTTGCCTTCCACGATAAATATTTCAGTGTCGGCCTTTTCCTTGCTGGCGCAGTCCCACAATTTACCGGGCAGATTGGAGCTGCCAAGCGCACCCTTGCGCCTGGTAAGCTCGCGTGCCCTTCTGGCGGCCTCTCTGGCGGCGGCGGCCTGGATGGCCTTATTCAAAATTCGCTTTGCGTCGGCGGGGTTCTCCTCAAGATAATGGCCAAGCTGCTCATTAACAGTGGTCTCAACGAAGCTGCCCACCTCCGGATTGGTCAGCCGAACTTTTGTCTGTGCCTCAAAATGTGGGTTGGCAAGTTTTACCGCCACGACAGCCGTTAGTCCCTCCCGAAGGTCATCACCTGTGGTAACCTGGCCGTTCTTTAACAGGTTATTGTTTTTCGCATAATAATTCATTGTGCGTGTCAGGGCCGTTCTAAAGCCCGAAAGGTGCGTGCCGCCGTCAATATTGCAGATGTTGTTCGCAAAGACGAGCACATTTTCGGTATAGCCGTCGTTGTATTGCATAGCAATCTCGCAGTTGAGCATTTCTTTTGTACCTTGCCTGGCGAAATAGATGACGTCGCTGTGCAGGGTATCTTTGCCCTCGTTGAGGTGCTTAACGAATGCCTTGATTCCATCGTCAAACTTGAATACCTCCTTTTTATTACATCTGTCGTCCCTGAAGTTAATCTGCAGGCCGGCATTCAAATAAGCCATCTCGCGTACTCGCTTCAGAAGTGTGTCGTATGCAAACTCCGAATCGCCGAATATCTGCTCGTCGGCCTTGAAGGATATTCTTGTACCGCGTTTGTCGGTTGGGCCGACCTGCTTTACCGGCTCCTTCGCGACTCCTCTAATACACTCGAAATGATAGTGCTTTCCGTCTCGATACACATCAGCCTCGAGCCATTCACTGAGGGCATTGACAACGCTGACACCGACGCCGTGCAGCCCGCCGGCCACTTTGTAGCTGTCACTATCGAACTTGCCGCCGGCGTGCAGGGTCGTTAGCACAACCTCCAAGGCACTGATCTTTGCGGCTTTATGCTCCTCGACCGGTATTCCACGGCCATTGTCCTCGACTGTACAACTGCCGTCGGCCTGGATGTGTATGGTTATATTACTACAGTATCCGGCTAAGGCTTCGTCAACGGAGTTGTCCAGCACCTCATAGACCAGATGGTGCAGGCCTGCGCTTGTTCGGTCACCGATATACATATCCGGCCGTTTGCGCACTGCCTCCACGCCCCCGAGTATCTTGATATTGCTCGCATCGTATTCATGGTCCTTCATTCGGTATCCCGTATTTTGTATCTCACTTAAGATGCGATTCAGCCGATGGTGAACCTGATTTTTTGAATTCGAGCCTGCGGGCACCGCTGCTTCAGTTCAGCAAGAATTTCCGAACTGCACAACCGCAGCTCATAGAGGTACGGCGATGAATCAACCAGTACTTTAAGCTGTCCACCAGATATATCGGTAATTTTGCAGTGCCGGTGAAGCTCAACCGGCAGTAGTCGGCTCCAAAGCTCCTCTATCGACTCGAACCTGTCGTGCCGTGGTGAAATCTGGCTCTCAAAAAGCTGCCTAGCGGCATTACCCAACCTAACTGTCCTGTTTGAATCTGGTTTCGCTCGGCTCCCGAGCCGGCACCCGCTGTGTTCAGGCCCAGGCTTAACGAGCACCGGGTTGGAGAGTTGCTTATCCTTGTCCATTATAGAGACGAAAAATGTAAAACGGTAGAATTTAAAAGTTTTCGACTTCAGCTTTTAGTCTGTCAGCCCAGGTTGATTGGCATCAAAACATAGAGAAAATTGGCGCCGCTTTTTATCAGGCCCGGTCTATCCTGCTGGCCCAACTCCAATTCGAATTCCGGGGTTTTGATAACTCTCAGGACCTCTACGAGAAACTGTGGATTAAAGCCAATCTCAATCGGCTCACCTTTGTAATCGATAGGCAGATTGACCTGTGCATCTCCGGTCTCCGGCGCCCTGCCGGAAAACACCAGGCTATTCTTTTCCACAGTCAGTTTAATCCCCATAGACTCCTCACTTGTTAACAACGCCGAACGCCGAACCGCACTCAATACCGCCTCAGTCGAGAGGGTCAGCTTTTTGTCGTTGTCGCTCGGAATTATATCCTCATAGTTTGGGAAATTACCCTCGACCAGATTGGAGCTTACCACCACATTCGCACAGCTAAGCACTACCTGGTTGTCAACGAGCCTGACCATAACCGTGTCTTTGTCGCTGGTGCCGATTTTACCCAGCAGGGCCATTGTCTTGGCGGGCACGATTATCTTCATTGCTGTGATGCGCTCCTCCGGGGCCGAGGCCAAGTTCACCCTGCAACGTGCTAATCTTCTGCCATCAGTAGCAACCAACGACAGCTTCTTGCCCTTAACCTCCCACAAGATGCCATTAAGCGCATAGCGAGTGCTCTCTTTAGCTGCCGCAAACAAGCTCTGTTCAATACCAGCCTGGAGATTCTCCAAAGCAATCTCTATATCAGCATCACCCTCAAAGCCGCGGACCGCCGGGTACTGGCCCGGCTCCTGACCATAAATTGTAAAATGACTGTCCGCTCCTCTAATCTCACAGGTACTCTCCCTCGCCTGGACGGACAAAACCTCATCTGTGCTCTCACGCACAACAGCAGCCAGCCTATCCGCTGGGACAATAATCTCACCTGCCTCTTCAACCTGAACTTCAGATACGGAATAGTTGATACCAACTTCAAGGTCCGTAGCACAGATGTGAACCTCCTTACCAGCTGCGATAATTTGCACACACCGCAGTATCGGTTTCGGTGTTCGGCTCGGCACTATAGATGTTAGTAGGCTTAGTGCTTCAGAAAACGCTGCCCTATTAAAATTTACTTTCATAATAAACCTCTATACCAATTTCTAAAAGGTGTTAATGTTTGAACAACTATTATTAAACACAGACGCATAGTTTACACCAAAAGTTAGGTGTTCACAACCTTTTTTAAAAAAAGCTCCGCAACTTCAAACCTGCAAAATCAATATATTCCCCGGTATTTTGGGAGTATACTACGACAGGTTTATTACCCCTGCCTGATTTATATTTGGATACCTAAACCAGATATAAAGAAATAAAATTAAGATGAGACAAAAAGCAGCGCGGGGATGAAATTAAAGGTAGAAATAAGTAATCTGTTACAAGTAAATATTATTATTATTAGTTAAATAATAGTATTAGTAATCATATAGTGTGTGAAATTGTTGCAATTCAGACAAGGCGGTGCACTAAGGCCTCAAGCGGTGGGTAGTTAAGAGCAGGACACCCCTGTATTTTGTTGTGGAAAAGCTGTTAAATTATCGGTGACTTTGTTCACCGGGACTAACAGGCGGAATTATTAGACAAAAAGAGTATGTTAGTTTGTATGGGAACTCACAGGTTTGCTGACAGCTCATCTATTCTTGTGTACCAAGACATATGCGATGACAGAAAATAATAGCCTTATGCTACAGACGCCCGATTTATAGGATATTCCAGTATAGTGGTGAGAAGAAGAATTTTGTGGGGCGGGGCTTAGATTGGGTCCTGGGTGAAAGAAAGGTTTTAGCAAGGGCGGGAAGCAAAACTCCACTTGACAGTTGCTATACAACAAAGAATAAAATAGAATAAGCAGTCAAAATCGTAGGTCAAGAGGTACTTAAGGCGGAGTCAAGGATGGATAAAGAAATACAGTCGCAAGAAGCTATATCAGGTCGGGCAAAACAGCATCGTCTCGAACCACTGCGCAGCGAGCGCAAGCTCTATATAGGCATTGATGTTGGTTCGACCAGCAGCGATATAGTTGTGCTTAATGAGAAGAGTGAGATTATATTCTGTGATTACCAGCGTACGAGGGGCCGGCCAATAGAGACTGTACGTTCACAACTTGGCAATCTCTTCAAGCAAATTAACCCTTCTTATATTATCCTCGTTGCAGCAACCGGTTCGGCGGGTCGTTTTTTGGCCAAGTTGCTCGAAATTCCTTTTATAAATGAGGTTCCCGCCCAGGCGGCATCCATATCTCTGCTATATCCACAAATTCAGCAGGCAACGATAATTGAGATGGGCGGCCAGGATGCCAAACTGATATTCTTATCCACAGAAGGGGGCCGGGGCAGAGTCCGAGACTTTGCTCTGAATACAGTTTGCGCAGCGGGGACAGGCGCCTTTCTTGACCAGCAGGCGCAGCGATTAGGTATAGATATCGAGGAGGAGTTCGGCCAGCTGGCTCTGCAGAGCAAAACTGTGCCGAGAATGGCTGGACGCTGCTCGGTCTTTGCAAAGAGCGATATGATTCACCTTCAGCAGCAGGCGACACCAAACTGTGATATCATAGCTGGATTGTGCCTTGCTTTGGCCGGGAATCTTAAAAGCAATTTAGGCTGCGGCAGGGAGTTTATCAAGCCAATCGTATTCACAGGAGGTGTGGCAGCCAACGCCGGTGTCGTCAGGGCGTTGGAGCAGGTGTTTGAATTGGCTGGGGGTGAGCTTATAGTTCCGCAGGAGCACTTCTTTACCGGCGCGATTGGGGCCGTGCTGGTTGCTAAAAACAAGACCAGCCCACAGGATGGTAGTGGTCAAATACAGCTTGGCAAAATCGACAACTACCTGACTCAACGATGCGCTGCCCTCAAGAATGCACCTCGGCGAGAGCCTTTGGGCAGCCCAAGCCTGCCGCCGGCTGAAAGTGTGGTTTACGAGCATTTGCTCGCCAGCGCAACTGAGCCGATAAATGCTTATCTCGGCGTTGATGTAGGTTCGCTAAGCACAAACGTAGTGGTTATCGATGGGCAGAAGCGTATCCTTACCAAGGCGTATTTGATGACGGCGGGTAAGCCTCTGGAGGCAATTCGTCAGGGACTGGATATAGTCGGCAGGAAGGTTGTTGGAAAGGTAAAGATTTTGGGGGCGGCAAGCACCGGTTCAGGCAGGTACCTTACGGGCGATTTTATAGGTGCCGATGTGGTTATAAACGAAATCACCGCCCAGGCGGCCGGGGCTGCAATAGTCAATCCGAAGGTCGATACGATATTCGAGATTGGTGGGCAGGACAGCAAATATATATCGCTGGAAAACGGGGTAGTAGTGGATTTCGAAATGAACCACGCCTGTGCGGCGGGGACGGGCTCTTTTTTAGAAGAGCAGGCACAGCGATTAGGCATTAACATCGACGGGGAATTTGCGGAGCTGGCCTTTAAGAGCGAGGCCCCGATAAAGCTTGGTGAGCGATGTACGGTGTTTATGGAGTCTGACCTGCTGAGCTATCAGCAGCAGGGCGCCGGTACAGAAGAGCTTGTAGCCGGATTGAGCTATTCGATTGTCAGCAATTATCTTAATCGCGTGGTTGGCCGACGCAAGATAGGAGAGAACATCTGCTTCCAGGGCGGCACAGCGTTTAACAAGGCGGTCTGGTCGGCGTTTGAGAGGGTAACGGGCAAGCCGATTATGGTTCCGGACCATCACGAGGTAACGGGGGCCTTGGGGGCGGCGGCTATTGCCGCTGAGTATATGGAAAAGGCCGCCGCTGAACAGGCAAAGACGGTCGAGAGTAATTTCAGAGGCTTCGAGAACCTTATCTCTATCGAGTATAGCGTAGAGTCATTCACCTGCGAGCACTGCCCGAACCACTGTGAAATTAAGAAGGTTCAACTGCCGGCGGCGGAGCCGTTGTATTACGGCTCCCGGTGCGACAGGTATAATCTGAAGAAAGGGGGACGGAAGACAAAAGGCCCTGATGCATTTGAGTATCGGCAGCGGGCGCTGCTGGAATACGCAGGTTTAGCCGGCAAACCGGACGGACGAAGCAAACCCAAGGCGACGATAGGTATTCCAATGGCGTTAACCTGCTGGCAGCTTCTGCCGCTGTTCGCCCGGTTTTTCAAGGCGCTGGGGTTTGAAGTAGTTCTTTCAGGTAAGACCGATAAGAGGATAATTCGTATGGGTCTGGAATCTGTTACCGCTCAGCCCTGTTTTCCGGTTAAGGTTGCGTATGGCCATATTGCCGAATTGATTGAGAGAAAGGTTGACTACATTTTTCTGCCGAGCATCGTTTCAATGACGGCGAATTACCCTCAGAACAAGCACAATCAGCTATGTCCCTACGTGCAGTCGCTTGTCTACCAGGCCAAAGCCGCTTTTGCAGACAAACTTGGTCGGGCGAGAATTCTTACCGCCCCTATTCGCCTGGGCGAGGGTAACAGGCTCATGCGAAAGAGTTTCATCGCACTTGGTAAAAAGTTAGGGGTTTCTGCATCCTCGGTTCGCAAGGCAATTGGTAAAGCATTTTCTGCTCAGACGGCTTTTGAGTCGGCTTTGAAAGAAAAGGGCAGGGAGATTCTCGACCAGGCCGGGCCTGACCAAAGGCTGTTCGTACTGGTTTGCCGGCCGTATAACGGCTGCGACGAAGGTGTGAATCTGCAATTGGCGAAGAAGCTGGCCGAGCTTGGCGTCGAGACAATACCAATGGATATGCTGGATTTTGACCTGGCGGAACTTGGTGACGAGTCGCTGCACCGAGGTGTTTATTGGACATACGGCCAAAAAATCTTAAGGGCAGCCGAGATAGTCAAACGGGATAGGCGTCTTTTTGCGATATATCTTTCAAACTTTGGTTGCGGGCCCGATTCATTTCTTATGACGTTTTTCAAGGACATAATGGGCGAGAAGCCCTGCTTGCAGCTGGAACTTGATGAACATTCCGCTGATGCCGGCGTGATTACCCGGCTTGAAGCCTTTCTTGAGAGCCTGAAAAATTATCGCCGCCGCGATGGCCGGGAAAAGCCGGTTGTGAAAAGAACCGCCGCGGCGAAAGTTATCGGCCGCAAGCGCACGTTGTACATTCCATATATGGGTGATTGCACTTACGGTGTGGCCGCGTGCTTCAGGGCCCATGGTCAGCCGGCTGAGGTTATGCCGATGGCCGATGAGTCGGCTCTCTTGCAGGGCAGAGCGTTTACTACCGGTAAAGAGTGCCTGCCATGTGCTATCACCATCGGAGAGATGCTCAAGGTGGTAAAATCGGCGGGTTTTGACCCGGAGCGGACGGCCTTTTTTATGCCCGGCTCATCCGGTCCCTGCAGATTTGGAATGTATAGCTGCCTGCAGAGACTTGTTCTAAGGTACGCCGGCGCAGGGGATGTGCCTGTGATATCGCCCAATCAGGACAGCAGTTTCTACAAGGAGTTCACAGGGAGTATCGATGGTTCTGTGACGGGAAATTTTATGAAGGATGTCTGGATTGCGACTGCAGGCATAGATTTACTGCGCAAACTAATCCTTCGGCTCCGGCCGTTTGCCGTGGACGCCCGCCAGGCTCAGCGGGTCTACGAGCGGTCGGTGAAGCGGTGGGTCCAGGCCGTCGAAGAGCGCAAGAGTCTACCCCGGAGCGTAGAGCTTATGTGCTCTATTGCCGAGGAGTTTGCAGCGGTTGAATTAGACCACCAGGTGCAGAAACCGAGGATAGGGATCGTCGGTGAGATTTACGTCCGCAGCCATCCGTTTGCCAATATGAATGTAATCGCCCGACTCGAAGAGCTCGGAGCCGCCTGTGATTTGGCTTCGCTGGCAGAGTGGATTTACTATACTAATTTTACCAGAAGCCGGGCGGCCAGGCGCAGAGGACAAGTTCGAGACTGGTTTACAAATGTTCTGCAGGATTATTTGCAGCACAGGATTGAAAAAGCCCTTGCGGAGCCCCTGCGAAAACAGGGGTTCGGCGGATTGGCTGAAGGCCCCATAGAGCATGTAATTGAGCTGGCCAGGCCCTATTTTCATGATTCGTTTGAAGGCGAAGCGATACTGAGTGTCGGCAAAACGGTCGAGTATTACCACCAGGGCTTCGGCGGGACGCTGAATGTGATGCCGTTTAGCTGTATGCCCTCGACGGTCGTAAGCACCCAGAGCAGGCGTATAAGCGCCGAGTGCGGTGATATGCCCATTTTGAATTTGAGCTTCGACGGCCAGGAGGATTCGACTTTGACGACCCGCCTGGAGGCCTTTGTCGAACAGGTCGCTTCCAGGCAGAGTGCTAATCTGAGCGTCTCGCAGCTGATATACTCGTGATGCGTATTGCGTAAAAGAATTTTAGTGATATACGGCAATACGGCAATACGGCAATACGAGATACCGATTATATCTGCTCGTTGAGTTTAATCATATTTTTAGCGGCCTGGAGGACTTTGTTGCGGAGTGCTTTTGGTGCGAAGACCTGGACCTGGTCGCCGTAGCCGAGTATCCACCAGGATATTTCGCCCAGGCCGTCAACTCGAAACTCAACAGTGGCTGAGCCGTCGCTGTTGCGTTTGACCTTTTGCGTGCTATGCCATTGCACCTCGGTGACATTATTGGCTACCTTCGGCAGGAAACGCAGCTTAATATTGTGAATTCTGCCTTCCGGTATCATTGACCATGCCCTGCCGAGATAATCATACACGTTGAAATCCTCGCCGCCGAGGAAGCATTTGTCTGTAATTTCCAGTTCGCCTATACGGTTAAGCTTGAAGGTGCGGATGCTTTTGTGCAGACTGGAGAAGCCCAGCACATACCATGCGCGGCGGTTGTACAGTAAATGATATGGGCACAGCTCGATATTAATGACTTTGCCCTCGAAGAGCGAAAGGTAGCGGATATTTGCCCTGCGTTTTTTCGAGATGGCTTTTTGCAATTGTGCGAAGGTTTTATCAAGCAGGCTCATTGGTGCCTGGGCAACGACTCTGGTAGAGATATTTCGCAGGGCTGTATTGCAATATTGTCTGATTCCGGCAGGCAGATTGTTTTCGATTTTCAGAGCGGCCAGAAGCGCTGAATTTTTAAACGGCAGCTGTATCTGGTTACTCATCTTATGGGCCAGCAAAAGCAGACTCAGTGCCTCTTGCAGGTTCAAATCTATTGGCGGCAGGAAAAAGTCAGGGTCCATGGTATACCCGCCGGTTTTGACGTCGTAATGGTACGATACGCCGAGAGCCTGCAGTTCTTTCAAATCGCGGAAGATTGTTCGTCGGCTCGTCCCGAACAATTTCGCCAAATCCTCGACTGCATAGCCTGTTCCTGATTGTAGTGTGGTTAAAATCTGTACGACCCTGGTGACTTTGCCGAGTTTCATAGCTCGCTCCCTGAAATTCGTATTTCGTGGTTTGTGGTTCGTGGCTCGGGTCACAGGCCCCGGCTCGCAGGATAATTATGCAGCCGAGATGCCAGGGTGTCAAGAATTTCGTCCCGGCGTTTTCGTGGGTTCCCATCCCACAGCTCTTGAGTATAGGCTCACACCTTACAACCAAAAACCCCTTCAAAAATGGGGCATAGCGTCAAGTAAATAACTTGCGTAAATAGCCTTGCTGAACTACAATGTGCATAATATATAAAAACCAGATTTAATTTGAGAATAGGAAGATAATAATGGCTAAGCAATCAAATAGTAATAAAAGCAAGTCAATCTGCAGCTTCTGCGGGCGGTCGGGAAGCAAGTCCGAGACGTTCATAGAAGGTCTGAAGCAAATCTATATTTGTCCGGAATGTGTTGATTTGTGTTACAACATCATCGAGCAAAACCGCAAACGGCTCAGTCGGTCGGCCTTTAGCCTGAAGGAAATGCCCAAGCCCAGAGAAATAAAAGAATATCTGGATGAGTATGTAATCGGTCAGGAGCACGCCAAAAAATATCTCTCGGTGGCGGTGCACAACCACTACAAACGGCTTGTGCATAGCGACAGCGACGATAGCGACATTGAGATTGACAAGTCGAATGTTCTGCTAATCGGCCCGACCGGCTCGGGCAAAACACTGCTTGCACGCACGCTTGCGCAGCGATTGAAGGTGCCGTTCGCAATATGCGATGCAACGACCGTTACCGAGGCCGGATACGTCGGCGAAGATGTTGAAAACTTCCTGCTGCGGCTGCTCCAGGCCGCCGACTACGACATCGAAGCTGCCCAACGAGGCATCGTCTATATAGACGAAATCGACAAGGTCGGCAAAACATCTCAGAATGTTTCAATTACCCGTGACGTCTCCGGCGAAGGTGTTCAGCAGGCACTATTGAAAATGCTCGAAGGAACCATCGCCAATATCCCTCCGCAGGGGGGAAGAAAACATCCGGAACAATCCTACATACAAATCGACACCATCCAGATACTTTTTATATGCGGCGGGACATTCGTGGGCCTGGAAAACATTATCAAGAAGCGTCTCGGCAAAAAGATGATTGGCTTCAATTCGGAACTGGGCGGCTCGACTAATGAGAAAGCCGAATACAGTGATATAATCAGACAGGTCATACCGGAAGATATCATCGAATATGGAATGATTCCCGAAATGGTGGGCCGGCTGCCGGTAATTACAACACTCTCTGCTCTCGATGAAAATGCACTTAAAGATATACTGACCAAGCCAAAGAATGCGCTCATCAAACAGTATCAAAGATTTTTTGAGATGGAAAATTCCCAGCTTGAATTTACGGCGGACGGCTTGGGTGCGCTGGCACAAAAGGCGCTGGAGCGCGACACCGGCGCCAGGGCGCTGCGCTCGATTGCAGAGGAGTTAATGGTTGATTTGATGTATCAGCTGCCGGAAGAGCCTAAGCCTACAAAATATGTAATTACACGCGATATTGTCGAAGGCAAAGCCGAACTGTTCACAGCAAAACAAAAAGCAAAGAAAGAATCTGCATAAGAAGCTAAAAGCTGTGGAATGCTAAAAATTTAAGACCATAGTGTAAAATCTAAGAATTTAAAATTTTTAATTATGGTTTTACGCTTTTCATTTATTTTCTATTCCACTATTACCACCTGCGAGAAACCCGACATCAGCAAATTATAAATCAGTATCGCATCACCGTTGTGCAGGCGAATACATCCCTGTGAACTTGCGGTGCCGATTTGACTGGGGTTCTTCGTGCCGTGAATGGCAAAGCCGGTTCTGCCTTTGGCGCCTCCCGTGATACCTTCCAGTCCTATCCATCTTGAGCCTAAAGGATAATCGGGGTCCTCAGGCTCGTATGTTTTGCCGGAAACCGGGTCGGTCCAGGTAGGCGTTATCAGTTTACCCTCCGGCTTGACGAGCCAGGTTCCTGTCGGCGTTTCCATACCCGGCTGGCCCAGACCCACAGGGAAACTTCGCACGAAAGTGTTTTGAAGA
>SDBT01014239.1_pt1 | contig 12695 bp, 6 predicted proteins | sample 2277101 | NCBI WGS metagenome assembly SDBT01 (sample SAMN10404973, study PRJNA504765) | marine sediment metagenome | isolation source: marine sediment core GS10_PC15, 103 cmbsf | place: Arctic Ocean: Southern Knipovich Ridge | collected 2010 | reverse complement strand
CGCTTAAAAGACCCCAGAGCAGTGGTATAGACGAAGACAAAGTTGCCGATGAAGAGGCAGAATGCTCCCATGATGAAGACGGGCAAGGGGAAAAGGAGAGTGACCGGGTTCCATTTGGCAAAGAACCAGAGCAGGGTTAATATCCAGTAAACTGGATTTATAAGAAAGCAGAAAAATGTGCCAGCGATAACTAACTGGAAATTAACGAAAGCTCTACTCCCCGAACTAAACAACAGTTTAACAGGATGGCGCATATGAACTAAGTGGGTCTGCATATATCCTTTGACCCAGCGGGACCTCTGTCGTATCCAGAATCTGAGATTGCTGCAGGCTTCTTCCCAGGTGGTAGAATCTATCATTCTAGTGCGATAGTGTTTCTTGTGTAGCCTGACGCCCAGATCACAATCCTCGGTTACATTGAAAGGGTCCCACCCTCCTAATTCTCTTAATATGGCCGTCTTAAAATGATTAGAGGTACCCCCCAGGGGAATAGGAGCATCAATGACTACCAGGCCGGGCAGGAAGAGGTCGAACCACATGGAGTATTCGGTAGTGAACCATCGGGTAAGCCAGTTCTGCCGTTGATTATAAAAATTCAATTTCGCCTGGAGACAAACCACCCTATCATCCACTCTTCCGAATCCGAGCACGGCTTTCTTCAACTGGTCTGATTCCGGTCTATCCTCAGCATCGTAGATGACCAGGAATTCTCCCCTGGCCTGCGATAGACCGATGTTGCAGGCCTTGGGTTTAGTCTTGGGAAAGGAATGGGGAACGATGATCCTGCGAAAGTGAGATGGTAAAGGCAGGGATTGGCAGAAGGAGATAGTCTCTTCGTCGTCCTCCTCAAGCAATAGCTGAATATCCAGTTTGTCTTTGGGATAATCAATCTCATCCAAAGCCTTTATCAGGTTCTTCAAGGTCTCCCTCTCTCGGTAGAGAGGAACCAGGATACTATAGGGACGAAGATCTTCGTCCGTCAGGGAGGCTATCTCCTGAGATGTAAATTCCATCTCTCTTTTCTTCATCAGTGATAGAGTAATTAAGGAGAGTTTGTAGCCGGAGAAGAGGATGTAAAAAAGAATGCACAGAAAGTTCAAGATCAGTAAATAACCGATTGGATCCCAGAAAATCAGAAAGATGGAAAGCACAACCACAATCAGAATTAGCCTCTTCTGCGCCGAAGTCAAGGTGCGATAGGCGCTATCTTCATGGTGTTGGGAAAGGAATTCACGAGTAAGGGCATCCATGTTCAGTCTATCTCTGGAAAGCGGCACTTTTCTCCCCGTCTAATTTGTTGCTTTTAATATACCACGCATTGTCTCACCATGAAAGAGTCTGAGAGGCTTGGTATTCATCTTCTCTCTATCTCTCTTATTCTCCCCAGTATCGTCTCTGCTATTAACCTCTGTCCTTCTCTATAGGGATATAAAGAATAGACTTCTTCCTGGGGATCAGATTGATAGATGTTAGAAAGGGCAGTGTCTTCTATACGAAAACGACTGAAAAGGTCTACCACTTTAACTCCTTGCTTTAGTCCCACCTTTTTTATGGCTACAGCTACGTTGATAGAAGAAATCGCTCTATCAATAACTGGAGGAGGAATTACCAATATAATACCTATACCCCGCGATTTAATAGCTGTAGTAAGAAAACTTAAAGAGCGCTTAAACTCCTATAGGGGAAGACGATTGATAATCTCATTCATCCCCGGAGAACAAACAACCAGGTCAGGATTCTGCTTAACAACCTCTTCTAAGCAACATATTCCTAAAAGACCTGAACCAGATGGAGCATACTCTGGAATTTCTATAGAGGTAAGGCTTACCTCAACTTTATGATCATAGTAATCCTCTATTAATCCTCTGAGTATTTTTCGGCAGTTCTCATCATCGTCTTTATTGCAAAGGAGAGCTCCCAACATTACAATATTCAATCTATTTTGGGTAGTACGGGAATAATAGACAGGTATTTTTTCTCGCCCTGTGCTTTGTTTAATACGAAGGAGCACTAAGTTATCCTCTGGATCCTCTATGTGGTTCTCCACTATTCTCAATCCTTTGAACTCAGAACCTGTATCCGAGAACTCTATCCGCCTTTTAGCTATTACATTGCCGGCATAAGTGAGATAAAAATCCAAAGTCTTCTCCATGGGAAATGAGCCTGAAGGAATATCCACCTTTTCTACCTGATTTGGCTCCAGAGTAAATTCTCTGTAATCTCGCTTGAGCTTATCATTCTTCTGATCCAGGGATTCCCAGACAAGCTTGAGCTTAATGCCAGTGTCAGAATAGTTTTTTACCCAGATCCCTAACTGAAGTGGTTCCTCTGGGTAAAATATATTCCGGTTATTAGTAACTCGCCAGTCCAGCTGGATATTCTTTGGCTGGCTACTGGGATCTACCCCAACGGACTGTTCGTAGATATCACTCAGACCTTTAGCATCTCTAACATGTAATTTTACCTTATAGGTACCAACAGCTGGGTAAACGTGCAGAGGATTTCTCTCGCTGCTTATCCTTCCATCCCCAAAATCCCATTGATAGGAAACAATCTCACTATCTTTGCTCATAGAAGCATCCTGAAATTGAAAAGATATTAGTTCAGGCACTTGTCTGTCAAAAATTACGCTTTCCTTCTCCTCTATAAAGAAAAAAGCATTCAGAGGCTTTTCGTAGACCTGAAAACTAACTTGCCGGGCTTTTAATTTATCAACAAAAGCCTTTTTCGGAATGATTATAAATTCTTTATCTCCGGGCTTTCTCCATCCAGCCCGGGATGCTTGCGCTCCCTTACCCTCTTCCTGATAATACTGGATTAGATGTGCTCCTCGCTCCAGATAAATCTCTCCTCGGTGAGTCCATCTATTCGCTAATGGCTTGTTAGCTCCACCCTCCTTTTCATGCCAACCTGGCCAGCTTGCTACTAACTTACCATCCACCAACAAAAAAGAAGCATCATCCGAATTGGTAGCAAATCCATATTTGCCATTCAGAGGGCAGAAAATATTCCCCCTATAGATACTCAGATAGCTTTCATTAGAACCAAAAGGGTTCTCCAGGTCATCGATTCGGTGCCGGGGTCCCTTACCATAAATCTTAGTGTTCTTCTGGATTAACTCCTGCATTTGTGGCCAATTTTTGGGATGTACACTACCTGGTTTTTCTCTCGTCTCTAAAAACAAACCACCAGTAGTCGGTTGCCACATATATTCAATTTTTTCTGCTTTCGGATTCCCAAAATATATATAGTATTCTCCCTTGTAGTCACTATCAACCCTGAAATCTTTGATCAGCCTCCCATTGTTCCCAAAGTTAACTTTATAAGGAGTCTCCCTGCCACCCTCATCAATTATCCTGATATCTGATAAATCCTCATTTACCCCTCCTCCAGGATGGAATACAAAAGAGGCAGTATCTATGTTACTCTTAAGCCTGGGGTTTAATACCACTATCTTGCCCCTGTATTTCCAATCCGTATCCCACCACTCACTTGCGGATGCAGGGACAAATAGAGCTAAAGAAAAAAGTATAAAAAGAATCTGCCTCATAATTTCAACTTAATCTTGCAAGCCATATCTCTGCTAATATCTGGAAGCCCTATAGTCAACATACCTTCAACCACAGGAATCTCTTTTGTGCCGGTAACAATCCCTTCATAAGTATCCCAGAATTCCACCACATAGGTCCCTTCAACCATGTCTTTCAAAATAATACTGGCATCCTTCACTACCCTTTCCTCATGGGGAATTCTCAGCGTGGTAAAAAAGTTATATATCCAGACATAAGCAGTATCTTCATTACCCAGACATTGGGCTCTCAAGTCCCCGCTTTCATTGATCAGAGAGATTTTTTTCATCTTTAAATTCTTACCTCTTCGGTCTTCTCCATGGGAAAATTCGGCTAAGGCCTTATAATGGAAATAGATATCCTCTTCGTCCACAAAATTCCACCACCAGAAGAGAGGACTGCCGCCCAACGGGCACATGTAGTTAGCCCAGAGCCCGGTATGCAAATCTCGAGTCATTATTTCCGGGGGACTTCCTGCCCAATGGCCACCGAATTCAGAAACTAAAGAGGGTTTATTAAACCTTTTCATATCCAGATAATACTGACTGATTGCTCCTACTTGTGAATCCGGCAGACCATGTATACTAGTCCAGGCATTGCTGTGACTAAAATCAATCCCTGGAAGATCAAAGAAATGCACTCCCTTTAAGCGATGGTTATAATGAGTGGAGATCATATGATTCCAGGGATCAAGCTGCCGGGTAAATCGAGCCATTTCCTTATGCCACTTACGGACTGGCTCGGGTCTATACCCACCAGTGAGGTCTATTTCACTCCAGAAATTCCAGGCAAAGATATAAGGGGAATACCCCCAGCGGGCAATGATGTAGCGCATCTTCTTTTCAAACAAATCCTGCACCTTTGGGTTAGTAAAGTACTGACCAGGCCCGCGTATAAATCCTCCATTGGCAGTATTATAGGGATTTTGCTGCCAGGCTTTTTCATGGCCTGTTAGCTGAGTATGATTATTGATAGTTAAGAGTATATATATATTCTTCTCTTCTGCCATTTCCAGGACATGGTCCATTCGCCAGGCATTCTGGAGACTATATCGACCGATTCCATGAAATGGGCCATACTCCTTATTCCACTCCAGCGCCAGCCACCAGTGAGCCATCCACATGCGGATAAAATTGGCTTTGTTCTCAGCTAATTTCTCAAAATACTCATCATAAGCATAGGTACCCTTTCCTACTGGCAGACTGGGAACATAATTCTGCCCGTAAGGAGTATCCCAGGGGGAAATGATATTTAACCCGATAGGATAATAAAAACTGCCATCATCAAACTCAAAATATTCCTTATCCGTGGAGCTTACTCTTACAAATCCTTTCTCTTCAGAGGAAATGCATTCAAAATAGTATTTTTTTGTTTCCAAAGTACTGCCATCTTTGACTACCAAATAATAACTGTACCTCCCCACCTCACTGGGAGCAAATCTCACCATCCAGAAACCATTCCCTACCGGATAGACATATTCTTTTCCCTCTACTGATTTTCGAGAATATGGTTGATAGAAAAAGCCTGGGATAGAGGAAATCATCTCATTAGGGGAGATGAAATAGGCAGTTACGTCGATTTCATCAGGATCAAATGGATTGCTATACACCCTGGACAGGTCGAAGCTGATTTCAAATTTCTGATACTGCTTTACCAACAAAGAATTAGCTCTGAGATTATATATCTTTGTCTTGAGAGATTCCTCATCTGGCTCTTTCAACTTTACCAGACGAATGTTATCAATGTATATTGAATCAGAGCGACCAATTTCCAGAAGTTTTATCCACAGCTCCTTGACTTCCTGAACAACGTAGCCATTCCATGGCCTGAAATGACCTCTTGAGCTCCATTGAGAACTCTGGTGGGATATATCCACATAAAGATGATTCCAGCCTTTTTTGAGCTTGAAAGTATGAATGGTCTGATACCAGAAATCTTCGTTATCCTTGACACATAAGAGTACTTTTATCCCTTCCGGTGTATTTTGAGGGAGCAAAATGTCTAAACAGAGCCTGTCCCAGCCAAACCAGTTAGCATAAGAGGCGCTTTTCAGGCTAATCTCGCCTTTAAGCGCACCAGATACTTTAAGAGAGTTTTTTCTATGAGTGAAGTAATCTCCGCTTGAATTTAGACGAGCATCGCCTTCGGCTTCCCATCCCTCGTTACCATCTTCAAAGTCATATAGTAGCTGGACCGAAGAGGCTTTTTCACTGGCTTCTGGACTAGGAGCTATAAAATCCCTGTGAGGGGCTTTGTTAGTAAGAATTGGGATAGGGGCCAGTAACGCTGCTAAAACTATAATCAGTTTATTCATATTCAAAATCCAAAATCTCTACAGCAAGGGTGTTCTTGCAGAAAAGCTGGATGATAAAAGTTAATTAAGTTTAGCACATCTATGACTGGTAGTCCATAAAAATTAAAACTGCGCTTAAAAACTTGACATTGTCAAGCGGAAGGTCTAAATTGGGATTAGTTAAGTTAGCTGCATTGGCCGCGGAAGCAAAAATGTTTATAAAAAAGACCTTTTTCCAACTTTGGAAAGGGTGGATAGCCATCTTACTTTTGGCCAGCTCAATAAGCTACGCCGAAGCGCCCCGGCCAACTCAGGGGCAAACCGTTAGCGGTCCGAGCCCGAAGGCTTCAGAGCCGTCAGCCAAATCAGACCCGATATCGATTACCCAGAGCAGAGATTCAGTAAGAAGGTTTGAAAGACTGGAGCTAACCCTGGACTCGATACCTGTCTATGCCAATGCCTTTGATCTCCGCATCATTGAGATAACAGCTTACTTTATCTCACCCACTGAGAAACGAATCAGGGTTCCTGGCTTCTTCTATCAAGATTATATCCGCACCTGGGACAATGATAGGGAGGTTCTCACTCCCCGTGGTAATCCCTGCTGGAAGGTTCGATTCACGCCGACGGAAGTGGGAAATTATAAGTATTATATTATAGTTAAGGATGGAGCGGGGGAGATAAAATCGGAAGAGGGAGAATTCAAAGCGGTTGCCTCGGACAAGCCCGGATATATCAGGGTTAGCCCTGTTAATTACCATTATTTTCAGTTCGACTCCGGGGAAGATTTTTTCCCCATCGGGCACAACGTTTGCTGGTATTCCTCAGACAAGGGGACTTACGATTACGACCACTATTTTTCTAAGATGATGGAGACGGGAGAAAACTATGCTCGCCTCTGGCTTTCTCCCTGGGCATTTACCCTGGAATGGGATCGCCTTGGTTATTACAGCCTGGAGAATGCCTGGAGACTCGATTATGTGATGGAATTGGCAGAGAAGAAAGGTATCTATATCATGCTGTGCCTAGATACTTTTAACACCTTGCTCAGCAAACCACCCCTTGGAAGATGGAAATCCAATCCTTACAACTTAGTTAACGGTGGTCCCTGCCAGTGGGTGAGGGAATTCTTCACCAGTGAACAGGCCAGGGATTGCCATAAGAGGAAGTTGAGATATATTGTAAGCAGATGGGGCTACAGCCCTAACATACTGGCCTGGCAGCTCTGGAACGAAATTGATATTATAGATGAATACAATTCTGAAGATATTAAGGTCTGGCATAAGGAAATGGCTAATTATCTAACCCAACTCGATTCATATAATCACCTTATCACCACCAGTTATCGTTTCAGGCAGGGAGATGCACAGGTATGGAATTTGCCTGAGATGAAATTTACCCAAATTCACTGCTATGACAGAAGGGACATGGCCAAAGCGATGCTTGATGTATCTATGGAAATGACCGAAGCCTATGGCAAACCTTTTTTCGCAGGAGAGTTTGGGCTCCACTCTGGATACGATACTTACGATTCCAGAGGAATTCATCTCCATAATGCCCTCTGGAGTTCATCTCTCTCCCGTTCAGCCGGCACCGCTATGTCCTGGTGGTGGGATAAAGGCAGTGGCAACGACTTTTATTCCATCGAACAGAATAATCTCTACTATCACTTCAAAGCTCTGGCTAATTTCCTGAAAGGGATTCGGTGGACGAAGAGCAACTTTCAACCAGTCAAAGCTACTGCTTTTCTGGATAATGAGGCTGAAGCTAAAAAAGGTGGCGAGAAGCAGTCCCTTTCCGACTCATTGAGAGTAATTGGACTTATGAACAAGACGCAAGTCCTATTGTGGATACAAAATACCGCCAATACCTGGGACAACCTGATAGTGGGAACAAGTCCGGAAACCATTAGCGGTGCCCGCATTGAAATTCAGGGACTGAAGAACGGTAACTATGAAGTGGAACGGTGGGATACTTACCAGGGCCAAATTGAGGAAATGCATGGAGCCAGAGTTAAAAAGAATATCTTGATTTTGAAGTTACCTCCCCTCAAAACAGACATTGCTTACAAGATCAGGAATGCGAATTAGCAATTATTCTCTCCTTAACTTGCAGGCTAAGTCATCTTTTAGCGGGGGTAGAGGGAAGGAGAGTCTCCCACCGCTTGCAACTGAGCGGCGGTTTTCGGTGATGATTCCCCTATGCGTGTCCCAAAATTCAACCATATAGCTACCATCCTTTAGACCAAACAAGCTAACAACTGCTCCTTTCTTGACCCTCACTTCTCCAGGGCTGAGGTAACTTTGCCGGTCGTATATCCAGACATAAGCTGAGACATCATTCTGCAAGGATTGACCTCTTAGCTCACTAACTCCTCCGCTGAACTGTACCCGCCCGGGATGGAGCCCCCTTCCTCGGCGGTCCTCTCCTTTGGAGAACTTAGCAAGGGCTTGGAACTCAGTGTAGAGGTTGCCTTCTAGCAAGAGTTTCCAGTCCCAGGGCATGGCACTACCTGCAAGCGGAAGCGTGTATGCTCCCCAAAGAGCAGCATGCAGGAATTCCTTAGACACATTCTCTACTCGACGCCAGAATTCGATGGGTACTACTGGCTTCTTAAACGATCTAGTCTGCTGATATATCTCATTTAGCTTAGCTACTATGTCTGGACGGTGATAAGCGTTGAACTGGCAGAAGTCCAGTTCTTCGAGCTGCCACATTTTGTCTTTATCAGGGTAACCCCATATACCAGGTTGAGCGAAAGTAGTCACCAGATGATTCCATGGGTCGAGCAAGTGGATAAAGGAGGCCATCTCCTTATGCCACTTTGCCACTGAGCGCTTGTCGTATCCACGGATCATACCAGATTCATTGAATAGGTCCCAGGCGAGTAGATGAGGGCTATAACCCCAGCGGGCAATCATGTATCTTAGCTTTCTTTTGAAAAGCTCACGGGTGGTTCTATTGCTGAAATAATCCGCTCCAGAACGAAGTGGCCCTCCAAGAGCAGCGTTATAAGGACTTATGTGCCATTGACCTTCCTTCGTGACAGCGTCAAAAGGGCCAAACTGCTCCAGGACCAGCTCGAGGTATATACCCTTTCTCTCCGCTTCTTCCAGCAGATAGTCCACCTTCCAGGCGTTCTGGAGATTGTAACGGCCGAGGCCCTGGTAGTAAGGCCAGGAGGGACTCCACTCCAATCCTATCCACCAGGAGGTCATCCAGCTCCGGGCCCAGTTGCACCCGCTATCAGCCATAAGGTCGAAACAGAGGTCATAGTCAAAGGTCCCTCTTGTCGAGGGCCAGGACAGGTTGTGCCCGATAGGATAGTATGGCTCTCCATTGTCAAATTCAAAACAGTAGTTATCCTTCCCGCTCACTCTGACGAAGCCTTTCTTCTTTGATGAGGTGCATTCAAAAGTTCGCTTCTTTGTAACCGTCCTCCTCCCATCATTTATTGCCAGATAGTAGTTATAGGTTCCCGGCTCTGTCGGCGCGAATCTTACTCTCCATTCCGGTGGCCCGCGCGGGATAAGAATCTCTTTCCCGTAGGCTGCCTTCAACGGACGGCGGTCTGGCCCGAAAGCACTATCAACGAAGTAAAATCCGGGCTCTGGCATCTCTTGTCGTATATAGTCCTGGTAGAAGAAGGCTGGGATGGTCTGAACACGACCAGTAGGAGAGATGAAATGCGCAGTAATATCCACTTCATCCGGGTTGAAGGGATTTGAATAGACTCTGGGCAGCTCGAAAGCGAGCTCAAATTTCTCATAAAGCCCTATATCGTCAGAGTTCACCCGGAAGTTGTAGAGGTTAGTTTCACCTCTCTCTTCTCGACGCATTTCTCCAGAGAGCTCATCCAGATATACGGCTCCTCCATAAGAAGAGTTACTATAGAAGGAGAGTCCGAATTCCTTCACCATCTGGGTTGTGTACCCATTCCAGGGCTTGGAATGGCCGTGTGGTTCCCATAAGCCAGCGTCTGCCTCCAAAGAAAGTAATATTACATTCCAGCAGCCAGGCTTGAGAGTCATCGTGTTGCGATACTGATACCATCCAAGGTCTATATCTTTGAGATAGGCAACAAGAGCTATCCCTTCCGGGGCCTTTCGAGGTAGAAACACACAGAGGGATAACTTAGCGTAGGCTGACCAGTTTGCTTCTGGCTTCGTCATGACACTCACTCTCCCCGGAAGGTTGAGAGTAACTTTGAGAGACGATCTTCCACTTCTTGCCTCCTCTTTAGAAAGCCGTAGCTCAGTTCCTTGGGAAAGAGAATCCAATTCCCATTTCTTCTGAGAGGACTCAAAATCATAGAGGATGGAACTCGCTTCTAATAATCCAGGAAGTAGAAGGGAAGAGAAAAAAACCATCGATTTAAAAAGAGGTTTGGCATTCATCTTCTCTCTATCCCTCTTATTTTCGCCAGTATCGTCTCTGCTATTAACCTCTGTCCTTGACTGTGGGGGTAGAGGAAGTAGATGGGGTCCAATCTATCCTCGTCCTTGTATAGGGACTTCCATCCCTCTCCTCGACTCAGAAAGAAACTATAAAGATCTATCACCTCGAGATGGCGCTCAAGACCTATCTCTTTCATTTTGACCAGATAGTTAACAGCCCCTACCTGTTTAGAGGTGAGAGGAGGAGGTGTCAGCAGAAAAACTCTTGCCTGGGTATGAGCCTCCAGCTGGTCGATTATCGCCTCTAAATTAAGACCGTATTTCTCCAATGGAACATGGCTATACAGGTCCCGCCAACCTGGGGAGAGAAGGACGACATCCGGTTTCAAGCTAATCACTCTATTAACCTCCACCATAGCCTCAAGGATGCTGAAGGACGGTGGCAGGGAAGAGGCTGCCCCGCTCACTAATTCAAGGCTATCATGGTCTTCCTGAAGAAAACCTTTCCACCAAATCTCGTAATGTGGCTCAACCGAAGAGATGACATTCACGAGAGGGTCACCAAATAGTACGATGCCTAGTCCTTCCTCCTGAGGTTGCTCTTCCACATTGACTTTTCTGTCCTGCTTCACCCTTCTTATCACTACCCTTCTTCCTGCCTCGTCCCTCAGCGTTCCTCCTACAATCTTGAGCTCTGGAAGCTTTGAGCGGCTATCGGCGATTACCGCCTCTTCTTTCTGGATAATCTTTCCAGACCACAAAAGAGTGAAAGCAACATGCGTAAGTTGAGGAGAGTCGAACTTATACTCTACATTGTGCTCTGACTGCGCTGGAAGGAGAAGCTCCAATTCGCGCTCCTCTACTCGAGCAGGAGAGATAAAGGTTTCACGCTTTAGGGTTACTTCCATCCTGCGGCTCGGGCTGTCATTCCTTACTTTGACTGGAATAACTACCGGCTCATCTTGGGCAATGACATTCGGCATCTTGCCAATAGTTAAAGCTAAGATAGCCTCTTCAGGCACTCTTTCCCTGAGCACAACCTCTCTTGACAAGGTATCTTTCTTCCCTCGATCATCCGTCACTGTCAACGAGACAGTATATTTTCCCGTCCCAATGAAGGTATGCGTTGGGTTTTCCTCCTTGCTTTCCTGGTCATCGCCGAAGTCCCAGTGATATATGTGTCCTCCTCCTCTTATTCGGGAGAGATTTTGGAAGCTGACGGAAATGAGTAGTGTATCTAGATCGTTAACCTGGAGGCATCCCCGCTGAATATAGGAGAAAAAAGCATTTAGCTCTTTTCCTGTCTCCTCAACTGCTATTAGTGATGTGGGGAGATACTCTACAAACGCCTCTTCTGGGATGAGGTCATAGAGAGTGTCGCCTGGTCTCTTCCACCCTGCGCTAGCCAGTTGAGTCCCCCGACCTTGCTCATGGTAATAGTCGATGCGATGCACGCCTTCTTCAAGGTATATGACCCCGACCTTGCACCATTTCGCAGCGGCGGAATGTCCTCGCGGCCATTGGGCTACTAGCTCTTCATCGATGAAGAGAAAGGAAGCATCATCTGAGTCAGTGGCAAACCCATATTTGCCGCTCTCCGGACAGTAAATATACCCCTCATAAATGCTGAGGTAATTGTCCTGAGGTCCAAATGGATTGGACCGATCATGGATGATCTTTCTTTTTGCTCGCCCGAACCGTCTGGTACTCTTTCTTAGGAGCTTTGCCATATCGGACCAATTACGGGGATGGTTCCCTGGACTCTTCTTTGTCTCAAGCCACAGACCACCTTTAGTTACCTCCCACTCCACATGAGCTGCAGCCGAGGAACTGCATCCCAGATAGAGATGATACCTGGAACTCTTCTTGTTCTCAACTGGGAAGATGAGCTCGAGCTCTTTACCAGGAAGGATTCTCATGGGAACTAACTTCCCAGAAGAGTCTGTTAACCTCAAGCCAGAATATTCTTGCTCTACTGGCAAGCTGAAATTCAGGTTAAGTAGGGCTGTATTTATCTTAACGGAGGGGGCTCTATTTACAACTTCAAGTGTAACTCTATACCTTGCCTGGCTATCCCACCATGGCTCGTTCTCCTCTGCTCTCAGCCCGGCTAAGGAGAAGGTGAGTAAAAAAAGCAGAATCATCCCTATAAGATAGATAGCTTTGCTATAGGTCATCTGGAGCTAATACTCCTACAGTAGCAATCAGATTGATTAGGGGAATTGGATTTCTTCTATGTGGAAAGTGGGGTTCCCTTCAATCACGAATCTTCTTCTGAATTGTCTCTCAAGCTGTGATAGTTTCTTGCGGTCTTCGCCGAGAAGACGTTCTGCAACTCTCGTATGCACCTTTACCTTAATAGATCTTTCTCTGGAAACCTGGCATATCTGCTTGAGTTTCCTCTGAACCTTGATGCTCGTGGCAGTTACGGATTTA
>SDBT01014237.1_pt1 | contig 12696 bp, 9 predicted proteins | sample 2277101 | NCBI WGS metagenome assembly SDBT01 (sample SAMN10404973, study PRJNA504765) | marine sediment metagenome | isolation source: marine sediment core GS10_PC15, 103 cmbsf | place: Arctic Ocean: Southern Knipovich Ridge | collected 2010 | reverse complement strand
CAGAATATAGTTTCTATATTCACTTTTGTCTCCTTTGTGGTGGATTGGTTTGTTGATAATCATTTCTATCACATTGGAGGCAAAATTAATATTCACCCAAAAATTTTATTTGCGGGCACTAGGTAACAATAAGGGGATGAAGTTTTATTTTCATCCATATAGCATCTCCTCCTGCGTGAGCTGCTGCTTTTCTTATACCTGCAATTTTGTTAATCAGTTTCTTATACCCACACATTTCAGTCGGTATTGCAATCAACGTGAATAATGTTGACTGGATAATCTAATGCACTCGGAACGATATGCGCACTAGATCGGTTACAGAATCATTGCTTTTCTGAAGGAATTCTGCCAATATACTATCAGAAGAGCTGTAGATGATTTCTCATATACCTCATGGCAGAAGGATAACACTCCGAATTTGGTGGATTTACTGTAGATATACAACGTTCAGCGGTGATATGCTTTATATTAGTCGTTCAATCAATAGTTGAATGCAATAAAATGATAATGAAACAGACAGGCGAGCTCGACTTTACCCCAGATGCTGAAGCTTTTTGGTGTCAGTTCGATCAAGAACTTCGCGAAAAAACTCTGGACAATGTCTTCTGCACCAAGTGCCCCAGCCCAGTCCGAATGATCCTTGCTGAAGGCAAAATGAAAGATGAACTTTTGGTTCTTAGGGGCACTTGTGCCCTATGCGGCCAACAGGTTGCACGAGTAGTCGAACCGCCGAATGAATAAACGCATCCAATCGGGTCGAGGGGGGTGATTAGCTCCCCCCCCCCCTCAACAAACCCCACATGTGGATCCGCACCGGGTGGTTCCGGTTCTCGCGATCCTGCGAGGGCACTGCTCACCTTAGCGTTGTTAACGAGAAAATAGCCTGATAAATTCAATCCCAACTAGCGGGAAAGTTGGTCATTTTCTGTATTTCATAAGATGCAGTTATGTATTCCAGCACCTAACTCGGACAACATTTTAACCGAAATGGATTTAGATTTCTTTCAGAATTATTTGAAGTGTTTTAATATAGAAAGAAGGTGAGTTTGGGAGGGAAGAAAAAGGTGGGTTTTTGTAGGTAGGATTTACGGTCAGTAATATTTTTGCGGGTACAGTTGTCCCAGTTTAAAAATCTGCTCTTTTTTGTAATAACATCGAGACAGACTTGGTTTTGCACGCAAAAGCTCTTCTCACCTCAGTGACTACTGAGTAATTTCGGAAAGAATCTTATATGCTTGTGCGCAATGCCACTTTCTATACGGTGTATTCCTACAATCACACGCGTAATTCGAGCACTAGCCTATTATCCTTTCCGTTCCGTATTATTGTACGAGACATAATCCTCATTGCCGGTGGTCCCCGAAATCCTTTTGACGGTGGTGGGCCCAATTATGAGGGGTATTATCTCCGTGGATGAGGACTGCCGTAACAACGTATCTTTTTTCGCCACCAGAAGTTGTTGTTTCCCCCCTTTTTGGGCATCTTCTGCGCAATGGCACTATACCTCACTGCAAGATGTTATTGGGTACCACCGTCAGTGACGCCATCTATCGCTGTAATATTGTTTATTACCTCTATATTATAGATCTGGTTGCCCAATGATTGCTTTACCATAAGAACCATCACCATTATCTTGATAAGAAACAACGAATCTCCCTTGCTCAAAAGAATCAACTGAAATATATGAAGTAGAGGCAGTGTTGAAAATAACTTCAGGTGCAAAGCCCATTTCGTTTGTGTTTATTACTTGTGCAATTCTACTTATTCCATATAAGTTGCCATCATTTTTATAGCTAACAACAAAATATGAGTCGCTCAATTTTCCAACAGATACATAATTTGTTATTGCTTCGTTAAAAGTATATTCAGAGCCAAAACTTACACTACTTCCTGATATAGTTCCTATTTTAGCACAGCCATAATCATTCCCACCGTCATCTTTATAAGCAACTACGAAATGTGCAGAATCAAGATTACTTATACTAATATACTTAGTAACCGCATTATTAACGGTATATGTTGAACCAAATGACACTGAAGCATCCGCAGTCCCTACTTTTAGCTGACCATTACGAGCAGAATCTTCATAAGCCACTACAAAATGACTTGAATCAATTTTACTCAGAGTACAATTGTAGTTTTTGCTTCCGCTGTTTTCTATCTGAGATTCACTTCCAAGAGCAGACGTCGTTCCAGAAACTGTTACTATTCTTGCGTAATTATAATAGGAAAAATTAGTTGCAGGTGGAAAAATAGGAGAATATGAATACCATCCATTATATGCTACAATATATTTTGAAGAGCTTAAAGCTATCACATCTATTCCATCAGTTCCAGCATTAGCATTGCTGCCACTTCCATCTATTTCTCTTGCATCGACTTGATTGCCAAGAGATATAGTAGTATCTGCAGATATACTTCCTGCCCTGGCATAGTTATGAACGAGTTTATTTTTTGAGTAAGAAAAGGCAACAGCAAACCTTGTACTATCAAGAGCGGTAACTTTGACATTCACGGCGGTGGTATTTGTTAATAAGGTTCTTGGAGAACCCCAAGTTATTTCATCTCCATTAGTAATTTTTCCAGCAACAATAAATGAACTGCCGCTTGATACATACCCCACTATAATGTGTGTACTGTCTAAATAAACAACATCATTTCGATGCATAGAAGAATTCTTGAATGTATACTCTGTACCATATGTAATATTTCCAGAGCCATTACCGTTTAGAGTAAAAGCGTATGGATTTTCATCAGAATCATTATTGATAATAGATATCGTTGCCGTTTTCGCTCCCGTGCCGGTTGGACTGAAAATAATGGTAAAACTCGTATTTCCGCTTGCCGCAATAGGACTCGAAGGCTGTGTTCCCACACTGAACATTGATGAATCCGTCCCACCAATGGAAACTTTAGGACTGCCTGATAGACTTAGATCAGATGTCCCGAGGTTTTCTATGGTAAATGTTACTGGTCCGCTAGACCTTCCATCAAATATGTCCCCAAAATCATAACTGCCTGTTCCCGATGGGATACTGGTAGTATTTTGCTTTAAATTGATCTCGGGGAGGTTGTAGGTTATTGTATATGCACCAGAAGCTATGGTGGAGTCAGTCATCCCGGCTTTTACTGCGAGAGCTTTGATAGTCATATTCGTCCCGTGTCCGGCAACGTTAATAGCACCACTATACTCAGATGACGATATTGTTGGGTCAGACCCATTGGTCGTATAGTAAATTGTTACTTCCGCTGTAGAACAACTGATACTGACTGTCTGATCCGAATCAAAAGTGCCTGCCGCAGGACTAAATGTCGGCGTCGATACTTGGGAATAATTGATCGTGTATGCGGCAGAAGCAATTGTAGAGTCGTCCATACCAGCTTTTACCGCAAGGGCTTTTATTGTTATGCTCGTGCCGTTCCCAGCAACACCTATGGCTGCGCTGTATTCTGCTGAAGCTGCTGTTGGATCCGAGCCGTCGATCGTGTAGTAAATTGTCACATCGGCTGTCGCACAGGAAATTGTTACCGATTGGTCTGAGTCGTATGTACCTTCAGCGGGAGCAAAGGTTGGTGTAGAAACTTGATCGTAGTTAATAATGAACGTGGAAGCTGCACTTTCCGAATTATTCATTCCACTTTTTGCAGCAAGAGCTCTAATTGTCAGTATCGTTCCGTCCCCCGCAACACTAATGGGACCTGCGTATATAGCCGATGAAATTGCAGGGTCACTCCCATCGGTTGTATAGTGAATTGTTGATCCATCTGTGGAGCAGGTGATCTCAACGCTTTGGTCGCTTGAGTAAGTACCTTCCGCGGGACTAATTGTTGGTGTTGCTACGGTTTCAGTTGTTCCTCCATCGCCGCCATCGCTACCGCTGCTATCAGGCGTTGGACAGGCTGTAACGGCCAAAAACAAAGTCAATATGATTAGGTTGACCAATACTGAACGAAAAATCTTTATCATTTGTTATTCCATTGCACGCCGATAATTCGAATTAAATTTCTCTACTCTCTTCAAAAGCATAGGCGTAGTTAAGAGCAATGCAATAGGGAAATGTCACGTTTTGCTAGGAGAATCTCCTGGATAAACCGGGAAAAAGTCTCGGCAGGTTACAAACAAGAGTCTCGGATAAAATGGTCTTTCTTTTGGGTCTTATGGGAATTGTGCGGAAAAGAGTTTCTTTACCCTTTCCACTCGTCAATATCGATCAGCCCTATTTTAGCAGAGTAGCGGACCATATCTATGGAGCTTCGAAGATTAAGCTTCTTCATGATACTGGTACGGTGATTTTCTACCGTCTTCACGCTGATAAAAAGATTTTTTGCTATCATACCAACCGTGTTGTCTTCGACTAGTTGTCTCAAGATCTCTTGCTCCCTGGAAGTTAGACTCGCATACAAGGAGTTGGCAAACTTGTCCTCACTGTTTTCTTTTTCACTGAGCTTTTTGGCAACCTCAGAAGAAAGCGCACTGTCAATATAATACTCCCCGCTGGACACCACTTCGAGTCCATGCAAGAGCTCTTTTGGCGTCGACTCTTTTGTAATATATCCCTTCGCTCCAGATTGTAAGGCCCTTGCGACAAATTCTCCTTTTGAATGTATACTGACAATAATAATAGCAGTATTCGGCAAGTTTCTTTTCACCTCAGAAGTTAGACAAATCCCGTCTCTGTCAGGAAGAGAGATATCCACTACCATCAGGTCAGGCCGCAATTCAATCGCTTTCTGAATGCCTTCCCGATAAGACCCGGCCTCGCCTATGATGTCGTAACGAAGATCCTGCTGGATGATCGACTTTAGACCTGCTCTAAACAGGGCATGATCATCAACAATCATTACACTCATTTTCTGATTCATCGCTACTCGTCCCTTTCTATTATCAATGGAACTTCAATCGCAATTTTTGTGCCTTTCCCCGGTTTGGATTGAAGCTTCATTTTGCCCTTGAGCAATCTGACCCTCTCCTCCATTCCTCTTATTCCCATCCGGTGCTCCGCTATAGCTTTGTCTAATCGTCTCTTTACATTAAAACCCCTACCATCGTCTGTAACTCGAAGAATGATGCTTTGATACGCGGCAACAAGTTTTACGACAGCTCTATCTGCTTCAGCGTGCTTCCAGATGTTGTTTAGAGCTTCCTGCACAAGTCTGTAAAGATTGATCTCGGTATCAAAATCAAGGCTAATGCCCTCCAATCCTGCCGAAGAAAACTGCACTTTGAGACTGTTCCTGCTCGAGAAATCCTGGCAAAACTGAGAGAGTGTGTGAGCCAAACCGAAATGATGAAGATATGCTGGGAGCATCTCATAGGACAGGTCACGTACTGCCTTAATTGAGCGTCCTATCATTTGGGACAACTCTGAAATTCTTCGTTTTTCATCTTGATCCATTTCTGCCCGATCTTTCAAAAAGGATTCACAGGCAATTCTCGCCAATGAGAGTTCTTGTGCTATAGAGTCGTGTAACTCCAGGGCGATTCTCTTTCTTTCATTTTCCTGAGCTTTTATTAATGACTGTGTGAGAGAACGAATTTTATCTTCCCGGGCCTTCCCTTTAGCAATATCAACACCAATAACAACAAGGCTTGCGATAGCCATTAAAGTCGCCGCTCCAAAAAAATAATAAAGCACCTGGAAGGCTCTGATTTGCTGTTCGCTGTAATAATCAATCAAGCCGAGTAGAACGATTAAGTCCCGATCAAATGTTTTCGTATCTGTAGAGATCCAGTGAATTTCAGCTGTTACAAGCTGAAAGAATTGTAAACTGTCCGGATCTGATATGTATCTTTCGAAATTGCCGACAGACAAGATTTCATCGTCACTCAAAAAAGAACTCATTCCACCTATCAATGTGAGTACATTTTCCAACTTTGAACGTATTAGCGCCCACTTTTCTCGAAGCTTGTTGATGTTTTCTCCAAACTCCTTCTGTGTTTTTGTCACTGTGGAGATCAGCGAAAAACTGAAAATATTTCTTAGATCGTTCTCAAAGGCAGATATTAAATCTTGCATTTCTTTTATATCTTTTTCACGTCCGTGGGAAAAAAGAAGCTCAGCAGTTCGCGCCCTTATATGCAGCCAAGATTCATTCAGAGAACCGACACTCGCTCTAAAAGCAACAAGCATACTCATCACGTTTGCCATAACAACAAAAAAAATAAAGATGAGTGCCAGGACAATCAAAATGGAGAGTAGCCCATATACGCTTTTGCTTAACATCTTCACAACGCTCACTTTCAATATCACCTGCTATTATAGACTGAAATGAAGATAAATACGAAATTTTTATTGCTCTGATGTGTTTTCTGACTTAGACTAATATCTGAGGCTTAGGTTGAGGACCAATGTTTTCTTGGCAATATTTAAGAAAAAGCCTTTCTGGCTGATTCCTCTTTCTATTGCGGCGGCGATAGGTTTAAACGGATTGTTCAGTGAAATCAACGCTGCACTGAGTTTCCCTTTCTTTTTTGATTCTATATGGACAGCAACGATTGCAGCATTGTTTGGGCCAATTCCCGGAATTATAGTTGGTCTCTTGACAAATTTATTTCTCGAGGTTCTATCTGATTTTTCCCTCATTCATTACCCTTTTGGCTTGTGCAATGCTTTTACCGGACTTATTGTCGGTCTGATGGCTCGAAGCGGTCGATTTGAAACGATAAATCATGTCGTTATCGCCAGTTTAGCTGTGACTCTGGGAAATTCCATACTCGGTGCTGTTATTGCTACTTATGTCTTTGGGGGAGCTACCGGAATCGATATCGATTATATTATGACCGGTCTTATGATGGCTGGGCAATCTGTTCTGACAGCAGCATTCTGGGCTCGAATTCCTGCCAATCTGATAGACAAGGCCATCGCAGTACTGGTCGCTTTTATAATCTATCGATTGGTCCGTAAAAATACTTTAGAAGGCCAAACAAATATTGGGTGATATTTTAGTGATAACAGCATGCAAGATTCTTATTCGTGGCAATCACATATCCTTATGAACAGGGATATTTGTCTCAGTTGAAATATGCTTAATGGTACAAGTATTTCAGTGTTTAAAATTGCTCAGAAGAGTCTCCGGCTGCACTATGGATTTAGGCAAGGACAGCGTTGGCCTCTTCACATCATCATCGATTTCGGGCCTGTCTGCCGATTAGGCAATACACATATGCCAGTCTGCTGCTATTTTTCTGTGAACTATCGAATCGCTACCTATCCCCAGGGAGTATCTTTCCATCACATGCTTCTCCAGTAATGCTCACGACCTTAACTCTGCAGCTATATTGAATACCAAAGACACGGGACTTTCTCCCGGGTTTATCCGGGAGTTTCTCCTGGCAAAACGTGACTTTTACCTATTGCATTGCTCTTAACTACGCCTATGCTTTTGAAGAGAGTAGAGAAATTTAATCCAAATTATCGGCGTGCAATGGCATAGCAAATGATAAAGATTTTTCGTTCAGTATTGGTCAGCCTGGCTTTAATTTTGGCGTTTACAGCCTGTCCAACGCCGGAGACTGACGAAGATGACGGAGGAAGAACTTTTGCTAATAAATCCATCAGTCACGCGAAGATTTTCTAGATTTTATGATTGAGATATTTTTGGCCATGCTGAATTGCTATTAAATTCTAGGCTTATCACAAATAAAAAGGAAGGGAATGCTATGGATGCAAATACGGACCGCAAAGAAATCATTTTCGGTTTTCGATGGACTTGGGCAAGGGTCATATTTAAGCCAGTTATCTTTATTTATCGCGCTATCATTGCTCCCTTTTTCCGATGGATTTGGAACACGATCAAGAGATTCATTCTCTGGATATGGGATCTGGTAGTCAAATCATGGAATCCTATGGGGAAATTATATGAGAAGCGTACTCTGGTCATCATGATGATTGCTGGAGCTGGCTTCTTTATCGTCCTTTCTCTTTTCGCCTTTATTGGAGCCTTGGCAGAATCTATGGAGTCCTTCTTGTATGCGGGTATGGGCGTCGCAGTTCTATCTGTGGTGTGGGGATTTGGTGAAGCTGCCGGGGGTGTCAACAATGGAGAGAGAAAGTTGTTCAGCGGGAAGGGCCTCAAGACTGTTCTGACATTGATATACCTTGCGTTGATTGTTTTATCTTGCATTATTATACAGATAATTCTAATTCAATTGGCGAAAATCGAAGGTGCAGAATTGTTGTTCGGTGGTCTCTTTCTAGCTGTAAATACCCTGTTATCCGCAATTGCGATTCTGTCGATTGTAGCCTTGCTTTATGGGATTATAACCTTTCCTTTTATCAAGGCAATTCCTCAACAGGAGAGCCTATCAAAAAAACTGGTCAGTCCCGTCACCAGGATATTTGCCCATGTATGGCCCCGTCTTATGTGGCTTCGAATCCTGCTAATCAATCCCATTGCTACTTTTCTTGGCTCAATTAAAGCCATACCGTCAGTTGCGCTAATGGGTGGGGGTCTTTTTCTGACGTTATTCCTTGGAGAAAAAACTGGTAGTGCAGGCTATGCTGCTATTGCTCGCTTACCCGAACTACTTGCTGGCAATCTAAAGAATTTAGAAGCAGTCCAGCAGATAGGAGTGTTTCTTGCGTTGATAAGCATATCAATTGTCATGGGCGTCGCCTTTGCTCCTATACTTGCAAACCTTTTTCATTCTTATCGAAGGCTATACGAAAGTCAAGAGTCCTGAAATAAATTGCCTTTTAAACATGGCGAAATATTGAAATTTAAAGAGAAATAGATGAAACATAAAGGTTTGACAATTGGTCTGTCAGTCGTTGGTGGAATAGTCTTAATAGTAGCCATCGCAGGAGTGGTGCTGGAAGAGGCGGCATGAGGTTGCAAAGGAGGATGCGTTCTTCCTCATCCACAGAACTTGACAATATCTCAATATTTGGTCGAGCAAGGTGGAGACCTCAAGGAAAATAGTAATCATGGATGGACGCTTTTACACTACGCAGCATGGGGAGGCTCAATTGACACAATAAAATATTCAGTTGAGCAACGGAGAGATATTAACGCAAAGAATAATGAAGGCACCTCAGTAATAGAAATAACAGAAAAGTATCCAGAGATTGTGAAATACTTAATCGACAAGGGTGCGAGTCCCGAAGAGGAGTCCGAGATACCAACTGCTGTTATAGATGCTGCTTTGGTTAAAGTGACGACGGAAATGCAAGACTACAAATTCATAAGAGTTACCAGTGCCAAGCACCTGGGAGCCAATGTGTGGAATGTGTGGGTTGACCTACAACATCCTGGCCAAAAAAAAATAAATCAGGGCATATCGGTCTAAGTACAGTAGATTGATTGTGTAAATGGCGGATCATTACTATGGCATTCAATAGATCCAAATTGCTAATTCTTGCATCAGTATCTTGTCTTTTTCTATTATTGATATCTTGCATCCCAAAGACGACCTCCACATCTGATAGCTCCTCAAAATCAGAAACATCCAGTGCTTCTGACTCAAATAGGTACTGGCACATTGGTGTTACAATGGGAGAAATAAGACAGGATTTCTGGTGGGACTCAAAAAAAGAAGAGATTGTCAGACTGAATTTTGGCGTTGATTCTTCGGATGAACTAATTGGACCTCAAAAAATCTCAAGTGATGGATATGAAATTAAAGAAGGAAACTTCAAGAATACAACTGTTCTTGAATATACAGGAAAGCCTCCTCATATGACGTATACCTTTAACACAGATGCTTCATGTGAAGTTGAATTCATGGGGCAAGTTAGAGACGCTATGTGGGGCATATCAGAGAAAAGCTCAAAATATAAATAGACCGAATCCAGGAAAGCAAACATGAAGAAGTCTAATTTTCATGTTTTCGATGGATGTTCGCTTGTTTGGATATCTCGTATCGGCCCTTATCGATGCAGGATCTCCTATTCAATTTATTGTTGTCAGCATTTGAATTGAAGCCTCACATCTTGGTGGATTTCTATATTACATAAGAAGCAATTATGTACTCCAGCAGCACGGATAGGAGCACAATTCGTGGCAACATTTTGAGCGGGCGGATCGTGAATTTACTCAGAATTATTTAGTGTTTTTGCATAGGGGTGGGAATAAGGTAGCGTTTGAAAGGACGGTTTAACGATAGGTAAGATTGCTTTTTATTTACCTAGGCCCAAAGTTACTTTACTTAGCTCCAGCCTTCTTCAGTATTTCAACAATTTTGTTGTGACCGGCATTTTCTGCAACTTTCAAAACAGAATAGCTAGTATATCGCCCGAGATCGTACTTTGCATTCAAATCGGCACCTGCATCCAGCAGGATTTGCACAATTTGGGGGTTCCCCCCTTCTGCTGCAAACATCAAAGCTGTTTTATCAATAGAGTTTTTTTCATTCACATTAGCGCCTGCGTCCACCAAGAGTTGTACAATTTCGCTGTGACCTGCTTTTACCGCCAATAGGAACGGTGTACCACCCTTGTAACCGTATGCATTCAAATCAGCGCCTGCGTCCATCAAAAGTTGTACAATTTCGCTGTGACCAGAACTCGCTGCGACCATCAAGGCTGTCTTCTTGTAGAGATTCAAATCTCTTGCATTCACGTCAGCACCTGCGTTCAGCAAAACCTGTACAATTTCGCTATGACCACTTTCTGCCCCATACGTCAAGGCTGTCCAGCCCTCCGTATAGCCCTCCGTATCTTTAGCATTCACATCAGCGCCTGCGTCCACCAGAATTTTCATAATTTCAACGTTACCATTATATGCCGCAACTATTAACGGCGTACCCTCCTTACGGTCTGCAAAGTAATTGTATACATTCAAGTCAGCGCCTCCATCCACCAGGACTTGCACAGCTTCGCTGTGACCTCCCTTGGTTGCAATCATCAACGCTGTTTCAGATCGAGAAAAATGGTCTGTTTCTGTTGGATTCATATCGGCTCCTGCGTCCACCAAGACTTGTATAATTTCACTGTGGCCAACTTGTGCTGCCAACTTCAACGCTAACCTACCTTCGTCATTCACATCAGCGCCTGCGTCCAACATGATTAGCACAGCCTCGCTGCTACCCCCTTTTACCGCAAGTTCCAGGTTCGAGATCTTGTGTTCGTCCATACCGATCCTATAGTATCCTTGTGCCTTCGGGTCAGCACCACACTCTAAGAGTATTTTTATTGCTTCAGCATTTCCATTTTCGAGTGCTATTGAAAGTAGTGAGATTTTACCCATCAATACAGCTACATCAGCACCGTATTCCAATAGCATTCTTGTAGCTTCAAGATTTCCGTTTTCGATTGCTGTTGCAAGTAGCGTGCTTTTCGTAGATTGACTCCCATAAAATCTACTCGGTTTTTGTTTATTTTTCACTGCGTCAACATCAGCTCCCAATTCAAGCATGATAGATAACGCTTCATTATTCTCATTCTCAATTGCCAAAAAAACTGGTGTTGTGTTTATTGTAATTGGATAATCCGGTGTTGAATCCTTATCTTCATAGCTAATTCTTCTTTCAAAATCAGCACCATGGTCTAGCAATAATTTGACAATTGTTTGATGACCTTGGACTAAAGCTTCGTATAAAGCTCCATTCGAGTTGTAATAGCCCATCGAATTTGGATCGGCACCTTTCTCTAGTAACTTCTCAACTAAATAGTAATACCCATACCAACTTGCATATTCTAAGAGCGAGGGTCGCTCTAGATAACAATCTAAATAGGAAGGTAACCTCCAATAATAGTTAACATTATCGATCTGTTGCAGATATTTTAAAACATAACTATTATTCCCTAAAATCAGAGATAGTATCATGTACCACTTAGGATCACCACCTTCTTTGAAAATTTGATCTAATGCTTTGTTTGTGTATTCATGAGTTGGATATTGCTCTTTTAAGAGCTCATAAGCTTTATAATACAAACCATGATATGCTTCGTCATACTCCTCCATTTGTTCCTTACTGTGAGCATAGCGATACCATAGAACCCCGTCCTCGCAACCTTTTGCGACAGCTTTCTTGTAGAATCGAAGTGCAATTTTATAGTTGTCTTTATCGAATGCGGCATTGCCATTTTTGACAAAGGTATCCCAAGCATTCTGGCTGAATGCAACCATGCATATCATAAATATTAGTCCGAATAAATAAACCGATCTTGCTATTTTCATTTCCAAACCCTTTTAAGCTAAGATACAAGTAAAGTATACGCATTGCATTTAAATTTTCCATAGGGGAAAGTCCCGAATGACCCGGGAGAATCTCCCGTTTTGTATCTGCGGTCCCTTTATAAGAGGCTTTAGATTAGATCTGTGTGATATGGATAAAAATAAAAATAATTGCTTTATACAAATGTTTGCTGGTTTTTAGGATGTACGGCACCAATAGAAGGTAATATGAGAGACGTTTCCATTTTCGTCTTTCCACTCCCATAGGGCTATTTACGCAATTATGATTGTAAAGGACGGCATACCAGAATCAAAAGAATCAGTGGGAAAATGCTTTAAAGCGGATTGGCGTTGAATCAAAGGCAAAGAACCAATCGGGCTGCCTCACAAACCTTCCTAAATCACTCTGCCTTTGGTTTTCTGCCTCTAGTTGCTTTAGGTTTTCGAGTTGCTCTTGGTTTTTCTAGATTGTCTAGGAAGTCATTAAGTATCTTCTCTACGTCTTCTACAGATTTACCTGCCTTTACTCTAATGAGATTAATAGAACCCGAAAGTTCATTTGTTTCGAAGTTGTATCTT
>SDBT01014236.1_pt1 | contig 12696 bp, 5 predicted proteins | sample 2277101 | NCBI WGS metagenome assembly SDBT01 (sample SAMN10404973, study PRJNA504765) | marine sediment metagenome | isolation source: marine sediment core GS10_PC15, 103 cmbsf | place: Arctic Ocean: Southern Knipovich Ridge | collected 2010 | reverse complement strand
GTTCCGCTTCCTTTTCTTGAAGGGCCATTTTCGTTGCCAGTCTGCCGAGCAGTACGGCGTTCTTTACACTCGGAGCGGCTTCTTGCAAACTCTGTCGAATTGCCAAGGCTCTTAATGGCTCTGTCGTGCTTATATATTCAGCGTAGCCACTAAGTAACTGCGAATCACCCGGATTCAGTGCCACCGCACTGTCCAAGGCGGCCCTGGTTTCAATTATTTGGTTAGAAGATACATTATCACCGAGCCTTTCATTACGCTGATACAGCGCAAACGCCAACATTTTTGCAATGTTTCCATTAAGAGGGTTCAAAGATACCGCCTTTTGGGCGTCTCCGATTGATGCATGTTCATTTCCAAGAGCAGCATTGATAATGCTTCTCAGCCTAAAGCCGTGGGAAAAGACAGGCCTTTGCTTCAAACATTCCTCGAGCTCTGCTAACGCATCCTTATACTGCTCTTTAGCCATAGCAAGGCGCGCGGCAAAAAATTTGCCTTCACAATCATCGAAATTTTCACGCCGTGCTAAACCGCCGATTGCCGATGCCAGCTCCCAATCTTTCGTCCCAAGTGCTATATCAAAAAGATGACCTGCAGCAAGACGCTGCATATCTGCTATTTCTTTACTCCGCCCAGAAACCGGCTTTTCAACAGGACTCTCCTGTGTATTTTCTATTTTAAGGACCTTTTTGAATTCTATGGCCGCTTCGTTCGGCTCGTTATGCCTCTGGTAAAATACACCAAGATTCAGAGACCGGCGCATCGGGTCGGAAATATTCGATAGAATCTGCTTTTCTATTTCGTTACGCCTTTGTTGCGAAACCTTGTCCGGCTCAGGTTCAGAAAGTATCTGTTTGTAAAACAGGCCTATTACACTATCCGGAAAATATTCCAAAAATTGATTAACTATTGCCTTGGCCCGCTCGATTTTCCCTTCCGATATGTAATTATCGCAGACAGCGACAATAGAGTTCTCTCCAACGGCATTCGGCTCTATTGGCAGTAGTTTTTCCAGCAATTCGACCCAAGTATCCCTGTAGCTTTTCAATTCAGCCTTCATTAACTCAGGGTCTTCCAACTCAACAGTCTCTTTTTCTGCCGCCTTCAACCTCTGCAAAACAACGTCCGAACTCTCTTCCATTCGCCCCTGTATTTGAACCTGTCTAATTTTCCTCTCTACCAATGCTATGTTGATTTTAATTGCGTCCGGGTCGTCCGGCTGCCTCTTGGCCAATTCTTCTTCAACCTCGTCAAACTTATTTGTGCCAATATAAGCCCGCAAGCGAAGTATTCGACTCCTCTGGTTTGCCCCAAACTCCTTTTCAAACGTATCTATGATAGATATTGCCCTCGTCCAACCCTTGAGTTTCAAAAGAATCTCAGCAAAATCCAGAATCGCTTCAGGTTTGCTCAGGGCAATTCTTGCATTGAGCGCACTTACCAGGAATTGCGCGACCGCACCGACTTCGGTGGTATCTGCAAAAATCTTCGCAAGAGTATAAGAAAGCATCGCATCTGCTCGCTGGGATGCTTTAAGTTGCTCATAAGCCGCATATAGATTCTTGATGGCCCTGTGTCTATTTCCCTTTGCAAGCTCAAGCATTCCCCGCCACTTAATAACCTCCGGATTCTCACCACTACCAGAAAGCTGCTCAATTTCGTGCACCGCTTGTTCAGCATTTGCTATCCAGACTTGTGTCTGCGCGTCCGTTCTTACCTCGCAAGGCTCAAGCACCTGCTCGATATAGCAATTTGCAAGAAAACTCCACAGCGTAATCCTATTCCTTTTATTTACTAACTGTCGTGGCCCGGGTCTATCCTGCGCGTTGGGCAAAGTAAGGGTATTCTCGGCCACTTCTACTGCTTTGTAGATTTCCTGCTTCTGCCCGTGAATAGAAAAGTTACGGTAGTGCAAATTCGCTTTAGTTATTGCGTAAGCCACATTTTCCTTATCCAGTTCCACAGCTTTTTCAGCCGCCTCAATAGCCTTACCAATATTTTCGGGCCTCAACTGATAGAATATGGCTAATGCCGAATATGCTTCCGCACTGGAGGCAAACTTCTGCACAAGCGACAAATATTCGGGCTCGAGTGCCTGAAGCTGCTCTACGCCCTCTCTGCCGGCAAGTATGCGCTTCATACTTAGAAGATTAATGTGTGCTTCAGGGTCGGCACCGGCAACCTCAACAGCCTGCTCTAAAAGTTCCTCAGCCTGCTCTATCGCTTTATTTCTTTCTTCAAGATTACCTCTTGATGCAAGAATCTGACCTTTCGTGAGGGCCGCTCGCGCCAAATGCCAATAGACATCAACATTGCCCGGCTCAAGTTCTCGAACCTTCTGCAAATCATCGATTGCCCGAGTAAGCAATTCGTCAGGGTCGGTTACTGCTCCAAGCATTGCTATTTCAAGGTTTGCCCTGCCCCTTAGCAAATACAAGTACGATCCTATCTGCTCCCCGCCCACTCCTTTTTCTTCTATCTCAAAGGTTCGCCATTTGGCTGTATCTTCCATAAGCAGGTTTGCATCCTCGGCTACCTCTATAAATTCCGACGCCTGTGACGTTACCTCCTGCCAAAGCTGCGGAATACCGCTATCAGCCGTTATGTAAACGTACTCCAACCGTCCAAGTCGAGCTTTCACATTCTCCGGGTCTATTCTGATTATTGCGTTCCAGCACCCCATCAAAGGGCGCCATTGCTTAGTTTTGATATGCACATCTGCAAGTTTAAAAAGCATCTCTATCCTGAGCGAATCGGTCTTTGCAAGATTACGCGCCTTATTATAATTGCGCACCGCCTTTTCGTACTCTTCTGTTTTTATCTGCTCATCTACCGCCTCATCAGCCACTTTCATCGCTGTATTGCCGTCTCTGATAAACTTTTCCGGGTCTCTGCTGAAATACAAAATTGCCCCGATAGCAATCAGAACCAAAAATAAAAAGACCGCCGTGCCAATCAGTGCGACTTTCTTATTTAATCTCTTCTTTGCCATAAATTTTCCCCTTCTTTTCGCTAAAACTTGTAAACAAAGAGACTATCTCTCTAAATCCCTCTGCCAAATAGTCTCTTTCAATCTCGTTACATTCTCTAAATATCCCCGTATATTCCAAAATTTACTTGTCGTTTGCAGCTGCCTCCTCAGGCCAATGCTCTTTTTCTAAAATGGGCAAAATCACAGCTAAAAGCTTTTGGCTTGCCGTAAGCGCTTCTTCTCTGCTCGGATAAATTGTTTGACCGAACCTCATATCAAAAAATTTCCACTCAACCTTGGAAAAGTACGAATGCTTGCCACGAATATTTTTATTTAGAACTACTCGAGCAGCTCCTCTGCTGCCCTCATACTCCCCGTTGACGTTAAAAAGATACAATACCGCAAATTTTGTATCATTATACCATTGACTGGAATCTGTGCCGGCAAAGACAAGGCATCTTCCCGGAATATTCTGCTCGCTACCATCTTTATTTATTTTGAATGTCACGCTATCGGAGGCCAATCTTTGATAGCCGACCCCCATATAGCATTCATCCGGCACGTGTACTACCCGGGGATCCGGAAGCTCGTAATAAGTAATAAATAAGGAGCATTTACGAACAGCACTGTCAGCAGCTGCATCGGTGTCTTCCAGAACCCATTGAATATAATCTTCCGTACCCAGCTCTTTAACGATCTGTTCATTTTCGATTTTGCCTCTGTGTATCACCTTATAAGCAGCTAAAGTTCCTTCATCCAAAAGGTCTAAAGATTTTTTCAACGGTAATGGTGTCTTCTCCAAGTACACCCCAAAACGTTTTATTGCAATCGACATTCCGCCTCCAGCTATTGCAAGCACCACTGCACACATCACAAAGGACGGCTGAAAATAAACCTCGTATCTCGTATTTCGCATCTCGTATCTCGCTTCACGCTTCACGCTTATCTTGCCGACAAACTACAATATCCGAGGGTTTCGCCTCAACCTCTTCAACAAACAAACTCGACATAAACCAGGCAAACAAGCCATATATCCCAAACGCTAATGGCAGCATCGCCATCCCAAGAATATCATGATAAATATCCTGAGTGTATTTTGGATGTATCAGCACATAAATAAATCCGGTAACCGTAACTCGTACGATATTGCAAAATATTGCTATCGGTATGGTGCTGGCCAACAAAACAATTCGCTGCCATATAGGTCTGTAGTGCAAATATGCCATAGCAACGCCCAAAGCCAAAAAGGCCATCAGTAACCGCATCCCACTACACGCCTCGGCCACATCAAGCGCAGGGTCTAATCGCTGGCCCTTATAAATCACATCTATCACTACACCGCTGGCCGTAGCTTCCATTTCACTAACTAAACTCAGCAAACCAGCTGCCATCCTGGCTGCCAACTGTCGCATCGGCATAGTCAGCTTAACATAATATCTTCCCGGCAGCGGCACGGCAAACACCAAAAACGCAATCGGCAGCCATGTATATTTAACCAAACGCCACCCGCCCAGAAACAATACAGCAGCGCCAAGCGTCGCTATCATGCCAATCGGCCGAAAGTAACCGTATTGGAAGTGAACTATGTTCATAGGATAAAACACAATCCCGCAAACCAGAAAAAGCAACCCCAGATAATTTGGTCTGGTTTGACCGGGTAAGAGACGTTCCGGCCAGTGTCCGTGGAGCAGAGTTACCAGCGGATCCGCTACGTAGTGCAGGTTTAAAATCTCCTTTTTGTGCTGGTTGAGGAAGTATAAACTAAACAGCGGGATTAGAAAACCGTGTGACCAACTACTATCAGTGAGCCATCTGCGGACTATTGTTCGAATTTCATTGTGAAAAAGATAGCAGAACAGGCCCCCAATTATCAGCATCTTGATGTAATTATGCACCCCAAGTTCGCGCCAGCTTGTGTGAGCTACACTCAATGGCTCTGTTTGGGTCCCCACGGGGCGGGGGGCCTCTGCGATAGAAGAAGCAATATTGTCCGCCATAACTTTTAGATATCTGCAACTGCTAAAAAATTCTGCTAAAACCACTGGGGTATGGGCCTGCGAGTTCCGTAATCTCTATCCACGAAATTACGGTCATAAATGAAACCGAACCCGTAAGTAGCCCTGAATGCATTTCGCAAAACCGCACGCCACATCGCGGTGGGGTGTGTGCCGACATTAATCAAATCGTTCGGCTTAATAAAGAAATCCGGTTGTTCACCCCGGGCTATCTTTTCCAAATCCACCATCACAATTTCTTCTTTATTCTTGCCTATCCTCCTTGTCACCTCGCAACGTCTTGGCCACGCCAGAGGTCCCAAACCACCCGCCGCTGCTATAGCCATCTTCAGAGTTATTGGTCGGCCTGTAATGTTAATGAATCCTGTACGGTTGACATTACCCATAATACTGAATTCACCGATAATATCAACAGGAACATGAACAGTATCACCAGGCTTTATCATAATATTATACCGAAGCTCACCGCCGAGCAGCCTATCAACAGGGATTTTTATAAGTCGCGCCTGCACCACTCCGGCTTCTATCTCATCCCAGTCGAGTTCCACCGGCACCCTTTCCCTGAGCGGCTCGGGTATCTTTTCCGGCTCTGCCCTAACCTCCGGCTCAGCCGGCCATGGGCGACCAACTTGAACAGGTACCCATTTGCCATCTTGAAAAATCCACTCAATACGCCCTCTCTCCTGCCGACCATCGGTAACCAGCTCAAAAGCTTCCGGCAAAGCCGCTTCTGCAAGTTCCTTGTCCGTTATCATCTCCGCCGAAACTATGACCAATCTATTCTCAGAACACGGCTGTTCGGCCCGCGGAGCTATTATCTCCATCATCTCCCGTTCCAGCTCGAGCAGTTGCTCGGCCTCCTCTGGCTCAGCAACCTCCGGCTCAACAGCCTCACTTATTACTTCTTTACCCGTAACAGAACGCGAAACATAAATATAGCTTATGTTAAATTGACCTATCCCCCCTGCTGTCGCAAGCGCATCGGTCACCCTGAAATCATATCTTGGAATACCATACCTGCCCGGCCTCGGCACGCCCACACCCAATATTGAAAAGGTGCGATGCTGCGAGCCAAGTAAAGTTACGGTAATCAATGGATCCTTCAATATACTCGGCGAAAGGATTTGCCTTATCTCTTCTTCAAGCTGCGATTCAGTCAATCCTGCCACCTCAATTACCCCAACTTCCGGTATGGATATCTTGCCGGTCTCGGTAATAGTATAATTGTTTCCAAACATAACCCCATCCTGCCGCAGTTCAAAAATGAGTATCCCGACAATATCGCCGCGAGCAAACACATAATCAGTTTCAAATGCTATAACATCTATCGGCCGGGGCTCTTCTGCTCCCTCCCAGGCCGACGGTATCTCCTCTGCCACACCCAATGAATCCAGTATTACATTGACCGCCGGAACAGGACGGAACCTGCCTATTTGTGTCGGGTCGAAAAACTTGTTGCCGCAACCGCTTAAGCAAATACTTAAGAGAGATAAAAGGACACACCATCTTCCAATACGTCGCAAAATGGGAACCCAAAGAAATACAACCGTCACAATCCGTATCCTCCTCATACAACTAAAATTCCAAAAAATCACCGAGTTTTCAATCCTTTACACAGAATCTAAGCCTTCAAAACACCTTTCTACCCGATGAAATTCATCGGTTTAACACCTTGTCCGCTTAACTTTTTTTAACTGCTATAAAGCGAATATCACCAAGAAATTAAATACGAATCTTGATACCAGCGTGAAAACACCAGAGCCGCCTCCCAAACGCACTTTCTTTGCGTTCGTAGTTACCCTCCTGAAATTTCCAGATGACAAAACAAAAATTGCAAGGTAAGCACTGTTTTTTTTATTTGTCACAATCCTAAGCGCACAAAGCAGTTATAATAACTAACGGCCTTCGCCGATATAGCGGCCAGGCCGCTCCCCGCCTTTTAGAAAAACCAATTCTATACATATACTCTTTAAAGATGCGATTTGTTCGCTGCCGCCCCCTTGTTTGAGCCCGATAATTACTGGAATACCAGTATAAATAAAAAAAACACTTCGGTAGAAAAGAATTTCACAAACAACGTTTTTAGTGTTTCCCGTCAGCAGAAGCAGCACAGGTTAAGGCATTTGGTTAGGGGAGAGGAATAAGTGTTTTCCTGTATGCAGGAAAACACTTGAAATCGCAGATTTCAGCCCCATATAGCCGGCGGGGGCATCGTTTTTAGACGGAGGCCCATCCGGCACTGTCCCCGTTTACTCTTAAAGAGAAAACTTAGAGTAAGGTTCTGACCAGGTAAGCTTGTTCAGGTCGAGAAAGGCTGCCGACGGCCAATCTTTTTCTGGTTACTTTCTTTCAAATTCGGTCTTTCCGCCGATAATTGTTTTTTCCACTTTGATATCCTTGATAGTATCAAGTGGTACTTTAGTGGGGTCTTTGGAAAGTATTACAAAATCGGCCAATTTCCCTACTTCAATGGACCCTTTTATATTCTCTTCAAAGCACGCATAAGCGCTTCCCAAAGTCCAGATACGAATGGCTTGTTCTACTGAAACTTTTTGCTCCGGACCGTAAATGTTTCCCTCCGCTGATTTTCGCGTTACCATACTTTGGATTCTGAGCAAGGGGTCAGCGGCACTGACGGGATAATCAGAATTTCCCGCCACCGGAATCCCAAGGTCAAAAGAGGAGCGATTCGGATGCATCATGCCCCATCTGTGTCGGCCGTATGCATGCATCTTGTCCCCGTGTTCGTAGATATATGAGTGCGTTGCCAGCACGATACCTAATTCTTTTATCCTTTTCAGTATCTCCGGAGTTACCACGCTGCAGTGTTCGATGCGGTGCCTGTGATTTGCCCGGGGCAGCTTATTCAATGCTTTTTCAAACGCATCCAGAACCATAGGAATCTCTCTATCCCCATTAGAGTGTACAGCGCACTGGAATCCTGCTTCATGACATTCGAAAATTAAATTGTCTAACTCTTGTTGCGACCTTGCCGGTGGGATTCCATAATAGTCCCGCTTACCCGTCTGAGGGTTAATCATGTCATAAGGTTCGCTCAACCAGCATGTCCTGCCCGAAAGTGAATTGCCGTGGAAGATTTTGATGGTCCCTATTTTCAGTCTATCGTCACCGAACCCGGTTCTTAGGTTTAGCTTTTTCAGGTCCGGCAAATAGCGGTCAGGTATCATCAGGTAAATCCGTACAGGCTGACCTTGTTCCAAGGCATCCTGGTACAGTCTTATATTTGAGCAGGTGGCTGAAGCGTCAGCAACACCGGTGATTCCTTTACTTAAGAAATTCTTAAAACATAACATAATTCCTTCCACCTGCTCCTGTCTCGTGGCGGAAGGGAGAGGAGGCCCTGAATTCAAAACTGTATTCTTAGCCGTTTCCCGGCACAGACCCGTTAAGCGTCCCTGCTCATCTTTATCAAATGCACCTCCGGCCGGAGCGGCGGTATCTTTCGTAATGTTGGCCAGTTCGAGAGCCCTGGAATTCACGGCCGCTATGTGGCCGCTCGAATGAGTAATATAGATTGGATGTTTGGTTGAAGCCTTATCCAAATCCCATCGTGTCGGATGTCCGCCCAGCTTGGTATCCTGGTATCGACTGCCTCGTACCCATTGACCTCCAGGTGTTATCTTTGCTTTTTCTCTCAAGGCATTTACGAGCTCATCCATTGTTTTCACATTTGCCGGGCTTAAATCGATAGTGCCCAAACGAGATGCAGCGGGATATATAGGTTTTGGATGCAAATGCGCATCGATAAATCCCGGGGTTACAGTTTTTCCCTGGGCATCGATTACCCTGGTATCCTTTCCTATTAACGCTTTAACTTGAGAGGTTGTTCCAACCGCGACGATTAATCCGTTCTTTACTGCAAGCGCTTCGGCACAAGGGTTCTTGTCATCAACCGTAATGATATTGCCGGACAGTACCACCAGGTCTGCAAATAGCCCATCTGCCAGAGCTTGCAAAGGAAACATGAGCACAAAAAAGACGGTCAGAACACTTGTCAGGACAACTCCTGTCAGCTTGTTCTTGTTCATTGGGTTCTCCCATTTATAATGACGAAAATCTGGTTAAGCACATTCCACAGGCTTTATATTATCATTATCAAATTCAATTTTTAATGCACGACTTTATATGGGAAATATGGGCTTATGTTAAAACCGGCTGTGATTTTCGTGAGAAATGTCAGCTTGAATGCCAAGACGAGATGATTATTTATAATCTATTTTAACCAGCCGCTCCTGCAGAATACCCCGGGCATCAGTTCTAAATATCTCTATCTTGGCAGGCAACAAAACACCATTCTCTTCAACCTCGCGATAGTCATAGCCGCGAACTGCTAAAAACTTTTTCTCATCAGCACCGGCAAACCAAAGCATATCAACCAGAAAGTTCTCTTTGTTTTGATAGAAAACCACTTTAGTCCAATATGATTCGGCATCGCTGCTCGTTCGTTCGACCGGGTAATACCATAGTCCTTCCATTTTGACCGGGCCGGGCCTTTCGGTGAACCTTGCTTCACTATCTAAAAGACGTACAGGTGCCGTTGTTATATCGAGTATCACTTCTGCAAGATAGCGCTGGCATACCTTAACCGGCAAGGTATCCACCCGCTCTGCTCCCTCCGATACGCTGAAGTTATTCCCTGACAGTTGCCAGACAAACTTGCCCTGCGGCTCGCGGGCCAAAATCCGAATAGAATCTGACCACGGATAAATCTCATGATGCTGCTCGGTCAGGTAGAAACTGCCATCCGGCCTGTAGAAAGTAACCACACAATCACCTCGCAGCTTTACCGCCTTCATCCACGCCCGGTAACCACCTGTTGCTCCAATCGCCCGAGGCGCATAATCATTCGTAACAGCAATTGTTTCAACATCCGGCTCGTAAGCTAACGCTTCTTCATCTGCCTTGTACTCCTGCCTGCACCCTGTGACGGCAAGAACCATCACAAGAACCAGCCAAATTGTCTTTGAGAACCGATTAATCATTTTACTCCTCTGTATATGAATAGCTTATAGGTTGTTGTTCATAGTCTATCAATTCCCGACTACGAACTCAATCACATTTTAATTTTGCAAGCTGTTCCATCAAAGCAAATCTTTCAGCAGCATCGTTCTTGGCAAGCTTTAGTAACCGTTCCGCCGCCTCTGGCTTCGACTGCACAAGCTGCCGATAACGATTCTGGCCGTAAGCATATTCTTCGAACTCAAGTGTGGCAGCTTTCGAATCAAGCTGCAGCGGGTTCTTGCCCTGTTCTTTAAGTTGCGGGTCGAACCTGTACAATGGCCAATAGCCGCAGGCAACGGCCTTCTTCTGTTCCTGATAGCCCTCCGTCATATTGATACCGTGAGCAATACAGTGTGAATAAGCAATTATAAGCGAAGGCCCGGGATACGCCTCAGCCTCGACAAATGACTTTACCGTCTGACTGGGATTTGCACCCATCGCCACCTTGGCCACATAAATATTCCCATAAGTCATAGCCAACAGCCCGAGGTCCTTTTTAGGCGTTGGTTTTCCCGCTGCCGCAAATTTGGCCACCGCCGCCCTCGGCGTAGACTTCGACATCTGCCCGCCTGTATTGGAATAGACCTCCGTATCCAGAACAAGCACATTAACGTTGGCCCCGCTGGCCAGAACGTGGTCCAGCCCGCCATATCCAATATCGTAGGCCCATCCATCACCACCAAGGGCCCAAACCGATTTCCGCACAAGATAGTCTGCAATACTCAAAAGCTGCCTGCAACCTGGGCAGTCGCTCTTTCTACATTGCTCTTTGAGTTCATCTATGCGAGCCCGCTGCTGTTCAATCTTAGCTTGCATTGGTTCATCGGCCAACGTAGCCGCTCGGATATCTTCGGCCAGTTTCGCATCAACGCAGCCTTGCTCGACCGCCTTGGCCAGAAGCCAAAGGGCACGTTCTTTGAATTTGTCAACAGTCAGCCGCATACCCATCGCAAACTCAGCATTATCTTCAAACAAACTGTTACTCCAGGTCGGCCCCCTTCCGTCCGGCCTTTTCGTGTAAGGTGTTGTCGGCAGATTACCGCCATAAATCGACGAGCAACCGGTAGAGTTTCCAATTAAAGCCCTGTCACCAAACAATTGTGTCAGCAGTTTTACGTAAGCGGTTTCTCCGCAGCCGGCACATGCACCGGAATACTCAAATAAAGGCTGAATCAACTGACTGCCCTTTACGGTATCGACACTGAATCGTTTGTTGTCGGTATTTGGAATCGACAGGAAATATTTATAATTGTCCCGTTCCTGCACACGAATCGGTTCCTGTGGAACCATATTGATTGCTTTTCGCCCTGTCGGTTTCTTTGTCTCGTCCTTTTCTTCGGCAGGGCAACCGAGCACACAGACACCACAGCCGGTGCAGTCCTCCGGCGCTACTTGAACGGTAAATTTCATGCCGGCTAAATCTTTGCCCTTTGCATCAGCGCTTTTGAATGACATCGGAGCAGTCCTGAGGCACTCTTTATCATAAGCCTTTATTCTTATAGCCGCGTGTGGGCAAACCAAAGAGCATCTGCCGCATTGAATACAAATCTCAGGCTCCCACGCAGGTATATTTACGGCAAGGTTGCGCTTCTCGTATTGGGTCGTGCCAGTCGGAAATTTACCATCAACCGGCATCTTGCTTACAGGCAGTTTATCACCACGACGAGCCATAAGCTCAGCTGTAACATCCTTGACGAAATCAGGAGCATCCTCCGGAACCACCGGCTGCATTCTTATCTTGCTTGTCACCTTCTGCCCAACAGCAACTTCATGAATTCTGTCCAGAGCAGCATCAACAGCCGAGTTGTTCATTTCGACGATTCTTTCACCTTTTCTTCCGTAGGTCTTTTTGACTGCGTCCTTGATAGCTTTGACAGCCATATCAAGCGGAATAATATTGGTTATCTTGAAAAAGGCGGTCTGCATAATTACATTGATTCGCGCCCCCAGGCCAAGCTCCTGGGCAAGCGAAATCGCATCAATAACGTAGAACTTCAGCTTCTTTTCGATTATTTGCTTTTGTACCTCCTGCGGCAAAGTATCCCACACCTCATCTTTGTTGTGGCTGCTGGTCAGCAAAAACGTTCCACCCTCACGTGCAGCAGAGAGCATATCGTACTTTTCCAGGAAACTCGGGTTATGACAGGCAACAAAATCAGCTTTGCTCACAAGGTAAGGTCTTCGAAGAACCTGCTTTCCAAACCGCAGATGTGATATAGTAACAGCACCGGCTTTTCTCGAATCATAAACAAAGTATCCCTGTGCGTAATTATCAGTTAACTCACCGATAATTTTTATGGAGTTTTTATTTGCACCTACTGTCCCGTCCGCACCGAGACCATAAAACATCTCAGAGAAAAGTCCCTCGCTGCCAACCTCGAAAGATTCATCAACCTCCAGGCTGGTTTGCGTTACATCATCAATAATGCCTACTGTAAAACCACTTTTGGGCTTTGCGGCATCGAGATTATCAAAAACGGCCTTGACCATAGCCGGCGTAAACTCCTTTGACCCCAGTCCATATCGTCCGCCGACAATCACAGGATATTTCTCAAAAGCCGTTTCGCCCGCCTCCATCGCTTCACCGGTAGCAGTCCGGACATCCAGGTATAAAGGCTCGCCAAGCGAACTGGGTTCTTTCGTCCTGTCCAGTACCGCAATCTTTTTAACAGTTTTCGGTAAGCAATCAAT
>SDBT01014235.1_pt1 | contig 12696 bp, 22 predicted proteins | sample 2277101 | NCBI WGS metagenome assembly SDBT01 (sample SAMN10404973, study PRJNA504765) | marine sediment metagenome | isolation source: marine sediment core GS10_PC15, 103 cmbsf | place: Arctic Ocean: Southern Knipovich Ridge | collected 2010 | reverse complement strand
TCCATAAAGTCCATGGTCTCGCACATGATGGGAGCCGCTGGTATCGTGGAGGCAATATCCTGCTTGCTTTCGATAAGAGACGGCGTTGTCCCGCCTACGGTGGGCCTCGCGAACGCGGATCCGGAATGCGATCTGGATTACGTTGCTGGAACCTCACGTCCCGCAAGCATTTCCGTCGCTCTTACCAACTCTTCCGGCATAGGTGGAGCTAACTGCGCCCTGGTGGTAGGCCGTTGACTTCGCCGGACTCCGGAGTAGGATAGACATATGAGGAACAGCACGGTAACCCGGGTAAGATTCGTCGGCAAGCGTAAGGTAGAGCTTGTGGATGATACCCTTCCTGACAAACTCGAAGCCGGCAACGTTTTGGTCCGCGTCGAGACCTGCGGAATATGCGGAAGTGATCTTCTGCTGTACACCGGGCGTTGGAAACAACAGGGCACTACACCGGGTCACGAGTTCGCCGGAATAGTTACCGAGACCGGCCCCGGCGTGACATCGGCTGCCTCCGGTGATCGTGTGACGGCGGCACCGATGCTCGCGTGCGGCGCATGCAGCCGCTGCCGGGAGGGCACTCCTGCGCTATGTAGCCAAAACCAGTTTCTCACAGTACAGAGAGACGGAGCTATGGCAACACATGTAATTCTTCCCGAATATACACTCCACCGAATTCCAGAGAATCTGCCTTCTAACGAAGCCGTCCTCATAGAGCCACTCTCTGTTGCCGTGCACTGCTTCCGCCGGCTCGGCAACGTTAAGGGGATAGATGTCGGAATCGTGGGCGCGGGAACCCTGGGGCTTATGTGCGTGTATGCAGCCAAGGAAATGGGTGCGGCACATGTGGTCTGCGTCGCCAAGCATCCGTTTCAGGCAAAACTGGCGGAATCCCTCGGCGCGGACAAGGTGATAGAGGGAACATCGGTCCCCAATAACCTGTCCGGTTCCCAGGACGTCGCGGTTGACTGCGTGGGCGGACGCGGGGAAGCATTCCGTCAGGTGATGAAGCTTGTCCGAAGGGAAGGTTCGATAATCGCAGTGGGGGGGTACCATGGGTTGGCCGGTGTCGACATGGAAATTATCGTGAGAAATGAAATAACCGTGATCGGCTCGTTCTGCTATTCCGAGAGGGACGGGCGGCATGATATGGACGTTGCCGCCGATATGGCGGCTGCCTGCCGGGAGAAACTCCAATCGCTGATAACACATACCTTTCCCCTTAGAGAGGTGGAAAAGGCCCTTGAGACGGCGTTGGACAAGGAGAAGAACAGGTCCGTAAAGGTTGTTCTCACCGGCTAGATGGATATAATAAGAAACCTTAATCCTCTCCACTGTGGGGAGAGGGTAGGGTGAGGAGCCGATTTATTCTATAAGGAATTAGGAGGAAGTCTGCCATGGACCTTTCCGGAATATTGCATGAAGAATGTGTTCAAGTAGGCACCAAGGCCGCCGACAAGAAGTCTGTCCTGTATGATATCGCCCGTCTCGCCAAGAAAAGTCCCGTCCTTGCCGATGTACCCGAAGATACGATCGTTCAGGCGCTTAACGAAAGGGAATCTCTCGGTTCGACGGGGTTCGGCGATGGGATCGCGATACCGCACTGTGTCCTGGACGAGATCTCGGAATTCATCGTCGGACTGCTCGTTGTGCCGGAGGGGGTGGACTTTGAATCCCTCGATGGTGAACCGGCCAAGTTCTTGGTGTTTATCATCGGGCCGTCAAGCAAAAGAAACGGCCACATCCGGATCCTCGCCACCGTCTCACAGGTTCTTCGCATCCCGGACGCCAAGGAAGAAATGCTTGCCGAGAAAAGCCCTGTGGCTATCACAGAAAGTTTTCTCCGGTATTCCCGCGATGAGGTCGACACGAAAGGCCACTCGGAATGCTGCATCTTTCACATCTTCGTTCAGGACGAGCACAAGTTTTATGACCTCCTCCAGATCTTCACCACGATAGAATTATGTTCCGTATCGGTAGTTGAGGCAAAGGATGCGACAGAGTTCCTTCACAAGCTTCCTCTTTTCTCGAGTTTCTGGAGCGAACAGCGGAAGGGCTTCAACCGCATCATAACCGCTACGGTAAGTAAATCCCTGGCCAACGACACCATCCGGCAGATCAACGACATAGCCGGCGGGCTCGATAAACAGGAGAACATCAACAAGTTTAACAGCGCTGAGTACATGATCATCTGCGTGGATCAGGCGGAGGAAGTAACCAAAGACGAGATATCGGTACTCCGGGCGTCCTTACGGATGGTGCTCAAAGGTGCTGATAAGAATCCTATGCCCTTTATCTATAAAGAGTTATACACTGCAAACCCGCGACAGTGCTGGCTGAAGGACGATTTCATTACCAACCCACAACCGGGCGGTGAGTTCGTATCAGCCCTACCGAGCGATAATCCACACTTACCAGACAGCTATTTACAGACGTTACAGGACGCTTTCGGTCATCGACCGGAGTTGATAGCAGCGTACATGTACGGCGATTGGAGTGCGTTAGAGGGTGTAAATCAGGTTGTCCTGGACACTTGGCTGCAGCGTGCGATAGGTATGCCTACGCTCCTGGGCGGCAGGGTGATAAGCTGTGATCCTGCCCGCTTTGGGGACGATAAGACGATTATCTATGTCATGGACGGCTCTGACATACTGGAGAGTCATGTCATGGCGTACAGTCGCACCACGGATGTATCAGACATGCTCACAGAGCTTTCACGCAGGCACAATGACTGCCCTTGCGTGGTGGACGAAATAGGGGTTGGGAGCGGTGTAATTGACGAATTGCACAGTAATGGGCGCCGGGTGATGTCCTTTAACTCATCTGTGAAGTCTGATCAGCCGGATAAATACTACAACATGCGGGCACAGGCCTGGTGGGAATTGGGGCAACACTTTGCAAAAGGCGAGATCGGGTGTATGAAGATGAGCGCTAATCTGCGTTCTGAGCTCTGTACGCCTGTTTATGAGTATCGTAACGGCAAGATATTGATTGAGCCGAAAGACAAGATCAAGCAACGCCTGGGCAGGTCTTGTGATGAGGCTGATTGTTATGTGATGGCGATATGGGCTGTCAAGCGTGTAATGCCAGAGGTGCGGTTCCGTGGCTATGACCAGCCGACGAGCGCTTACAATGACCATATCTTAGGCCGTGGCCAGCGATCGGCTTATGGCAGGAGGGTTGGATAATGAGTCCACAAATATCAATAACAAATGCAGCACGACAGAAGCGTTACAGGGACAAGCAGTGTAACGCGCAGGGGCGAGCGCCTATTACAGACGTAACGGGCTATTTGTATATAATCCACTGTATCGGCTTTCCTTACTACAAGATAGGCATAACCACCGGTAAGCCACAATCGCGGTTGCGTAGCTTACGCCCAGGCTTGCCCTTTGAACTTGACTTGGTATACGCGGTTAAGGTGAATAATGTACATGCAGAGGAGGCCTTGCTGCACCAGAAGTACGCAGGCAACAATGTGAGGGGTGAGTGGTTCAACTTCACGGACAGCGAGCTTGAGTACCTACAGTGCGAGCTTGCTACGGTCCTGCATGGACAGGAGGCAACGGGATGAACCGTGTTCCCATCCCTGGCGACTGGGACTATGAAGGTGTAGCAAAGGTGGAATAATGACGGCAGTTGAAATAATCAATGAAGCATTGCGGCGTATCGGCCAGGGTGATCAGAAGCCGGAACCAAAAGTAATTGACTTGCGGGCGGATGCTCATATAACGAGACAACCTGATGGGACTGTACTTTCGTCGTACACGCCCCCTGTTGTATTCGAGCTTGACGATATAGTTAAAATTGATAACCCTTTTTGGTAATGGAGATCTAATGGAAACATACGAATTAACGCAGGACGATATTGACGAGACTGAACGTGGCCCCGTGGGCTGGTATGAAGAGTACTGGGTACGTTTCTTTGGAATATTCCATGAATTAACGAAATAAGGAGGCCAAATGTCCAGCAAAAAAGATTTGATTAAAGACATAAGGCTGGGGTATCGTGATATACAGGACCTTGGCGACGATGCAATCATTGAGTTGTTTGGTTACTTCCTACCCTCTGATGTTAGGGGTTTATGCTTTGGGGAGATAGCACGGCGGCGTAACCAGAGACTTGCGACGAAGCGTGAAAAGATCAATGCTACAGGTGCTGGTGGTAAAACAATTGAAAGGAGCGCATAGGCGTGGATACGAGCGATGACGCATTAGGATTAGGTGGCGGCGATGACTTACCGCCTGTTACTGCCCAGACTGAGAAGCGGACAGCGGGGCCAACGAGCCAGTTGACCGACCAGCAGCGGCGCAGGCGGCGTAACGCCGGCGTGTTGAGGCAGGGCTTTACTCCTCCTCGCTTGTCTCAACCTGGCTTGTTAGGCTTACCGGGGACGGTACAATGAACCAGCTAACAGCGACAGAAGTGCGCGACTCACAGGAAAACTTTGACTTGACAGCCATGTCCAAGGCGGTCGATGCGGAGCAGCAAGATGCGATTGATGAAATCCTGGAGCGGTGGCCTTTTCTTGATGAATGGATCGAAATGAATAACCAAATAACGGGTTTGCCGGTGCAATAATGGTTAATTGGGCTTCAAAGACATTATACGACCGCATATTCGACAGGTGGATGTCTCGCGAGAGTCATTATTCTCGCTTGAACACCAACCGGGAAGTGATTGTGCGCTGTTTCCGGACCGACGAGACTCCGACCAAAGGCGAAGAAAAGAGCAATGACGGCAGGAATGGCAGCCATCGGAACATGGAGTTTCTGGGTGAGGATATTTACCAGGGCTCTGGTATGTGGTATTCGCAGTTGATGGCTACTGGTTTCCAGGGCAGTCTCGTCTCGAAGAACATCTCCTGGATCAGATACCAGATGGAGCAGTTCGAGCTAAAAGGTGTCGACGAGCTTGATACATGGCTGCAGGACATAAAAGAGTACATGACAGACGTTTATAATCGGTCCAATTTCTACGATGTGCAGCCTCAGTTTACACTTGACGGCCTGACTATCGGATCACCGCTCCTGTTCGGCGAGGAGAATGTTCTTGAGCAGCGGACTATGTGGAGTCCTCAGTATTATCGTAACGTTCGAATGTACTACGATCGCTTTAATGAGATCGAGGGCGTGATCATTCGTGATCCTCGCTGGACCGCCAAGCAGATATTCGATACGTTTATCGGGCAAGACGACGAAAAGGGCACGAAAGCCGAAAAGAAGCTGACAATGGCCGTGAACAGGTCCCTGAAGTCCGGCAAGCTCAGCGACGAATATACGGTGTTCCGTGCGGTGTTCAAGGTTACTGATCCGATATGGCAAGGTGAGGGTTTCGATAAACCTGCCACATGGCCGTGGCTTGACGTGTACTTCCTTGAACTATCAGACGGCGACGAAACAAAGAAGAATAATCCCCTGAATGACAATATGGGTCATTTCAGTAAGCCTTTCACACATTGGGACTTCGATAAGAAGCCGTGGGAAGCTGCCAGCCGTACCCCTGCATGGTACGCTGTTTGGGACTGTATGGGTTTACAGGAGGTCTATAAGGGTTTCCTGGAGAATGTGCAACTCAAGAACCGCAGCCCGTTCTATGCTCTTAAATCGATGAAGAACCGTGTATCCCTATCTCCTGAAGGCGAGATGTACGTTTCAGATCAGGAATACGACAAGCCACCTAAGCGGATGGACTTGACGGGCGATATCACGTTGACCCGTGAGCTTTCGGATATTTACGAGGACGCGCTTAAGCGATGGTTCTATATCGACAGATTCCAGATGTTTAGCGATCTCGTCAGGACCAATAAAGCACCTGTGGCAACATGGCAGATCTGGCAAATGGAGGGAGAGAAGGCTACCCTGCTCAGTCCGGCCATTGAGACGCATAGCAGGTACCTTGAGGGTGCCGATGCTCGCATGATCGATATCGAGGCCCGTGCAGGCCGTGGGCCATTCAATCCTGAGACGATGGGCAATATTACCGATATCGTACTGAGTAATATAACCATTCCAATCCAGTCTATCGGTATCCAGCCGGTATTCATCGGACAGCTTGCCCAGGCCCAGAAACTCGGACAGGCCCTTGAGCCGATACAGGCAGGGATAGAGAGCCTTGTCCCATTAGCCCCGTTCGTCCCGGACATGCCACAGTTGCTTATCAGGGAGTACGACACTGCTGATCACCTCCTACATGCTACTGACTTCCCGCATGACATCGTTAATGGCAACGATGAGTACAATGAGAGCACAGCCGCCCTTGCGGAGTCCAGGGCACAGGAGAAGGCTGCTATGCAGGCGATTGAAATGGCGAACGCATCGAAAAACGTGAGTGGTCCGGTCGATCCGGATAGTATTTTAGCGGGAGTAACGGGATGAGAAAAAGACATCCGTGTAGCAGTTGTGGTTGGTGGAATCTTCAAGGTGGCGATATGGAGTTGTCTGAAATATGTGACGATGAGGGGATATGTAACGTTGTTAAGAGATTCTACGAGAAAAACAAAAACTTACTAAAGAGAAAGTTTATGCCTTGTTGGCACTCGAAATTGATAAAAATGACTTTGGCGGAGGGTGCATAATGGTAAAACCTGTAATATCCAGATCGCAGCGAAGAAGAAAACGTGTCCGTACTGCCAAGTTGAACCAACAGAACGTTTGCAATAGGTTCCTGTGGAAACTTGTATCACATTGCGGTATTCCGATGAGGATATCCCTTGAGGATTTGGAGTCCGTACCGGCCGATGCTGGGGTAAACGTGAAACTGGACGGCGATACTGTCGTGTTTACGGCAACAGGTGTTCCGGAAAAGCCGAACATTGTATTGCCGGAGTCGAGGATAATTGTAAATTAAGGAGATTCTAATGGCATTACACCCACACACAAGAACGCAGAAGAAGAAGATAAGGGCGAAGCGTAAGGCAGTAAGAAAGACAGTACGTCGTGGACGACGCGATTGAACATCTCAGTAAGTGTCGGACAGCGATTTTTGCTTTAACTGGCGACGTGGACCTGACTGATCTGGAAGATGCCGGTGCCAGGATAGAGAAATTGCAGGAAATAAGCAGAATGTTGAACAGAGCCGAACGAAAGATATTTGATTATCAGGAAGAACATGATTGACGGCAGAGGATTGTATGTGTTGTATAAGCAGGCTGGCGCAAGTTTTCTTGCCTACCGCCTGACGAAGCTGTTTAACCGGATAGAGACCCCGGAAGATCAGGCTTTGCACAATGATGTCCTTGCGGAAGTTATGCAGATTATCGAAGGTAGTGAACAGCAGTTCTTTAAGGCTTGGGCCGAAGACATACTCTATACGAAAGTGAACAGACGTAAGCGGTGGTTGTATCGTACAGCCAGCCGGATATTGAATATAGGACAGCAGAAAGGACAAAGGACATGAATCACAAGGAAACGATGAAAAAGTTGGAACAGTTGTACGAAATCGCAGTGGAGAACAAGGACGTTCTCGCCGGGGTGACTGTTGTTGAGGCAATGATTCGATCCGGTGCGGCGGAAGCCAGTAATCGTGCAAGACCCTCAGTGGTTGCGCGTGAATCCCTGAAAGTAGGGGTGTGACATGAAAAAAGAAACATGGAACATCTTGGGGGCGGTAGTGGCTATCGTAACACTATGCTTCCTGATTACGTTGACGGGGTGCAAAGATACGCCTGTAGATGCTCCCGCCATCGTAGAGCTCAAGGTAGGTCAAGTATGGGCGTGCGAACAACCGTCCAGTCCTTTCGAGTCGCGATTAATGCGCACGGTGCTGGCGTTAAAAGATGGCTATGTGCAGTGGCGGTTTTGGTATGAGGGCGATACCGAACCCACAGGTATATCAATGACCTGCAGTTCATCTGAAGATCACTTCAGGGTTGGAGCCACCCTCGTCGAGGAGGAAATGCTTGCAGTTATAGAGGACCCCAATGAACTTATTGATATTACTACAGGCCCAGTGTCTGATGTTCTTCCTGTATGGGGTAACGGCGAACTGCCTGACAAGTACCAGGAGTTCTTCGGTACCAGCAACGGTGCCCGGCTCGACTTCGTACAGAACCAGGCCATTGAGAAACATGGTCTGATAATAGCGGAGATTGCAAGGCGGGTAGTGGCGATGGAAGGAACTGACCCGAATGAGGTGGGGAAACGATAATGGCTGATAACGGCGTAAGCAAAAAGCATTCTGTATTTATAAGTTGCACAACGGGCCTCTTGGGACTGGCTGCAAATGCTGACGACAAGCTTCCGTTTGCCTGTATCATCTTGGGCATGTTTATCGTGTACCAAATCGGGCAAGGATTTTTAGATTGGACTGATAGGAAGAAATAATGCGGAAAAAACCTTACACTGAAAAGGGCATCAAGCGTGTACCCTGTGCCCGCTGCGGTATGCCTTCGCATCAACAGTGGCGGGTATGTGCTTTGGACAGGTGGGATGGCCTGTGTGTGAATTGTGATATTGAGTTAAACCGAATAGTCTTGAATTTTATAGGCGTTTCTTCAAAAGATGTATCTTGTATAATGGACGAATATGAATACAAGGCAAGGGGCCATGTAGGGCAACCCCTGAATCAGAATAGCATTTGATTGATAGGAAGAAAAATGGCAAGAATGAAAAAAGCTGATGTGATTGAGAAGCTCCGGGCGATAGATGTGGCGTTCAATGCCAATGCGCATTACGATATTTTATACGATCTGCTCAAGCGGCATAGCGACAAGGCAAGCCCGACAATACCCGATGGGCCAAGAATGGTCCACATTGATAATAAGAGCGGCGGCATAGATATACCAAAAGCTCTGTATGACCGGGCAACGAAAATAGTAGGTTTCACTGACGAACAGATTGCCACGTACCCCGATGCTGTATCGTTGGAGATGGCATGTCAGCGGATTAAACCACAGGCATCGGCAATAGCAGCGGTGAGGCCGAAACTGACAGTGCCGTCCAGGCTTAAGGGCGAACCGGCGACGATTGATTTCACTTCTGAGATATCAGAGGTAAGGGCGGCACACATCCAGCGGCCGAGCTATGATGATATGCAGATGAATGACTTTCTGCGTCGGGAACGGATCGACCTTAGAAGTGTCCAGATGGTTACGTTGGTCCGGGATTATAGGGTAGTTGGCGGTGTTATGACAACTGAAATGTGTATTGATTACGTGAAATGAAAGGATAGTAGGTTATGGCAGTAGCGATCAAGACAAGCAAGCATTGCAAAGGTGTCACAGGTGCAGATAACTGTTTTGATATAGGGGATGTGGCTATTTATACAGCCTTGTCCGATGGAAGCAAACACGAAGTCGTTATTGAAGGGGAGCTTGCTAAGCACCCAGATGCTCCTGGCGACGGACTTGTTTATAATTGCTTGCTTAATGAGTTTATGAAAAAGAGATTTGGGCTTGAAAGATGTGCTTTGTCGGCTCATCAACTGACGCCCACAGAAACAATGAAAGGCTAAAGGACATGAGTGAACATTGGACAGATGGATTTGAACATGCTTCGGTAACTGACGAGAACCGTGAGGCGTTTAATACGCACATGGCGAAGTTTCCGACACAAGCAGATGCAGTAGCGGACGGATTCGGGCTCGCGAAACTAAAAGGCGTGGCATTTAAGTTTCCGGATTCAATGGACAAGCTGCCGGACGACGCCTCGCGTGCGGATTTCACGACACAGGCCAACAAACTGCTTGGCAGGGAGTTCTCGGCGGATATCGCGGGCCTGTCGGACATGGACATGAAGTTGGGTTCTACAAGCGACAAGCCGATAGACGATATTGCTGCAAATGCTCTCAAGCAAATGGTAGTGGATAAGGTGATCGACAAGAAGCAGGCTCAGGCATTGGTAGAGTTCCACAATAAGTCAGTGGGCGTGGCTACTACGGCGAATACCGCTGCCGTCGCTGCTGCCGAACAGAAGGCGTCTACCGAACACGCTGCGGCCGTAACGGCCTGCAATGCGGCCCTGGTGGCCCATCCGGACTTTGGCACACAGGAGAAAGTGGACGAACAGACGGTACTGCTGCATCGGGCATTATTGAACAATGTCAAGTGTGCCGCTGATGAAGCCGCGGATCTGGCGAACTTTATGAAAGATGGTGAAGGGGCTACGAACGCGACATTACGACGAGTCCTGTTGAGTCAACTTGCCCCGCTTGCTGCGGAGGCTGGTTCACATGCAGGCGAAGGCGGCAATGAGCAGCCCGGCGAAAAACCATTAACGGAACAACTGCCTGAGACTGGAAAAGCCTTGGGTTGGACGAAGTAAAGCACCCTGAAAGGGACGATGCTATTGAAAAAATCGAGATGATGTAACCATTGGTTGCACCTTGCGACAGCCGGAAAGACGGCAACCCCATACGCAGGGGTAATTGCAAGGCGAAGCCTCGAAAGAGACGACTTCTCCGAAAATAATTGTATTAACTGAAAAATTATTTAGGAGACAACCAATGGCTACAAATACTTTAGCTAACAGAGCCAATCTGTACGATGTGCAGAAGCTCAAAGCGCCCAATGGCGGCGCTGTCGAAATCACGAATACATTGATCGAACGCAATGACTTACTGTTCGATCTGCCCGCGTTGCCGCCAAACGGCGGTTTGTTTCATCAAGGGGCAAGAACATCTGCTCTGCCTTCTGCCAGTTTGACGAACATTGGCGGTACGTGGGGATCGTCCAAGAGCGAGCGAACTCCGTTCGTCGAAGCCTTGGCGACTATCCGGTCCAGATTCCAGTCTCCGAAAGACGTACTGCAATCTGAAGGTCCGGAAGTATCCCAAATGCTGGTCAATGAGGAAAAGAACGATCACCTCGAAAGCATCGGCCAGTCGTGGTCCAATTTGATTATCAGCGGCCCTGAAGGCGTTTCGGGCGGTACAGCAGCGAAGCAGAACGCGATCGTGGGCCTTGCCAGTCGTGAGCCTTACACTACGATTGACAGTGAGTTCACTTATGACACAGGCGGGACGGGGAGCGACCTTAGAAGTGCATGGCTCATGCAGCTGGGTCCGTCAACTGGTCACCTTGTCTACAATCCCAACCACCCGACTCTCGGAGTGGAAATGACTGACAAGGGCGAGGTTTTCGTTCAGGCGTTCGGTTCCACACCCTCTCCGACTGATCTGGATGCTGCTGAAGGCCGATGGGATATCATCATCGAATTCATGCTGCAACAGGGTTTTGTTATCAGGGACCAGCGGGCGGTCAAGCGTATCGCCAATATTCCGGCAGGTGCAACGACTACGCCGAGCCCGGAACTCATCAATAACGTGATTCGTGCTAGTATGAAGCATAGTGTCAATCTCCAGAAGACGTGGTTCCTGTATTGTGATGCCGATGTGCATACGCAGTTGGTATTGGGTGCCAACGACAAACTGAAGGTGTTCATGTCTGAGAAGAATATCTATCAGACGGTGCTCCCGATGATCGGTCAGAATGTCATCATTCGCCGGTTGGACTCACTGAATCACGCGCCGGGTTCCGGCGAGACCCAACTTGTCTAAGAACAGAAACAAACTTTAATTAAGGAGCTATGATATGGCTTTGTTAGAAGATTTTGGAGTGCTGAGCACAGCACAAGATTTGACTGCGGGTGATACCGACAGCGAGAATGTTATTGACCTCGGTGCTATTGCGGATGTCGGGTATGAAGATATGTACCTTGATATTGTCTGCGAGACGGCCAAGGGAAGCGCTGATGGTTCGACCTCTACGTATGTGTTCGATCTGGTTGTGGCAACGGCGGCGAACCTTACCACCAGCAAGAGCGTGGTCCGGATTGTTATTCAGGACGTTGTTGCCGATCCGCGTATTGCGGCGGTCCATCGGCAAATTGCGGCTATCGACGTAGGTGCCCAAATTGCAGCTACGATGGACGCGACGTACCGTTTTCTCGGCATAATTTCAACTCTGGTTAACGGTAATAGTACGGCCTCTGTCTCGATCGATGCGGCAATGTCGCCGAGCAAGCCTCGGACTAGGGATGACGTGCAAGTAACTCGGTCAAATGTTACTTTTGCGAGTTAGTGTCTAAGGGGGTGGCTGGTTCCTTGTCCTTGCTGGCCGCCTCCACAACTTATTTTTTAAGGAGTACAAAAATGAAGAAGATTTTAATAATTATGCTGCTCGTCGCCTGCATGGCGGGGGTGGCGGAAGCTGCTTTGAGTTTCGGGCAGGACTTTTACGACAGGAATGTCCGGACGGCGTTCTCCCGGACGTCCAATGACCCACTTCGGCAGTTCATCGGCGAGATCGAGGGTATGTTGGACGGTACAGGGTCTACGAGAACCACGAATATTTTGTTTGCCTTGGCGACGGAAGACCCTACGTCTACTGAGGGCCGGTTTCATTACAATACCACCTTGAAGGCTTTCCGGGGCTTTAACGGTACTTCATGGGAGACGTTTCAGGCAGGTGGTAACTTCGCTTCGCTCGATGAGGCTTACGATGGCGGTGCCGCTATTTCGGTTGACGATGGTGCCGTAACAATGACTGGAACCGACGCTGCAGGCAATACAGTACTTGCGATAGTTCAGTCGGATACCGGAACAGCGGTAGGGGTAACTCTCACTAATGCAGGGACCGGCAATACCATTGATATCCAGAACGCACAAGCCGGGACGGATATTGAGGGTACTGACGATACCTGGAACGTCGCCACGACAGGTGTAGGGACTTTCCTGAGCTTCGTTATGGAAAACGGGGGGAT
>SDBT01014234.1_pt1 | contig 12696 bp, 33 predicted proteins | sample 2277101 | NCBI WGS metagenome assembly SDBT01 (sample SAMN10404973, study PRJNA504765) | marine sediment metagenome | isolation source: marine sediment core GS10_PC15, 103 cmbsf | place: Arctic Ocean: Southern Knipovich Ridge | collected 2010 | reverse complement strand
TACCTTTAGCAGTTATTATATCAATAGGCACTTCTTCAAGGTTATAGTCATCACTACAACAACCACAACTAGAAGTGCTTATAAATTTAAGAATTAAATAATCTTCTTCTATTTGTACTTCCATTTCATCAGTATATGTAGGACTATATTTTTCTTGGATTGTTTTTGCTGCTTTATGAATTAAAGCGCTTATTTCTTCAAACTCTGATATAAATTTTTTAATATCCATTTTTATTCTCCGAAAAAAGATTAGTATTACACTCTATAAGATCAGAATATCAATCGCCTGGAAAACTTGTTATTCTTCATCTTCTCCATTTTCTGTTAGTCTAAAAAATGATGGATCGCTATATTGGTTTTTTAACTCTAACGCCATTTCTTTTCCATCTAACTCCTCTGTCCCTGTCACAGTATAAACGCCTGAACAATCTCCACCCACTATATCATTTGATACACTTGCTAAACTATGAACAGTATAAGGGTCTTCACTTAAAACCACAATAGTTATAGTTGTTTTATGAAATTTTCGATTTGATTTAGCCATTTTTATTCTCCATAATTCGGTGTTAGTTATTATCATTACACCTATAGAAGTAGATTATTATTTGTCTAGTTTGTTCTCCAAAGTTTCAGCTTTTTCTATCAATATCATTACTAATAACGTATGATAGTTTGAATCTCTTTTAATAACATCCCAAGTTGTTTCTTTGTGATCTAAACTTTTGGGAAGAGTTATGCTCTTTCCAACAACAGAATTAGAACTTATTAGAGCATCTCTATAAAACAACATAATTACACCATCATTGTTGCAAAGTATGCTTTGTTTTGTGATTTTAACTATATTCATTATTTCTCCATTTAATTGATAAATCTTATCCAAAAATTATCTTCAAACTCTTTATAAGCAACTGCTGCATCATAATTTTTTTGCATAGCAATTAAATCAGCAACAGCACCATAAAAATTATCTTCTCTCGTAGCCGTTTCTAATTGTTCTTGAATAAAAGTTTGTCCTATCCTTAATCCAGGCAAACTCATAATATTAGATAGATACATCATGCAGATAACTTGCTCCATAGGAGTCATATCTTTTGGTCTGCTAGGCATCATAAATTGAAATTCTTTATTCTTCATGTTCTGTCCCCATTAAATCATCCTGTATTGACAGGTTAAATTTTGATTCAAACCAATGCCATATATCCAATTTTGGAGTTCCTTTGTAGAATATATGCCAAGCTGTTTCAATGTAATCATCATCATCAACAGGAATATTGCTAAGTTCTTTCCATAGTTCTTTTGCTTTATAAACCTTTTTATAAGTATCTTCATTCGCTTCATTAGAATGAATATCATTAGTTTCATTACAATTACGGCACTTGACAGCATAACCGTTTGATATCCAAGTATGATCGCAAATCAAACATTGATTATCCCATATTTTTATCATTTTTATTTCTCCATTCGGTGTTAGTTATCATCATTACACCTATAGAAGTAGTTTTTTTATTTGTCTAGCTTTCACTCCAAAGGGGTCATACCCCAGAATTCTCTGTGAATATTTTTTATTTTCGCGGGAATTTTGCGAGTCCAATGATAATTTAACCAGGTATCAGTAATAGCAAATACAGGGAATTTAGTTAATGTACTACCAGCTTCAAAATTGTTTTCAGGTGTCATTTTATCAAAGTTAAGAATAGGGATAGCAACTTCACTATCTATTCTTGATATGACTTGACCACTGTGATTGTCTATTGCGTATGTTATTATTTTTCTTGACATTATCACCACTTCTTTCTTAATACTCTTTTGATCAGTTCTTCATCTTCTGGTCTTGATTCCAGTTTTAGTGTTACGCTTTTGCCCCACACACCAACTGATATACCATTAGGGTCTTCTTCGGTTGGCACTGCAGCTACATCAAAAAAACCTGCTGATATTGTTTTTCCTCTACTATTTTTACAAGTTCCAATATCGCAATGACTTATCAACGGGTCAAATAGTATTGCTACTTCATGTCCATTTTCTAATTCTTTAATTATATATTTACCTTGTTCTGACATTATTTATTCCTTATTACAAAAGATAAAAACGATCTATTTGTTCTTGAGTAAAACCATTTCTTTTTGCTGTTCTTTCAAATACATCTTCTCTGGTATGTAATTTGCCTTGAGGACGCATATCACATTGATAAGAATTTCTCCAATATCTAAGTAATTCATCTGCTTTTGCAGTGCCACCTACCATATTTTCAAATTCATAAGTAGCAGTTTGCTCATCAAATAAATCCATATTTATCTCTCCTGATTCGGTGTTAGTTCTTACGCCTATAGAAACAGAAATTTGATCGTCTAGAAATTATGCAAAAATTATAGATAAACTATAAAATCTCCATAAACATAACCATCAACATGATGACAAGATTGTGGAGAAGATAATTTTTTTCTTCTTATTTGTTTTATTATTTTTTGTCCGAGTGGTGTTAGTTTATACCAGTTAGCCGTTTTGGGAGTTTCTTTTCCAAAAGACGGAGTGAAAAAACCTTTTTGAATGCCCACCTTGTAAAGAGATGGACACCCTAAGCCAGCCAAATTACTATCTAATCCTTTTTCTGCACTCATGCAAAAAATTCTTCTCATGGCTTCCCACAAAAGCTCTCCTGATGGTTTTCGTATTTTTATTACATGTTTTTTCATTATTGTCTCCTATTCGGTGTTAGTATTACACCCATAGAAGTAGATCTAAATTTTTCTGGAATTTATTTGCTCTTAAAATCCCAAGAACATTTGGGGCATACCCTAACCCTTGCCGCTATTATTGTATCGCATTTCTTGCACTGTTTCCTACCTTTGCCCATTTCAGAATATACAGAAATTTCTTTTTTGACTGGTTCTACATCTCTCATTTCAGAATGAAAAACATAGCACTTTTGTATATCTTTATGAGACATACCCTGCTTTTCTGCCATTTTCTCTATGCCCCTCAACTTGTGTACGGTATCTTTGCCATTGATATACGAGTTATATGTATCTGTCAATTTCTTTTTAACATCTTCAATATCCATTACTATCTCCTGATTAGGTGTTGGTTCTTACACCTATAGAAACAAATTATTATTCACCTAGATATTATTTCTCCTTATCAAGTAATTGGCCTACTGTACAGGCAATGGCTACTATGCCCATTATGGTGATAAATATAGGGAATCCCAGCTCATGTTTATTACTAAATAGATATATAGACCACGCCATAGAGATAACTATCATCATCGCCATTATTGTCATAAGATAAGAAATAGTTGATAGTTTCATAATTGTCTCCTTACCACATTGTCCAACTAGCCAATATGGTTAGCCATATTATATGTTTCCAATATTTTGACATTGTTACCTACTTACTATCAATTACTTCATAATCTGTTATTTCAGTATCTTCAACAGTTGCTTGTGTTGTTGTATCAGTAAAATCATACTCTAATTCGTCTATAATATCATTTACTTCAACACCTTCATCAATTGTTAGAATGACATTTACTTTTATTTCTACTGTTACTTTGCTACTCATTTTATTTCTCCAAAATAGGTTAATATCACATTCAACCTAATCAGAATATCAACCGCCTGGAGATTATTTATCCTCTATCAAACAGTTTCTTAGATCACACTCTTTCTCATCACATTTCTCACAATCTTCTATGGTGGATAGTCTTGTCCCTTCTGGAATGTCTTGATTGTCATTTTCAATTCTTGTTTCAATATTTTTCAACACTACTTTCAGTCTTTGGGCTAATAGTGCATTAGGATTCAGATTGTGGGTTCTTTCGACAATAAGACTTCTTAGTATTTCATTGTCAGTAGCATTGTTTAATGCTTTTTTTGTCCATCTAAATTTCATTTCAGTTCTCCAAAATATGGTCAGGATTTTCAGTCAGAAATATTGTTAGTCCGTCATAATTCCATGTCATTTCCTGCTCATAATCTCCACTTGTTTCTTTAGCAACTACTGCCCGTCTTTTTAGGTCAATACTTGTTATGATATAACTGCCTAACGCATAGTTAAATTTCATACCAAGTTGTGGTGTGATTGTGTCTTTAGTGTTCATGTTATTTCGCCAAAAATAATACTGTTGTTATAATCAATGAAGAATAATCTGAATGATTTTATAAATTATTGCCAATAGAATTTACTGCTGTCTCAATGCCCTCAATATAGGCAGGATTTTCTATATCAATACCTGCTATGGCATGAGCCATAATCAGAGACTCAAGTGCATCCATTGCCGCATTGTAATTCACTCTATTTTGTTGCTCTTCTTCTGTTTGTAAATTCTTTTCAGGGTCATCAAATTGACTAACAGAACCATCACAAGAAAAAGAACAATCAATATGGTCACAATAAGGACAAATTTCTTTAAGGTCAGAAGTGATTGAACCACCACCATCGCCAGTTAGATTTACCTTGATACCAAAGCAAAGAAGGTCAATAGTTTTACTTGTTGAATTATTCATCATATTATTTATCCTCTGGTTGTTCACAGTTTTCTTTAATCCACTCAACAACATCTTCATTTTCGGTAAATGGTAGAACATGCCCACAATTCAGGCATTGGAATCTTTCAACCATACCAGACGCATCAATAGGTCCGTAGTCAAAATCACCATCCGCATCAATATTCAGGACTTTACTAACATAAGGACCATCTTCACAGCATTCAAGCCGATGATCACCACATTCAGGGCAAGTAAAGATAAGACCATCATCAGCACTTGCAGTAGGAGGATTGACCATATTAAGCTGCTGATATACTTCTTTGGTAGTATCAACTTTTACAGCATCACCATATTCATCTTCATAATCCACACCATCGTCAGCAATGAATTTCTGGTCAATACAAATATGTTGACCACCAATAGTGATATATTTCTGAACTACACATCCAGTTGTTACTTTATTATGACTCATTTTTATTTCTCCATTCGGTGTTAATGTTTCTTACACTCTACTAGACTATAATATCAATCGCCTGGAATGCTATTATTCAATTCTTTTAATTTTCTAATTATTCTCTCTAATACAAAAACAGGGACCATGTATGCTCTGTCTAATGTCCATGCTATATCCTCATCTTCGGCAAAAGTTGGTGACATTAGAAACAATCCTGCAACAACACATTTCCCATAAAGAACATCAATCTTATACGGTGTAAGATGTTTATAAGACATTTTAATTTTTCTATCCCATGCAGTGGTCATTGTTTTGTCTCCTGTTCGGTGTTAGTGTTTTTTAACTACCTATAGAAGTAGATTATTATTTGTCTAGAAATTTATTGTTTATAAAATTTATTGATATATTCTCTTGTTTCTTTTGGTAAATGTTCTTTCCAATTATCAGATTCTTTCCTATATGCTTTAACAACCCTACCAATCCCACCATTATAGCACGCTAACCGTGTATCTGTAGTATCAGGAATATTATAACTTTTAAGCATTTGTGGTATTCGTTTGAAAAAATAGTATTCCCCAACTGTTTTATTTTTATCAGGGGTACTCCAGCATTTGTCATAATCCCAATCTACTTTCATTAAATCAACACATTCGTTCCACGTTCCCCTCATAATTTGATATTGTCCTCTTGCTCCAACCGGGGAAATGGCATTAGGATTATTATTTGACTCAATTGCTGATATTTTTTCCATAGTATTGTCAATGATATTTATATCTTTCGCGGAAAAATGATTAAGAGGAAGTTTATGTTTGCTATTGATAATATCTTCAGTGTTGAATTTGCTGCCTTGTTCTTTTACTTCCTGAATAGCTTTAGCTTTTTTATGTGCTTTTTCATATTGTTTGTGTGTATAAGTACAACCTTCCTCAAGCCCGTCAACATTCCCATCATTATAACCATTATTATAACTTTTGTCATCAAGCCCTATACTAACTCCAGCATAGAATGATAGTAAAGAGGTAACTAATACTACAAGAGCGGTTGTCACTGCGTTTGTTTTGTTCATTTGTTTTATCTCCGTTATTCGGTGTTAAGTTTTACTTCACTACCTATAGAAGTAGTTTTTTAGTTGTCTAGAATTTATCACAGAATTATTGCTCCCTGTTTTACCCAGTGTTAGGTTTTGTTTATGATAATATAAATTCACCATTCTCACTACAAGCAATATTATAATGAAGACAGTTTTTTATAAGTTTAGGTTCTGTGGAAACAAAGAAAGTTTGTTTCAATGGATCCCAGTTGCAAATATTATGACGAAGCAAACTGCACATAATATTATTAGAATGAAAGCCATTATAATACGTTATCTTGTAAGCTTTACCTCTCTTAATTGTCTCTATCAGATAACAATCTACATATCCTGAAAAACTTTCTCTTATATCTTTTTTTGTAATTTTATGATACATTATTTCATCTCCAATTCAGTGTTAATATTTCTCATTACACCTATAGAAGTAGTTTTTTAATTGTCTAGATTAACTTGAACACCATCCACCGATAACCCAACCTTTGCCCTCAACAGCAACAACGTCAGCATTTTCCCACTTATCACTCTCAAGCTCTTCTATATAAGCCAAAGCCTCATTAGTAGTTTTACATACTTTACTACGAATAGTTATGCCACTCTTTTCTGCCAAAGTCCCAGTGTGGCCACCGTGACCAAATTCATGAGCAGATTGATCAAAAACATCAAATGCTGCCGTCGCAAGTTGGGCATTAGTCATTTTGAGTTCAGGGTCTTTAATAAAATCACTATGAAAATCTGCACCCATAATATGTTCTCCTATTCGGTGTTAAGTTTTACTTCACTACCTATAGAAGTAGTTTTTTAGTTGTCTAGAATTTATCACAAAATTATTGCTCCCTGTTTTATCCAATCAAACCTCAGATGGCCGTCTGAACTGAATATCAATTGTCTTATCTTGTCAGGGTCAGGATTACGAGTCAGGCAAGAATTGAGTGATATGTTCTGACCATTGTAGTCATACACTCTTGCTCCGTGAGCTAACTCAAGAAGTAGTGTAGCATTCGTTGAGTCGTCAAACCATTCATAAGCTCTTTTTAACTCATGCTCTTCTACCTCATTGAATTTTATCCAGCCATACACGGCTAATTGTGCTACATCATCAAACTTTATATTTTTTAGTGGGATACTTGTTGCAGGTCGTACTGTGAATTGTTCAACCTTATTCTCTTTACACCAGTAAGCAAAATTAGTAATTCTTTCAAGACGGTCAATAGCTCCCTTAATCATAACACAACTGATTCTTACAGAGAATCCGATTCGGTGTAACATCTTAACATTTTCTTCAAGTTCTATATCTTGCCCGAAAATTCTTTTGTTGTGTTTCTGCTGAAAATCAACACAAGATAGACTAACAGTAGTTAAGCCTTTATCGTGCCACTGTTGGAGATAATTAGGACATCCACTCTGCGATTTGCTTTGTAAGTTGATAAGTTCTAGACCATTAGTTTGTAACTCAATGAACGGGAACTTATAATCTCTTAACTCTGCAAGGTAATTTGTGATATGGTCAGGATAAAGAGTTGGTTCACCTTTACCTGTAAGTAATACGGTGCTAACATTTGACAGTTGGGCAAACCGACAAGCAATATGAAAATTGCGGAAGTTAATATCATCTGCTTTTTGACCTTTGATAATGCCATTGCAATTACCTGTCAATCTTGACACACAGTAGGGGCACTTTGCATTACAAGCACTGCCACCTACTACGACTGAAAAGTTTGTATCTTCATTGTTGCCCCTTAAAAAAATAATGTTTACATACTATCCTAATAACTACATAAACAACAGCTATTAGCACTATCAACCCAAACCATTTTATATCAGTTTTAGTATTTTGTTTGCACATAGTCAATCTCCTGTTAAACAAGAAAGACAGCATGTATAATTGACGGTGCTACTTCATTTAATAAAGAATGATTATTTTTTTTATCTTTATAATTTTCTATATACCTACTAATTATCATATGATCAAGTTCACCATGTTTATCATGTCTATATTCATCATATTCAATGTTTTTCTGTATCCACTTACCATTATCGAAACATACTAATATTGTTCTTTTTTTAATAGTTTTTGTCATAAATCTTTCCAGTACTTTCTGTTTACAAATATTGGGACTATGTTCAATGCGATCCAATGAACAAACACAATTGCCAATGCCATAAGGTGTATTATATAAATAATCAATATAAAAGTGTTCATGGTTCTCTCCTGATTCGGTGTTAATATTTTATCATTACACCTATAGAAGTAAAAATTTATTTGTCTAGAATTTCTTCATATTCCCTGTCGCACTCTGTACAGGTGTAAGGACCGAATGGAGTTTTAGAGTCATAAACACCCTTATCTACTACAAAATGATTATCCTCATCTACAACAATGTCGTGGTGACATACTTGATGGGCACGAAAATGAGTATTCCCACATTCACACTTAAAACTTTTGTCTTCTACTTGATATTTAGTTTGATGATCGGTGTAACATTTGGCGCTACACATACCATAAGTATAAGTCCAAGGGACATCACCAAAAACTCTTTGAGTTTCTACAACATCATACTCTTTATCACAGTGTTTGCAATTTGTCATTTTGTTATCTCCGTTGATTCTGCCAATATCCATTGACAGCTTGATAAGATGTTATCGACAAGATATTTACCACCCTGATTTAGTTTGTTTGTGCCAACATACGCTCCAACATACAACGACACTACGATACTGATTATAAATAACAACTTCTTCATAACCATTAGTCCTTATATTAAATTGTCAAAAATTGTCTCCTTGCATTTTTACGTTTATTTTGTTATTACACCCATAGAAACAGATTATTAGTTATCTAGAAACTAGTCCTGCTCACAATTTTCTTTACACCACTCAACGACTTCCATACCATCATCAATGGAGCTGCTATCTTCATTTGCAAGCACATAACCACAATTTAAGCACTGATAACTCTCAACCATACCAGAAGCATGGATAGGTCCATAATCAAAATCACCCTCTTCATCTAAAGTAGTAATTTCACTACAATAAGGACCATCCTCACAACATTCCATCCTTGTCCCTTTGCATTCAGGACAAATGAATGTGACAGTATCATCATTATCAACAGGTATTTCTTTTACTCGAAAACCCCTTTGCTCAAGCATGACTTCCAAAGCCTGTTCTTTGTCTGTAGCCAGAAAAGGCTCATCAATAGGAACACCACTTGATATTTCAATAATTTCAAACTGTTTCATAATTTAATCTCCAATTCGGTGTCAAGTATTTCATATCTACTCATAGAAGTAAATTATTATTTGTCTAGATTTTTAGTTTTTCTCCGAGTTTTGTAAAAAAGAGGGAAAAAGGCCTTTATTTATTTTTGGAGAATAAATAATCACCCATCGAACTCGTATATAACTACATCTATCCCCACTGAAAGCCAGATTTCCTCAATCAATTCTAATACAGTTCCAAAGTTGCCGCCATCCAAATCTGAACAGAATTTTGGAGCATGGATAACAACAGGATTACCAATCTGATCTTTTACCATTTCAATATAATCTACTACTTTTTCCATACAAGTTATCAGTGCTTTGTATTTAACTGGTTTTGGATTATCTTCGGAAATAGTCCCATTTTGAGCAACCATATTAGCTACTACAAGATGATTATCTATCTTAGCATAACAAACTTTGCCCGATAGCTGCTCTCTTGAGTACCGAAAGCATAGATTTCTGTATATTTTTTCAGGTTCTTCCCACTTCGCAGACAGGGCCAAAACAAAGCCTTTGGACCATTTGCCGTCATTATTGCAACAGTGAGTTATGATCGCTATCTCATTCACAGCCGATGTTTGAGGGACAGTAGCATCCCCTTTAACAGTTCTTAATATGCCTTTATTTTTAGTCATTTTTGTTCTCCTGTTCGGTGTCAGGTATTTAGTAACTACCCATAGATATAAATTTAGACTTGTCTAGAATTCTACGATGTTGCAGTCCCAATACATATCATAGTTATCATTATGAATGTAAATATTCCACACACAGATAGACAACTCCAGGCTACAGTTTGTTGTATCTTATACTTTTTACCTTCTAGTCCTACCATATTCCCCACACTACCTCCTATCAGTCCAAAAGTGACTGCCAGCATCACACATATCATCATTATTTTTTCTACTATTATTTCGTCCATTATTTTTGTCTTCTTTCATAGTTTTTAACAGCTTGAGCCAATTGCTCTGACATAGCTGCGGTTTGCGGGTCTGCTAACTCCATAGCTCCATTCTCAATAACTTTTTTCGCGGCAAGATATAAATCACGAGCATAATCAGGTTTTTCAGACTCTGAAATAAGACAGTGTTTATTTATGCAATTTACTTCATCACATTTTTTACAGTCCTCAGGAGTGCTGACCCTTTCTCCGGTCAAAACTTCATCCATATAATTAAAAAAATCACTCATAGGATAAGGACAAGGAACTTTTTCACACTGTTCCATATAGAACTCTGTATCAGTGTAACCAAAGTACATTTTAAACTCACAACCACACTTTTTACAAGAGCAAGGGATATAAATAACACCAATATCAGTGTCACAAACAACTCCACCAAACTCTACATCATCTTCATCTACCCCACAATTAGGACAATCAGTGCTGCATTTCTTTGATATAGGGTCTTGTGTTATTTCTTCATTCATTTGATTATTCTCCAGTAATAAATAATATAATTGTAGTAATAAGACATGCAATCATTATAGCATATAGTATAGCATAAAAGATTTTCTCTCCACGACTTGCCTGTTCTTTCCAGAATACAACTGCACTTTTAAACATTTCAATCATTTTCTTTTTTCCAATTTTAAGATCAGTCATACTACTTAATGTATAGACATCTTTCCAAGTACTACCACAATCATCACAACTAACATTTTGCCAAACAAAGCCAGCATCCCCATCAAAAGATTTTGTAGAAAGATTATGACCTCGGCAGACAGGACATTGATACCCAATCTCATCAACATATTCTTCAGTCGTCATTACTTCTTTAGCCATTTGATTATTCTCCAAAAATTAGTCTTTTGTAACAAGTCCATCAACATCATCAATTAAAACTGCAATAGGCACAAATATAAGGACCAAATTATTTATACCACGACCATCTCCCCTATTGGCAGGGTTCTCATTATATTCGTCACCATCTAAATTCTCATATAAAATATCATTGGCTTCGTCCAATAATTTACCTACTTTTTCTTTTTGTTCTTGTGTTATCATAATTATTTCTCCAAAAAATTAAGGTTCTATATATCCACCACAATTAAGACAGAAAATATAGGGGTTATCATGTCTTATTACATTTCTAAAAATATGTTTAGTAGAACTGTCACATTTACATTCATTCATAAAGTTATTTAAGTCAACAACTGCATTGTATAATCGTTTTTCTGCCAACACAGCCCGGTAACTTAATTTTTTTATTTTTTTATCCATTATTATTCTCCAAAAGATTTCATCCAATAGGTCAAAATAGCCGCTGCTTCTTTTTTATCAAGATAATCATATTCTTTCATAAGATATGATCTTGCTCCATACATATTAGTTTCACCTGACTCTCTTAACTCATCAAGAAACTCAAGGTGATCATCCTCTACAAAATCAGGTCTTTCAATTTTTGTAGCCATTTTATTATTCTCCAATTCTGTGTCATAATTTCTAACTACTCATAGAAATAGAAATTTAATTGTCTAGAATTTACTTTGTTCTCCAGTCTATTTCTTTGGGATATATTTTTATTGCCGACAAATCTGTATTATACAAATCAATATATCCTATATATTTCATTCTAAAAAATGCCTGCATCTCACTCTCTTTTTCAACAACTCGAGATATTTCATAAAAACCATCGTTTGGATTATCAGTCCAAAATACAGCAAAATCATCATTATTAACAAGAGAAATGATCTTACCTATATTCAGTGCCTGAGTTGCTATGAAATCGAGGTCATTTATATCAATCCTTTTATAGGACACAACTTTTAGACCGGACTTACTTGTTCCAGTCACAATGATACCTAACAGGATAGAGGCCCTGTCAAGTGCTTCTTTTAGTTTCGTTGGAGCAAGAGGCAAAACAGAACTAACTTCATGCTCAATCTCGCCAATCTGTCCATTCAGCATATAACTGAAGAGATATGTAATTTTTTTCTTTGACATAATGATCTCCATTCGGTGTTAGGTTACACCCATAGAAGTAGATCTAAATTTTTCTGGAATTTTCATCCTCAATTTTAGTGCTTATCGCTTTTTCTACCACCGAGTCAATATGCTTGTGAAATTTTTCAATGCTTTCATAAATATCATTGATACTATCTGTGCCTAATGTCTCATCAACAATTTCTTTTGCTTTTGCATTTATCTTATGCTCAACATTCTCCTGCCATCTTTTCATAAATTGCTCAAAATCCATCTCTATCCCATCAATAGTCAAAACAATATTATACATACTATCTTTTCTATCAACTGCACTAAACTCTTTCAGAACCTTATGACAACTAGTTATTATCATAAAATTGATCAAACTATCTCTGTTTTTCATAAAATCATGCTTCATTGTTATCTCCATCAGAAATTTTAATCCATATTGTTACCCATTGCATTCACAGTCGTCTCCAGTGCCA
>SDBT01014233.1_pt1 | contig 12697 bp, 11 predicted proteins | sample 2277101 | NCBI WGS metagenome assembly SDBT01 (sample SAMN10404973, study PRJNA504765) | marine sediment metagenome | isolation source: marine sediment core GS10_PC15, 103 cmbsf | place: Arctic Ocean: Southern Knipovich Ridge | collected 2010 | reverse complement strand
CCAATGGTTGCTTCATACTCTGGATAGTTATCAATAATCGAAGCAGAGCGGGTCACTAAAAGCCTTTCAAGTCTGAAAATGTAACTGATAATTTATATCGAAGCATATCATTTTTTAGTAAGTTTGTATTGCGTTCTTCCAAGCTTTTGATCGGTTAGAAGCGCTATCTTTGTTTTATATTGTTTTTCTAAGGCTAAAAGCGAATTGTATTCAACTGACGAAAGATACTCAAACACCTTCGGATTAATACTTATCGTGATTTCTTTAGCTTTTTTAAGCTTTTCGAGCTCCTCTTGCAACGATCGCAATACGATAAAACTATCTGTTTGAAGGGAAGGTATATACCCCACTCCCTTGCAAGTTGAGCATGTTTGCATGAGTTGTTGCGTAAGTGTTTTACCAGACCGTTTTCTGGTCATTTGCACAAGACCAAACTCTGAAACCTTGAGTACTACCGATTGAAATTTATCCTGCTCACGCAATGTTTTTTCAAGAACATTGAATAGTTTGTGGCGATTTGCTGGGCTGGCCATATCTATGAAATCGATTACAATTAATCCACCAATATTACGTAATCGCAGTTGCCGCGCAGCCTCATGGGCAGCTTCTAAATTTGTTTTTAAGATTGTATCTTCGAGATTTGATTTCCCTGTGAACTTACCGGTATTTACATCTACTACAGCCATTGCCTCTGTTGTCTCAATAATGATTGAGCCGCCAGATTTTAAAAATACTTTCTTTGAAAGAGCTGCCTCAATCTGGGAATCAATATCATATTCTTTAAAGAGAGGAATGGCTTGCGTATAGAGTTTTACTTTCATAGCATGTTCAGGTGCTATGGTTTTAACAAACTTATATAGCTCTTTTTGATTAGCCCTATTATCGGTAATCACTGCCTCAACATCATCATCAAGATGATCACGCACTACCTGAAATGCAAGAGGTAAATCTTCATAAATTTTTTCTTCTGGTGCGGCAGAGCTGAAGTTTTTTTGGATGGTTTGCCATGTTTTGACTAAATAGCGAAGATCTTTGACTATTTCACGAGCAGTACGTCCTTCAGAAGTAGTTCGAATAATTCCACCCATTCCTTCAGGTAAATGCTTGTGAACAATATCTTTCAAACGATAGCGCTCATCTCTATCTTCTATTTTTTTGGAGACACCAAGCCGTGGAATGTTGGGAGTGAGTACAAAAAAACGTCCGGGCAATGTGAAACAAGTGGTAAGCTTAGCTCCCTTTTCATAGACCGGCTCTTTGCTGACCTGGACCAGAATGGGATCACCCTCTTTGACAATTTTTGCGATATTTGGTTTTTGGCGACGTACTTTTTTTTTGGCTAATTCATCATATTCGATTTGGGCATGCTTACTCATATTTTCAATGGCAAGTTCACGATCAATTTCTGAAATATGGAGAAAACCTGCTCGTTCTTGGCTGATATCCACAAAGGCGGTCTGAATGCCGGGAAGCACCTTGGTTACCATCCCTTTGAAAAAAGATCGTTCCAGACTTTCTTGGTTATGGGTAGCAAAATAGATGTTCTGAAGAACACCATCCTGTGTAACAGCTACTCGAGTCTGCCACAGGTTATCATTGATCAAAATATTTTTCATTCGTTTTACCTAATTTTTTCATATGGCTTTAAATAAGCCTCACCCTCCTTCTTTTTTTACTATACCGAATATTTGCAAAGATGAGTAGCAATGGTGGAAAAAATGTGATAGATTCACCTGAATAAAGTGGATAGTTGTCCTCTAATAACCAAAATGAAAGGATTTGTAATGAATAATAAAGGGTCAGTGCTACTTCTTATTTCTCTTTTAGTAGTTCTTCCTGGATGCTGGAATAAAGATAAGACGAAAAAGAAAGATACCACCCAAAAGCAGAAAATGACCAAAAAAATAGCTCAGGGGGATGAATTTTCAGATGTGAGTATGCCTTTGGCTGATGCCGATGGGGATATGGCCGATGACTCTCTTAAAAGCTTCTTTGATAACATGGATGAGCAATTCGTAGCATTTAATGAAGAAGCTAGTGAAGATATGAGTGGTGCGCAGTGGAGAGATGCTGAAGGCGAAGAGTTAGAAACTGTGTATTTTGCGTTTGGTAAACACAACGTTGATGAAGAGCAACAAGACAAAGTTGAATTAAATGCTGAGCAAGCTAAGAGAATGTTAGTAGACGCGCAAATCGATAGCTCAAATGCAAGATTAGTCGTTGAGGGGCATGCCTGTGCTTCAGCAGGGTCTGCAGCATACAATTTATCTCTATCTGAAAGACGAGCTAGAGAAGTAGCCGACCGCCTCATTTCAAGCGGAATTTCACGTGATGATCTTAAAGTAGTTGGCCGCGGGCATGAAATGCTTGTAGTTAAAGAAGGTTCACGAGAGGAGCAATGGGCGAATCGCCGCGTAGAGCTTCACGTGGTACATGCTTAATTAATAAGGTAAGATCAAGAGGGGAACTTCGGTTCCCCTCTTTTATTTGCTCAAAATCTGTTTAATCAGAAAGCGAATCTCTTGTTCGGGATTTTTTGTAGTAAATTGATCGAAGTTTTTCTTTATGGTTTCCAGCCTTTCATTATTAGATATAAGCTCAGTTACCATATGAGGAAGCCTGAAATATTTTTTTACAATATCTCCAAGGTCGTGCTCTTTAACAATGGTGTGATTCAGTTTTTCCCAATTAAGCACGCCAGACGTGTCATCAAGTATCATTGGTAGATGGGCATAAATAGCTTCATTGAAGCTCACAGAACCAGATTTAGTAATCAATAAATCTGAGATTCTCATAAGATCGGGCATTCGATTGGTAAACCCAATAATTGTTTTACTTATATGCGGAGGAAAAGGAATTTGTTCTAGCGATTTTCTTAATTCTTCACTTCGCCCAAGTGCAATAAGTATATGAGCTGGAATTGAAAGTTTTGAAAGTTGCCTACTAAATTTATAGAGATCTTGAGATCCTTGGGCGCCCATCAAAAGAAGAATCACCGGCTTATTTTCAGGAATATCGAATTCTTTTTTAATCGCTCGTTGATTGCATGGCTCAAAGAACACTTTTTTTACCGGAAAACCAACACGAGTGATATATTTTGGATCAATGTCTGCTTGATCAATGGTCTCTTGCATTCCTTTGTTGTCATAAGAGAGTGCAAAATAAAATTTGTCATAGTCGATGTTATTTATGCCATTAAGTGCCAACGTAGCATCTAGATCTGTGGGGATCAGAAGAAAGGGGATATCTAGTTTTTTTGCTACATTGAGAATCATGTTATTAACAATGGGAATAACAGAAATGAGCAAATCGGGCTTATGCTTTTTTATATATTTCTCAAGAATCGGCTCAATAGTATTTTTTCGCCATGGGTAATACCATGAGCCTATATTGTACATCATATTGATTGATTGAAACCATTTCTTTTTTAAAAGATAGTTGTATAAGTCTTCTCCTTTTGATCTCCCCTTCATCCATTGAGTGGGGTCAATCTTTCCTAATACTTCAGAAAAAATAAAGGAGTGACCGGTACAAAATTCCCCGTCTAAATACTCATGCAGGGCATTCATAACAGAGATATGACCCCCTCCACCTTTACTTGAAAAGATAAGAATCTTTTTTTTGTCCTTATTGCATGTATGAATAATGTACGGAGATTCGGTCTCAATCACTTCTTTCCGGGGAGGCATCAAATAAAAAAAGACGATACCGCTTAAAAAGAGAATATCGATAATGGATGCAATTAATTTCCTCATGTCCCTTTTCCCTAATCCAATTATTTTATCCCGTATGCCTAAAGTATAGCAGAAATCAGAGTTTCTTTAGAAGAATAGTATGATTTTAGGATGGCTTTGGACCTCTATTTTCTTCTGAGAAGGCTGGATGATCCAGAAAGAGAGAACTGATACCAAGAATTATTCGTTTTGAAATTTTCACACAACCTCCATAGTCATATTAATTCTATATTAGTATACCATAGAGGGTAAAAGGGCGCTAGAGCCGTGGCTAAAAGGCCTATTTCCCCACGCAAAATTCTCGAAAAACCGCATCCATCCCACGTTCGGATATGGTTTTGCCGGTGAGTTCAGCAACCTCAGAGAGAGCGTTTTGAAGGTGGTGGGAGATAAGTTCATAAGCTAGATCTCCCTCTAAAACAGGCATTATTGTTGCTAATTTTTGCTCCAGGCCTACAAGCAGGTTGTGTTGTCTCTGTGTTAAAAGGTACGCAGATGCTTCGGTTTTGAATAAGCTATCAATCTTAGAGTGGAGCCCTTTTTTGAGTTTTGATATAGTATCCGGCTGATTTGAAGATACTGGAATGTGGTCAAATGGAAGATCGGGAGCCTTTTGAGGAAGGTCTGATTTATTGTAAAGCAGGATAATTTTCGAGCTATATTGTTCGAGGAAATTTTTATATATTTCAGTTTCTTGGGTACTCAGCTTTCTACTTGTATCTACCACTAAAAGAACTATATCAGCCCTTTTTGCTTCCTTGTAGGAGAGGTCAATACCCGCAATTTCAATTACATCATCTGTTTGCCGCAGGCCGGCCGTATCGATAAGCGTCCAGTAGAGGCCTTTTTCATATAACCCTGCCTCAATCACATCTCGTGTAGTCCCTGCTTGGTTGGTAACGATAGCGCGATGTGAGCCAATAAGACTATTAAAGAGGGATGATTTTCCTGCATTTACTGAGCCAATAAATGCAATCCGAATCCCTTCTCGTATCTGTTTTTGTTGTGCTTCTGATTGCTGCAGTATGCTTATTTTTTTACGGACGGAGGCAATTATTTCTTTAATTTGAGAGCCAAATTCTAATGCTTCTTCATCAATAAATTCAAAACTTGCTTCAGATAACGCAAGTGCTTTTACCAGTTGCTTTTCAATATTATGAATATGATGAGAAAGCGTTCCTTCAAGCTGACTCAAAGAGCGCTTGAGTGCTTCTTGAGAATGCGCATGAATAAGGTCATTAATTGCTTCAGCTTGAATGAGATCCATTTTTTTATTAAGCACAGCTCGTTTGGTAAACTCGCCAGCCTGCGCTAAACGGGCCCCTGTAGCAATTGCCTGCGCAATAATAGATTCAATAATGAAAGCATTATTATGGCAGGTAATTTCTACGGTATCTTGGCCGGTGAATGTCTTTGGAGCATGCATTAAAAGAAAGAGTACCTTATCGATGCTATTGCCCTCTGAATCAATGATTTTTCCGTAATGAATGGTATGCGTTTGATGTTCTGAAAGTTTTTTTCCATCGGCAAGCTTGCTTATAGCATCGGCTATCTGAATGGCATTAATGCCAGTGACACGAATAAGGCCAATGGCGCCTGCGCCCTTTGGACTGCACTGAGCAACAATTGTTTGTTCGTCATGCATAAGCAAAGACATAGAATCGATACCTCCATTAGTAGGTATTACTTGATAACCAAAATAACCTTCAAATTTCTGAAATGTTTTTGATGACGGTGGCGTAGTGTGGCTAAAATAAGCTGAGCAAAACTGCTAAAGAGCATGCGATCTTTGCCTTCAAATCCAGTCAATGAGCTATTGAAAATAAATTTGAGAGCAGACTCTGAATGAGAAGAACTGTACTGGACTTGGGGGATACCAATGAGTTTTAAAGTATTATGTACCCACATTTTTGCTTCTTGTGCTAATTCGTTTGTCCATTCAGGACGACTATATCTTTGAGGTTGCGTTTCGTTGGTACGGTTTGGTTGCTCCGGGCGTATTGGTTTTGGCCTTTCAACCTGCCAAGAAGGCTTTTCTACTTTTCTCTGCTCTTCAAAAAAGATTGCAATTTTTGCAGATTTAACCGTCAAACCAAACATATTACGTTCAGGTTCTTCTAAAATTTTAATTGAGAACTGACTTGGTTTGCCAGCTCTATTCCAGGCCAAATCAATCGCTTTACTGATTGATGACGCTTCTTCCATGATTGATTTCATATACCGTAATCCTACTTACTGGGATAGATAGAGATTTTTTTAAGGGAGCTTTCTTTTTGACTGGATTTTGGAGCGGGAAACGGGATTCGAACCCGCGACCTTTGCCTTGGCAAGGCAACGCTCTACCAACTGAGCTATTCCCGCGATGTAACGATTTCAAGACTAAAACAATGGTAGCATGGTGGCCTTATTTGTCAATGAATAATCCCATTTGCTGCTTTCGGAGGGCTCTTGCAAAGTGTGTAGGTTTTCGGTTACATTATAAGGAGTTTGGCGATACAACGAGGAAATTGAATGATCCATATTCTCACGGGAACAATTCTTTCTCAAAAAAAACAAGCAATATCCCTTTCCATCGGACCGATAGGAGTGGAATGCTTTGTGCCAGACGAATCAGTCTTTCCCGTTGGGAGCCAGAAAACGATCTACGCTCATCTTCATTGGAATCAAGAGCAGGGACCTTCACTATTTGGATTTGCAACTGAGTCAGACAAGATGGTTTTTTTATTGGCAACAAGTTGTTCAGGAGTTGGCCCACGGCTTGGTTTGGCGGTTCTATCTGATTTGGGAGCACAGGGATTTATTGAAGCTGTTCAGACGGGAAATGAGAAGTTATTAAGTCAAGTAAGTGGAATTGGAGTGAAGAAAGCGGAGCAGATGATAGTACAGCTTAAGCATAAGGTTCAGCAGATGGTAGATGCGGGTATTGCGCCAATGGGCAAAAATCAAACCCATTTTCATACTGTTTCTGAAGCATTGCGTGCTCTTAATTATTCTCATTTGGAGGTTAAGAAGGCGCTTGAATTTGTCAGAAATAAAAGCGCAGGTTCTTCTAATTCGTTTGATCAACTAATGAGACAGGCATTGTCTTATTTCTCAAAACAGCCTAACTAATCACCTAATTTAGATATATTCGGTAGAATTTTGAAAGAGGATTTATATGATCGCTGTGTATGAGTTTTTTGATTGGTTTAATAACCATTTTCTTGCATTTCCCTCGATCATTTTATTTTTTGGTGTGAGTCTTATTCTCACATTAAAAACAAGATTTGTGCAGGTTCGTGCATTTCCTCGATTTATCAAATTTATAACGCGCGGTGTCGCCGAAATTAAGCACCCTAAAGGGGAAACGATTAATCCATTTCATGCTCTTTTTGCTGCAATGGCAACTACTATTGGGATGGGTAATATTGTAAGTCCTTCATTAGCGATCATGATAGGTGGGCCCGGTGCTCTTTTTTGGCTTTTATGTTATATGTTTTTTGGTTCGGTTACGAAATATACCGAAGTAACGTTTGCGCTTGCCACTCGAAAATATTTAAAGGACGGCTTTGTATTAGGAGGACCGATTCAGTATTTAAAATCAGTAAGTAATTGGTTGTCAAATTGGTATGGATATATGATTATTTTTGTGATTGTTAGTTGGTCGGGCGCGCAAGCAAATATGCTTGCAAGCATTATGGCACTTGAAGGAATTCCTCATTGGATCGTTGGCTTGGTTTTGGCGAGTTTTGTGTTGCTTGCACTAGCTGGCGGGGCAAAAAGAGTCGGAGCGATTGCCAGTAAGATGGTACCGGTGATGTTTGTTCTCTATGTTATATTTGCTCTTTCTATTTTATTGAGAAATCCTGCAGCACTTATGAACGCTATTAAACAAGTATTTCAAAGTGCCTTTAGTCCAGCGGCAGCAGTGGGTGGTTTTTTTGGAGCGTCAGTGTTTCGATCGGCCCGCGAAGGAATGTTTCGTGGAATTTTTATAACTGAATCCGGCTTGGGAACTTCATCAATTCCGCACGCACTTGCAGATACGAAAAATCCGACAGATCAGGGTGTTTTAGCTATGGGATCAATGATTGCTGATGCTTTTTTATCAGTGCTTTCAGGATTACTTGTTCTAGTAACAGGAATTTGGAGCTTAGGCGCTTTTAGAAGCACTCTTATATATGAAGTATTTAAGTTGTATGCGCCAGGTATTGGCCAATATATACTGCTCCTTAGCGCAACTCTTTTTGTGTTAACAACGGTAATGGGTAATAGTTTCAATGCTATTCAAAGCTTTGGCATTTTAGTAAAAGATAATCGATTGATGATGAATCTGTATAAGGCGTTTATCGTTGCCATTATTTTTATAGGTGCATTAATTCCTATGAAATTGCTCTGGGATATCATGGATACGATGGTAATGTTTGTGGCGATTCCAAATTTGATTGGCATACTCATCTTGGCTTTCAAAAAGCCAAAAGTATTACGGCTCAAGTAATGCAAGGAGCTCTTGTTCCTTTTTTTTCATCACTTCATAATCACTATCTTTGATGTGATCATAGCCTAAAAGATGGCAGATGCCATGTACTAAAAGTGTACGCATGCGCTGCTCAAACGTTTGCCCCCAGCGATCCAAATCTTTTTTAACGTATTCAGGCGAGATGATAATATCTCCTAAATTTTTTTCATCTTTTGATTTGGAAGTAATCTGTTCTCCTGCTTGTAACTCTGGGTAAAACGGAAAGGAAAGAATGTCGGTAGGTTTATCTTTGTCTCGATATGTTTTATTAAACGTGTGCATTGTTTTGTTGTCGGTGAGCAGAATACCTAGATCAAAATCATCGTAGCGAAGATGCTTTAAAATAGTGTGGGCATCTTTTTTAAGTCGTTCTTCATTTAAAGGGATTGTTTGATTGTTTTTTAGCGTGATCATTTAATTAGTTCGACTTCCTTTGATTCATCTGCCTCAAGAAGCATTGATAGAATTTTTTGTGATGCTATTTTATCTGGACTACTAGACGGTTCTTTTTCTATCGATTTATATAAGATTGCTTGTGCCGTAAAAAGACTTTCTTTATACCCTTCGTACACAGCATTAGGTTCTATAGACGATAGATTTTTTTGTGACTTTACTTTATCTGGGCTATTAAACGGGTTTCTTTGTATTGATTTACGTAAGATTTTTTGTGCCCCCAAAAGACTCTTTTTATATTCCTCGCCATCATCAGGTTCTATGCTTGACAGAGCTTTTTTAAGTTCTTTTGGATTATTATTTCTGATAGCTTCAAAACAGGATTCTAATTTTTCTATCAGAAAAAGAGGGACCGGCTGTTTTGGATGTTTTTCTTCAGTTGAATTGCGTAGCAATAAAGTAAGACTACTCGTTGATTTTTTTGGTTTTCTTAATTGAATATTAGCGTCATGTTGTTCCTCTTGAGGCTCATCGAATTGTTCAAGTTTTTTTCCATCGTCTTCACCCCCTGAGTACCACATGGGGAATGAACTTATGCCTGAGAATAGTATTCCGAAAAAGAGAATAGTTTTCACTTTTTTATATGAACGATTGCCTGCCATTGATCACCTTTTTTGATTAGTTCCGTGCTTCCTGCACCAACATACTCAATTGCTTCAGCTTGAGTTATCCCTTTAAGTAGCTGTTCATGCTGTTGTATTTCTTTTTGAAGGTTACTATCGGATGATGCGATGGTAAGTACACTGAGCGGTGTTTTGAGCGAAAGCTGTTGATTAGTTTTTAACTTACGAACTTGAGAGATAATTTCAAGCAGAATTTTCATGGTAGCACTGGCTTGCGCAAATGTATATGGTGTTTGAATAGTCTCAAATTTGGTCTGATGTATCGAAGCTACACCAATCTTTTTTTGATACAGTTCGTGATAAATCGTCTCAGTTATATAGGGAAGATAAGGGGCATAAAGCTGTAAAATACGCAAGCCAACATGATACAATGTCCACTTGGTTGCATAGATCTTTTCTTTATTATAGTCATCTGGGTTAAAGAGTTGGTTTTTAATTAACTCTAAATAATTATCGCAAAAATCTGACCAGAAAAATTGTTCAACAGCTTGTAATGCCAGGCCGAATTCATGTTTTTCAAAACACGCTTGGTATTTTTTAAATACAGCGCTGACTTGATCAAGCAGCCATTCATTTACCATACCAAGTTCTTTTGGAGTATCTTTCGGATCAACATCTTGTAGGTGAGGCTCAGCAAACCTGAACGCATTCCATAATTTTGTGACTAATTTTTGGCCAATTTTTAGTTGTGTTTCAGAAAAAGAGATATCGTGCCCTAGGCTTCCGGATGCGGTCCAATAGCGAATTACGTCAGCTGAATAGCGCTGCAGCAAATTCTCGGGAGCGAGAGGATTATTTTCTTTTGATTTGGATATTTTTTCTTTTCCGTCGCTTAGTACGTGGCCAGAAATAACGATATTTTTCCAGGGAATAATTTTGGAGTGCATCCATGTTTTAACGATGGTATAAAAAGCCCACGTGCGAATAATATCATGAGCCTGAGGGCGCATCCCCATAGGAATAAATGTGAGCGCTTCTTTTAAAAATGGATCATCTTTTTTGGCGAGTAAATTGTAGCAAATGTAAGGTGTTAACGAAGATGTATTCCAGGTATCCATTACATCTGTATCAGGGACAATGTTTTTACTTTTGCATGCTGAACAGTTTTTTTCGGGATACACAGTTTCTTGTGGATCTATCGGTAAGTCTTTTTCATCAGGAAGAAGTATCTGTTTGCAATTTGCGCAATGCCATACTGGAAACGGAATGCCATAAAAACGCTGGCGAGAGATACACCAATCCCATTTTACGTTTTCAACCCAATTAATATACCGCGACTTCATAAACGCAGGGTACCAATTGATTTCATCGGCAAGTGAAAGGAATGTCTCTTTATGGTCTAAAATATGCACAAACCATTGCGTGAGCACATTGTATTCAATTTCTTTTTTACAACGTTCATGTACATTTACCGAGTGGCTTATTTGCTTTTGCTCTATAAGCATCCCATGCGCTTTGAGCTCTTCGATAATTTTTTCTCGTGCTGGAGTTGCTTTCAGGCCAGCAAGGATGCCGGTTTCTGGAATCCATTTGCCATCCAAACCAATCGCAAGACGCAAGGGAAGGTTATGTTTTTTGTACCAATGAATATCGGTCTGATCTCCAAAAGTGGAAACCATTACAAGCCCAGTTCCCTTTTCAATATCAACGAGTTCATCCTCAAGAATGGGAATTTCAGTATTGTAAATCGGTACAATAGCTTTGGTGTCTTTTAAATGTTGATATCGTTTGTCGTTCGGATGATATAAAAGAGCGCTAGTTGAATATAAAAGTTCTGGACGAGTGGTGCCGACAATTAAGTTAGTACCGTCTTGAGACTTAAAAACAATGTCATTGAAAAAAGATGGCTTTTCCATATCATCAAGTTCAGCTTGTGCAACGGTGGTCCTGCATGCAGTGCAATACAGAGCAGGTTCATCTTTTCGGTAGATATACCCATCTTTATAGAGCTTTAGAAATGAGAGCTGCGAAATTCGGCGTGTTTCTTTTGAAATAGTTGAATACCAATAATTCCAATCAACAGAAAGCCCAATGCGCTGCCAGAGCGACTTAAATTGCGCTTCAGCTTCTTTGGTTTGTTCAAGACAGAGCTCAATAAACTTTGATCTTCCAATTTCATGGGGACGAACTTTTGTCTTTTTTTCAACAAAGCGTTCGGTTGGCAGACCATTATCATCAAAACCAAAGGGATAAAAAACGGAGTAGCCGCTCATGCGCTTGTATCTGGCTGTAATATCCGTTTGCGTGTAGGAAAAAATATGCCCGATGTGCAGCGCTCCCGAGACCGTCGGCGGGGGCGTATCGATGCTGTATTGCTCGCCAGGATTATTTTTGGCACTATATGTTTGTTCTTGTTCCCATCTTTCAGGGAGACTACTTTCTGCGGCAGTAGGATTATATTTTTTATCCATTTGCTATTCCAGGGCAATTACACTTTATGATTATTTCTACTCATCCAGCCTACTAAAAAATGTTTAACTTGGCTAAATAAAGCCATAGATAGCTAATTAGAGATTTATTTCGCTCTCAATTCATTTTTGGATTTGGGCGCCATAAATAATATCTTCTTCGCTCCATTGCTCAGAGCGTGGATTATAAAATTTGATCTTAACAGCTTTTCCTTCTTCGGGTTCATTCTGTGGGAGAATTAAAATAGGAAAATCAAGTTTTCTGGCAAAAAAGGCTAATTGAGGTAGGAGGCTAAAAGGGGGGGTGATTTTATAGCCAATTCTGATCAGATTGATGCAGGTAGCCACACCCTTTTTTGCTTGTATACTATTGCAAAGCTCAGAAAAAAAATTTTCAAAATCTTGTGCGCTATTATTACAATTGAAGTTATAAACAAAAGATTCTAAATTGAGTAATTCGTCAGTATTTAGTAGTAGCTGTTTTAACTCTACCAGGTCCATGGCATCCACCTGTTCCATGGCAGTGATATTTGCATGCAATAAGAAGATGCATAGGCTAACTAAAAAAATATTTTTATTCATCGAGTCGTCTCCTGTATTTTTTATAATGTTACATTCATGTAAAACTAGCTCAGTTGATATCGTTGATTTAATTTAGATAGCGCAGCTTGTATCGTTTGTTTGGCATCTACGGGTAGATTTTTTGCAAGAAGCTCATGCAACGTTTTTTGAGCCATGAGCGGGTTCCCTAATTTTTCATAGCAGGCGGCTATCCGGATAAACAGATTTGGAGATATTCCCGGGCTCTGTTTGAGCCGTTCAAAACATTTTAATGCTTCTACTGTGTTGCCTGCACTGAAATGAGCCTCTGCTAAATTATATTGAAGGCGCGTATCAAGGGGAGTTTTTTGGATCATTGCGGTGTATGCTTTAATGGCATTATCAAATTGATTAGCCATATAATAAGCATTTGCTAAGGTA